>Ga0272441_10013259_pt1 | contig 11877 bp, 7 predicted proteins | sample SSMProp6N_FD_193582 | JGI IMG/M metagenome (GOLD analysis project Ga0272441, IMG submission 193582) | Marine sediment archaeal communities from Little Sippewissett salt marsh, Falmouth, MA, United States - SSM-Prop-6N | ecosystem: Environmental > Aquatic > Marine > Wetlands > Sediment ...
AACATCGTGGAGCCGATGGAAGTGGTTGCAGGCAACGACATCAAAGCATTCCGCGCACGGTTCGGCAAGCAGATCGCCTACCAAGGCGGCATAGACAAACGCGCCATCGCGGCCAGGGGCGAGTGTTGCGCCTGCCTTGCGTAGGAAATCGCGGGGACCCTGTATGCGCATGGACATCTTCGTCTATATGGCGCAAGACAGCGTCCTTCGCAGTCGTACTCCGGAAACGCTGGGCGGTTACCCCCGCACAACGCAGTATGGGGCGTATTTCGATTATTTGCACAGGTACATCTTCACGGGACCCAGGAGGCCGGATTCGCGAATGGGCCACTGACTTGCATCGAAAGGCTTGTAGTTGAGGTTCACGAAGTTGATGTTGTGAAACTTGCGCCACTCCACGCCGCGCCGGTCGAGGTCCCGGATACGGTTGGCGGAAACGTTGGTGACGTAGACTTCCAGGACGTTGCCCTCTGGCTTCAGCAGGGCGGGATCGAAATCCACATGGAAGGGCGGGGCGAAGAGCGTGCCCAGATCCGTAATGTTGAGCTTGACGCGGGCACTCTCGGCGACCCGGCCCAAGTCCAGACGCAAGGCTTGACCTCGGGTGTCCTTCCTCCAAGGGAAGCGAAGCGTGTAGCGGGCGGTGCCAGCGAAACGCTTTGCCTCGGGGTCATCCCGCTTCGTCCAGGCAGCCGGCCTCTCTGTCGTGAACGACGCCGGAAGCTCGGGGCCGCCCTGTACGAACTCAACCTGCCAGGGCCCCTCCGGAAGCCCGACAGGGGACACGGTCCGCAGCGGCTCCCATAGGTCGCGAAAATTCGGGGGCTGGTCTGCGAAAGTGCGAACGATCAATGACCTTCCCGGTTCCAGAGGTTCGGCATGTGACAGGAAGACTGCACGTTGATTGCGTTGCCGAATAGCACCAGTCATCGGGTCCATGAGTGCAACTCCCTGGGCCGGCGCTGCCAGAAGACCCGGATACCACGCCACCTCTTCGGTTCCCTGGTTTGCGATGAAGTAGTAGTGCCCTCCACTGTAGTTACGCCTGATGAATTCTACGCCCTCCAAGTCAACCATGGTCTCGCGTTTCACGCCGGCCCCGTTCAACAGCGCGTCCAAATCCTCCCCCACAGCAGCCTTTGCGGCGAGAACCGTGGCCGCTTGGGCGAGTTGAGCACGCCGCGCGTCCAGCCGTGCAAGGCCGGGCACGTCCTGTGGAAGGTGGTCTTGACACAGTATCACGGCCCCGCTTGCGGCGAGTTCGGCCAGAGCCTCCGCCGTGGCCACGGGCATATGCGTGCAGGGCGGCACGAGCACCACCTCGTACGTGTTCCCTCCTGGTGTCTTCAGTTTGCCGCCAACAACCTCGACCCGTTTGAGCAGCCGGTCGGAGATGTAGTCGAAGGTGTAGCCCTTGTCCCAAAGTTGGCGGGCCGTGTCGCCTATGGGTTGCTCCGTAAGCCACCCGGTGTGGTGCACGGTCATCTGCTGTATGGTGCCCCCGGGATCGTGCCACAGGTCGTAGACGGGCCAATAAAGCAGGATATCGTTGGCTGGCCCGGTGTTCTGGAAGACGGCTTGGCAACGTGCGATGTACTCGTTGAGCGCAGGCGCGTCCTGCCAGATACTGTTGCGCGGGTTCATCTCGGTGGAGGCGTAGAAGCACCAGCCTGGCCACGGGTGCACGGCCGGCGAGTAGCAGGTGCCGTGGTAGATGACGTGGTTCACACCACTCACGAACAACTCGTCAAGCAAATCCTTGAGGTCTGCCAGGGTCACGGTGAAATGCTCGCGCAGCCAGGTCCCTGTCTCACACGCGACGCGCTTGCGCCCCATCACGTGGGCGGCCGAGGACGCGAACTTCGCAACGAGCGGGTCCCGGTCCTTGTTGAACATCTCCGTCTCGGGCATGTCATTGAGCGCGTAGAGGTCGAGCAGGTTCCCCGGGGACCCGTGCGCCTGGTCGCGTGTGCGGCAACCCTTGTCATGGGCCCAGTCGACCCAGAAGGCCGTAAAATCCTCCACCAGCATGTCGGATAAGGTTTCCCGGTAGTCACACTTCACGCGTGCCACCTCGTCCGGGGTGCCCACACCCGCGAAGACTGGTATGTGCTTCTGCAGACGGTAGCCGCGCCGCCTCTCGAACCCGGCGAAGAGGTTGGGGGCCCAGTCGCCCTTGTACTCGTAAGAGTCGTGATACATGGCGCGCGGCATGCGGCCTTTGTAGGCCTCAAAGGCGGCGTCGAAACGCTGGACGTAGTTCCGGATGGCGGCACCGTAGAAGGGATTGAGCATGTGCCCTTCCCCGCCGGGTGCGGCACGCTTCACCATACGGTTGGCGGTCTTCTGGCGCACGATGTACAGCTTCCATTCTCCGTCCGGAACCTCCCAGTCGACACGGCCGTTGTCGCCGATCTTGTCGTCCAGTTCGACGACCTCTCCACCGCTCTCCCGGGCCACAACCGCCTGGATACCCCGGCCCCCCTTCACCTCGGGTATCTTTCCGGGTTTCAGGTCCATCTGGTTGAGGTCAAGGTCCGCGCAGCCCTGAATCTCCGGTACGTTGGGGCCGCCGAAGCACCAGCCCGTCCCTGTGGTCATGTCGACAAACAGGCCAATTCGCGCCGCCTCGGACGTCGTGTGGGCCAGCAGCGCCATCCAGCGGGGGCTGAGGTACTCGACATACTGTTCCTCGTAGCCCTTCGCGCCGTAGATGGGGATGATGTGCACGCCCCCCATACCGGCGGCCTTGTACTGCTCGAGTTGCCGGCTCAGGTCCTGCTCGTTGACGGCGCTGCCCATCCACCACCAATAGGCGCCCGGGCGCTGCTCCGGGGTGATTTCGGGCCATCCGGCGTCTTCGCAGAGAACCGCCGGTGCGGCCAGAAGCACAACAAAGAAGACAAACCTGAAAGGGTAGCACGTAGTCATGTTGACAGCCCTCTTTCTGCACTCTTGCTATTGCCGTTGTGCTGCTACGCGTGTCGCACGACGGAATCCTGAGGCCATTCCCTGATCGGCACTATCGTGAGAGTATAGAAGATACGGATTCGGGAACTGAAGCACGTCTTCTTGGCGGCAGCGCCTCCGTGTAGGCGCTCCGCGCGCATGCGGCGAACAACAAGGACGACACCCGTTGTGCGCCCCCACATACACGGCCGCTCGTTCTCACTCTCTCCGACTATGGTATGCTTCTGTTTCAAGAGACCAAGGGCTTGCAGGGCGGTGGACGGCCTGGCGCGGCGTGCAATTGAAGGAGCTCGATAGCGATATGGGCTACCGGATCCGCGAGGGCGGGGACTCCGGGGAAACCTACGACAAGGGAACGCATCCTGGCCTTCGCAGATTTCCACTTCAGGAAGACCTGCCCTGAAGGTAAGAGCAGTGGATGAGCAAAACGTGCATAGTCTGCTGGAATGTCCAGCCAACGCGCGTGCTTCGGGAGACCAATGGCGATGCAGCTAGCGAGTTTGCTTGTCGTGTTTGCGTTTAGTGCAGGCCATCCGTCGATGGCGGATTCGGCTGCGCTGGGTCTTGACGTGAAGCAGATCACCTTTGGGCCGAAGCACCACTTTTTCGGGTACATCGGCCAATCGAAAACCATCCCGTGGAACGCGAGCGGCCGGTATATCCTGGCATTGCGTACGGACTACCACGACCGCATGCCGACGGCGGACGATGCGGCCGAGATATGCCTGATCGATACAACGGACAACAACAAGGTCCTGGCTATTGAAGAAACGCGAGCCTGGAACTTCCAGCAGGGCACCATGTTCTACTGGAATCCGGCATCGCTGGACACGCAGTTCTTCTTCAATGACCGCGATCCGGAGACCAATCACATCTATACCGTGCTCTACGATGTGGCGACGCGTGATCGCATCTGCGAGTATCGCTTTCCGGATTCGCCGGTGGGGAACGGGGGCGTTGCGCCCGATGGGAGGTTCTTCACCGCCATCAATTACGGTCGCTTGGCCCGGGAACGGCCGGTGACCGGTTATCCTGAGGCCTATGATTGGTCTAAGCACGAGAAGGCGCCGGCCAATGACGGCCTTTTCCTTGTTGATACGGAAAGCAGGACGAAGCGCTTGCTCGTGTCCTTTGAAGAGATGGCTAATCGGGCGCGCCCTCGATACCCCGCAATCGACAAGGTAAGGCTGTACATCAACCACACGCTCTGGAATCGCAGGAGCGACACCATCTATTTCTTTTTGCGAGGCCGGCTGGGTAGAAAGAAGATTGCAGTGAATGTGCCGTGCACCATCAACGTGGATGGTAGCCGTTTCACAACGCACGATATCTTCATCGGCGGCCATCCGGAATGGGGGGAAAACTACCAGATTATCGGGCGGCATCGAGACCATCAGGCCATCTATGATGTAAACCAGAAGCGGATTGTGCGGCGTCTTGGTACGTCGGAGGCTTTCCCCAAACCAGAAGGAGATATAGCGCTGTCACCGGATGGCACATGGTTCGTTAACGGTAGTGCTTACCAAGATGGAAGGCTCGTGTACGATTTCCTTCGCCTTGTTGACGACATACACCTGCGTTCCCCCGCCCTTAGCCGCGGCAACTTCCTACACGGCGAGTTGCGAATTGACCCCGCCCCGCGGTGGAACCGCGAGAGCAACGCCATATTGGTCCCCAGTTGGACGGACGGCGGAACGAGACAGCTCTTCGTCATCCGGATTCACGAAAGCGGGGAGGAGGCAGGTCTTGAATTATAGAGTGCGCGGCTCCGGGCAAACTCGATTCGAAATGGTCTCGCCATGGTCAGCTCCTGCCCAAAGGCCCTATCCCGCCGCCCTGCAATTCAAGACCTGACCCCATCTGTGCAGGAACGCAGCGCCAGGACGCGGGCGGCGCTTGAAGGCGATCCGCTCTGGCAGCGGCTTCGGCGGCGGGCGGTTCAGCCCGGGGGAGTCAGTGCGTCGGGCGCAGCGAGAGGTGAGTGACAGGTCCTGGGTGGTGGGGACATGGGGTCATGGGACAGGGGGTCGTTGCGGGTATGTAAGCGGGATAACATAGGGGACCGCGATCAATCCGTTTCCCATTCGCGAATAGCGAAGGCGTGCTGCAGAGGGTCTGCTCTGGCTCGTCGAGGACCCTCACCCCGACCCTCTCCCAGTGGGCGAGGGAGAAAGATTGGGAGTGGGTCTGAGCCTCTCCCAGTGGGAGAGGGAGAAAGACGGGCAGAGGTCTGAGCCTCTCCCAGTGGGAGAGGGAGAAAGACGGGCAGAGGTCTGAGCCTCTCCCAGTGGGCGAGGGAGAAAGACGGGCAGAGGTCTGAGCCTCTCCCAGTGGGCGAGGGAGAAAGACGGGCAGCGGGTCTGAGCCTCTCCCAGTGGGAGAGGGAGAAAGACGGGCAGGGGTCTGAGCCTCTCCCAGTGGGAGAGGGAGAAAGACGGGCAGGGGGAAAACGGCTGCAACCTGCCCTTCCCCCCGCTTCGCACGCACGCTCATCGAGTACGAGAGCTGCACCCTTACTTTATGTCCGCGTGGTACTCCTGGAGCGATTTGACGGCGTGTTTGCCTTGCTTGAGGGCGGCGATGCCGCGGGCTGCGGCGATGGCGGCGGCGGTTGTGGTGATGTAGGGGATCTTGTACTGGATGGCGGATTTGCGGATGTAGGAATCGTCGTATTTGCTGAGTTTTCCGACGGGGGTGTTCACGACGAGTTGGACCTCGCCGTTCTTGATGGCGTCGACGATGTTGGGCCGGCCCTCGTGCATCTTGTTGACCAACTCGGTCTCCACGCCCTTGTTGGCCAGAAATTCGTGGGTGCTGCGGGTGGCCTTTATTTTGAAGCCGAGGTTGGTGAATTGCCTCGCGACCTCGATCACGCCGTGCTTATCCGGATCGGCCACGGTAATCAGGACGGTGCCTTCAGACGGCAACGCCTGCTGCGTGGCCTCTTCGGCCTTGAAAAAGGCCAGGCCGAATGAATCCGCCATGCCGAGGACCTCGCCGGTCGAGCGCATCTCGGGGCCGAGGAGCGGGTCGACCTCCTGGAACATGTTGAAGGGAAACACGGCCTCTTTTACGCCGAAGTGGGGGATGACCTTCTGCTTCAGTTCGAGTTCGGCAATCGTCTTGCCCAACATCACCTGGGTCGCCACGTTCGCCATCGCAATGCTGCACACCTTGGACACGAGCGGGACGGTCCGCGAAGCGCGTGGGTTGGCCTCGAGAATGTAGACCACGTCGTTGGCGATCGCGTATTGGATGTTCATGAGCCCGACGACGTTGAGTTCGATCGCGATTCTCTTGGTGTACTCGTTGATGGTGTCGATGTGCTTGGGGGGGATGCTTATGGGCGGGATGACGCAGGCCGAATCGCCCGAGTGGACGCCGGCGAGTTCGATGTGTTCCATGATGGCCGGGACGAACGCGTCCGTCCCGTCGGCAATGGCGTCGGCCTCGACTTCGATGGCGTTTTCGAGGAACTTGTCGATAAGTATCGGGCGTTCCGGGGTGACCTCGACGGCCGCGGCAACGTACTGGCGCAGCATGTCTTCGTCGTGCACGACTTCCATGCCGCGTCCCCCCAGCACGTAGGAAGGACGCACCATCAGGGGATACCCTATCCGGTTTGCGATTTCGAAGGCCTGTTCGACGGTACTCGCCATGCCGCTTTCGGCCTGAGGTATGCCGAGTTTCTGCATGGCCTCGCGAAAGCGGTCGCGGTCTTCGGCGAGATCGATGGTCTCGGGCGAGGTGCCCAGGATGGGGACGCCCGCGGCCGCGAGGTCGTTGGCGATGTTGAGCGGCGTCTGACCGCCGAACTGGACGATGACCCCCTCGGGCTTCTCCTTCTCGTAGATACTGAGCACATCCTCGACCGTGAGCGGCTCGAAGTAGAGCTTATTGGACGTGTCGTAGTCCGTCGACACGGTCTCGGGATTGCAGTTGACCATGATGGACTCGATGCCCTGGTCGCGCAGCGCGAAGGCGGCGTGCACGCAGCAGTAGTCGAATTCGATCCCCTGGCCGATGCGATTCGGCCCGCCGCCCAGCACCATCACCTTGCGGTTCTTACTCACCGGGACCTTGTCAGGGCCGTTATACGTCGAGTAGTAGTAGGCCGCGTCTTCGACGCCGCTCACGGGGACCGCGTCCCAGGCCTCCACCACGCCGAGTGCGGTGCGTTGGCTTCGGATACCGGCCTCCGGAATGCTCAGGAGCTTGGCCAGATAGCGGTCCGCAAAGCCATCTTTCTTGGCGCGCTGCAAGAGTTCGTCGGGAATCTCTTTTCCTTTGAAGCGCAGGATTTCTTCTTCGAGATCGACCAACGCCTTCATCTGTTCGATGAACCAGCGTTTGATATACGTGGTCTCGTGGAGTTCGTCCACGCTGGCCCCCTTGCGCAGTGCCTCGTACATGAGGAACTGCCGTTCGCTCGTGGGGATGCGCAGGAGCTTCATGAGTTCCTCAAGGGATTTTTCGTGGAAGTCCTTGACGAAGCCCAGGCCGTACCGGCCGGTCTCGAGCGAACGGATCGCCTTCTGTAACGCTTCCTTGTAAGTCTTCCCGAGGCTCATGACCTCGCCGACCGCGCGCATTTGGGTGCCAAGCTTGTCCTCGACGCCGCGGAATTTCTCGAAGGCCCAACGCGCAAACTTGACCACCACATAGTCGCCGGACGGGGTGTATCTCTCGAGCGTGCCGTCGCGCCAATAGGGGATTTCGTCCAGGGTGAGGCCCCCGGCCAGCATCGAGGACACCATGGCGATCGGGAATCCGGTGGCCTTCGAGGCAAGGGCGGACGAGCGGGACGTCCTGGGATTGATCTCGATCACCACCACGCGGCCGGTTTTCGGGTCGTGCGCAAACTGGATGTTCGTGCCGCCGATGACTTGGATGGCCTCGACAATGTCGTAGGAGTACTTCTGCAACTTCTGCTGGAGGTCTTCGTCGATGGTCAGCATGGGTGCGGTGCAATAGGAATCCCCGGTGTGAACGCCCATGGCGTCGACATTCTCGATGAAGCATACCGTAATCATCTGGTTCTTGGCATCGCGGACGACTTCGAGTTCGAGCTCTTCCCATCCCAGCACGGATTCCTCGACGAGAATCTGTCCCACCAGGCTGACCGAGAGCCCGCGTGCCGCGACCGTTCGGAGTTCCTCGAGGTTGTAGACCAGGCCGCCGCCTGTGCCGCCCATGGTGTAGGCCGGACGGATGACCACCGGGTAGCCCAGCGTGTCGGCAATGCGCTCGGCCTCTTCGACGCTGTAGGCCAGTTCGCTCTGGGGCATCTCGATGCCCAGACGCGTCATGGTGTCCTTGAAGGCTTGGCGGTCCTCGCCGCGCTCGATGGCGTCCACCTGGACGCCGATCACTTTGACGCCATACTTCTCAAGCACGCCGGCCTTGGCCAACTCCGAAGAGAGGTTGAGCCCCGACTGACCGCCGAGATTCGGCAGGAGTGCATCCGGCCGCTCCTTGGCGATGATCTCGGCCATGGTTTCCACGTTAAGCGGCTCGACGTACGTCGTGTCGGCCATGCCCGGATCGGTCATGATGGTGGCGGGATTCGAGTTGACGAGCACGATCTTGTAGCCCAGTTTCCTCAGCGCCTTGCAGGCCTGCGTCCCCGAATAGTCAAACTCGCAGGCCTGTCCTATCACGATCGGCCCCGATCCAATAATCATCACCTTCTGGATGTCGTCACGTCGCGGCATAAGATCTCGTTTCTCCCTCTGCTGGCAACTTCAGAACGCATAGATCGAGCGTGCACTCTCCACAAGCGGAACACCTCGGCAGGGGCCCGACCCTAGTCCCTGCACGGGCTTGATGCCTAAGCCAATTGGCGCGTAATTAAAGGCCAACGAGCACGTGCATGTCAAGAGGCCTGGGGCCCGGCATCCTCGGGCGGTCTAGGGCAGACTTGCGTGCCTTCTCTGTAACGCATTATGATCGCGTTTCTCCAAGCGGCGTTGACTCTTCTAAGCAGAAGGCCGCCTCACGGGGATCAGGATACACTTGCAGGGACGGTTGGCCTGCGAGGCGTTCAGTGAACTGGACGTTCTAGGCGTGTCAACCGCTCAAGTCCGTGTTTGGGGTGAGTTCCCCAGATTCGCTTGTCTCAACAAAGGGAATTGCCATGACTGAAAAGAGAACGATCACGCGGCGGGGTTTCATCAAGGGTGCCATGTCGGCGGTGGGGGGATTCACCATTGTGCCGCGGCATGTGCTGGGCGGGGCGCTGTACACCGCACCCAGCGAGGAACTAACCAAGGCCGTCGTGGGTGTCGGCGGCATGGGGCGCGGCCATCTGAAGTACCCGGGCGCACGGCTGCTGGCGGTCTGCGATGTGGATGCCCAGCACGTGCAGCAGGCGCTCGATCAGGCCGGCGAGGGCGTCCAGGGCTACCGGGACTTCCGCGAGGTCCTGGATCGGCCGGACATCGATATCATCCACGTCCCCACACCGCCGCACTGGCACGCGCTGATCTCGATCGCCGCGGCCGAAGCCGGCAAGGACATCTGGTGTGAGAAACCGATGACGCGCACGATCGGGGAAGGGCGAAAGGTCGTCGAGGCCGTGCAGCGCAACGGCCGCATCTTTCGCATCAACACGTGGTTCCGTTTCCGCGACAGATTCTACGGCTTCGGCACGACAGTCAAGCCCATCAAGAAGCTGGTGGACAGCGGGATGTTAGGGTGGCCGCTCAAGGTCACCATCGGCGAAACGACCGGGTTCACGTGGAAGTTCTATTGGAGCGGCAAGACCGACCTCAAACCCGAGCCCGTGCCCGAGGGCCTCGACTACGATTTCTGGCTCGGGCCCGCGCCCTACAAGCCGTATCACCCGCACCGCGTGCATCAGACGTTCCGCGGTTATTGGGACTATGACGGGGGCGGCCTGGGGGACATGGGCCAGCATTATATCGACCCGGTTCAGTATCTGCTCGGCAAAGACGATGACAGCCCGGTCGCCATCGAAGTGGACGCGCCGCAGCAGCATCCCGATGCGGTGAGTTCGTGGCGGCGGATCGTCATGCGCTACGCCGACGGCTGTGAGATTATCCTGGACGGGGAAGGCAAGGACAAGGACGCGCCCTACATTGAAGGACCGGGCGGGAAACTCTACAAAGGGTTCAAGTCGGATATCCCGGACCTCGAGAAAAAGCTGGCGGCGTTTCCGGATCCTGAACCACAGTTGACGGACTTCTGCGACTGCGTCAGAACCCGCCAGAAATTCGCATTGAACGAGGCCAATGCGTACCGCTCGTGCACCCTGGTCAACCTGGCGAAGACTGCGGTGCGCCTCGGGCGGAACCTGCGCTTTGACCCGGCCACGCAACGCTTCGTGGACGATGAAGCCGCCAACCGCCTCATCGACCAGCCCATGCGCGCCCCGTGGCAGGTGTAAGGGCACTGGGACGGAACCGGTAGTTATGGCTCTGGATCCGAGAAAGATAATGGTCTGAATTCTGTAATAGGTGTGCTATGCGGTGCTGTTCGGAGACAAAGAAGCTCGAACCGCAGATAAACGCGGATGAACGCAGAAGATATGACAACCGGACAGCACCGGCGTTCAACTGCGTGGCGCTGCGGTCAGATTCGAAAGGAAACGAACGTCATGGCATCACGAGAGGAATTGAACAGCATTACGGAGGGGATCATCGGTTGTGCGTATGCCGTCTCGAACGGACTGGGCGCAGGGTTCCTGGAAAAAGTCTACGAAAATGCACTTGCACACGAGCTTCGTAAGGCTAAGCTCGATGTAGGGCAACAGTATGATATACGGGTTATCTATGATGGTGTTGTGGTTGGCGATTTCGTGGCGGATTTACTGGTTGAAAGAAATGTTCTGGTTGAACTGAAAGCCGTCAAGGCGTTGGATGAGAATCACATGGCGCAGTGTATCAACTACCTCAAAGCCACGGGGTTCTCGATCTGTCTGCTCATCAACTTTGGAACGGCGAGAATCCAGGTCAAGCGCGTGGTCAATGAGTTCTAACCGCAGATGAACGCGGACGGACGCAGATATGAGAACCGGACAGCATCGGCGTTCATCTGCGTGTATCTGCGGTTGATCAGGTGTTGACTGAGTGCACTTGCGTGTATCCAAGGTTTGTTTTGGACTAACGGGTGGTTACGTAAAGGAAACGAGAATGACACGGCGAGAAATGGTGACTTCCAAGATAGCTTGTGTGGTTTTTTGCATCGTATGCTTTGCAGTGATTGCAGCCGGAACGGAATCCACGGCGGCCGATCTGGTGGCCGGGATGCCTGCGCAGAACGCGGCCGAGTTCGAGACATTCGGCGCGGGGTTCGTCCAGCTCGGGGCTGCGGGCATCCAGGAAGTCTGCAACATGCTCGTGGCGCCGGGTTCGGGGGACGACGCGAATGCGCGGTTCGCGCTGAGCGGTCTGGCGAAGTACGTGTCGCGCCCCGGCGCCGAAGCCGAGCGGACCATGGTCGCCGGGGCGCTGATCGAGGCGTTGGCTACCGCGGCCGAGCCCGAGGTCAAGGCGTTCCTGGTGCGCCAACTCCAGGTCGCCGGTAAAGACGAGTCCGTTGCCCCCCTCAGCGGGTACCTGGCGGACGATCTGCTGTGTGAACCGGCCACGCAGGCGTTGCTGGCCATCGGCACGCCGGAGGCAACGACGGCGCTGGCAACCGCGCTGCCGTCCGCGCAAGGCAAAAACCGCGCCACGATCGTGAAGGCCCTTGGAGAACTTCGGTGCGTCGCGGCCGTGGGCGAGATCGCGAAATCCGCAACTGCCGAGGACACGGATACGCGCCACACGGCGTTGTGGGCGCTCGCCAACATCGGCGACCCTGCATCAGGCGAGATCCTTTCGAAGGCAACAGAGACCGCGTCGCCTTATGAAAGGGCCAAGGCGCTCTCGTGGCGCCTGCTCT
>Ga0272441_10013260_pt1 | contig 11877 bp, 8 predicted proteins | sample SSMProp6N_FD_193582 | JGI IMG/M metagenome (GOLD analysis project Ga0272441, IMG submission 193582) | Marine sediment archaeal communities from Little Sippewissett salt marsh, Falmouth, MA, United States - SSM-Prop-6N | ecosystem: Environmental > Aquatic > Marine > Wetlands > Sediment ...
GTCACTTCGCTCCGCGGGCGAGTTGTGGCTGCTCGGCGCGGCACTTGCGGCCGTGTACGGGATCGGCGTCCTTCTTGTCCTGCATGTCCCGCCGAACAACTGGGACAGCATGAGCATCCACATGGCCCGCGTCGGCTACTGGCTGCAGCACGGCTCCTTCGAACCGTGGCCGACACGGAACTTGCGCCAGGTCGTGTACCCGATCAACGCGCAGGTGCAGATCCTGTGGACGGTGCTCTTCACGGGATCCGACCGCCTCGCCGGCCTGGTGCAATGGTTCGCAGCACTGGGCGGCGCCGTGGCGGTCTTCGGCATCGCGCGTCTCCTGGGCTGGAGTCGTGCCGGCGCCGTGTTCGCCGCAGCGTTGTGGAGCGCCTTTCCGGAGATCGTTCTCCAGTCGACCACGACCCAGAACGACCTCGCTGCCGCTGCCCTGTTCGCGTGCATGTTCTACTTCCTCGTGGCGGGCGTGCGGTGCGGGTCGCGTAAGGACCTGCTCCTCTCCGGCCTTGCCATGGGACTCGCGCTGGGAACGAAGCAGACGATCCTGTTCCTTGTCCCGGGGCTGGCCTTCACGCTGCTGGGTTGCCTCGTTGCAGGGCGTACGACGGTCTTCCGTCGATTGCTCACCTGGAGCGGGGCATGCGTCGCCGCATTCTTCCTGGTGGGATCCTACATGTACGCGGTCAACATGATCGAGCGGGGACATCCGTTGGGCGAGCCCGGCATGGCGAAACCCGTCACCGCCGAAGAATCGGTGCCGCGATGGAGGAAGTACGCGACCAACGCGTCGCGGTACGCCTACCAGCTCGTCGATTGTACCGGGCTGCCGGACCCGGTTGCATTCCGGCTGCACCGCATCAAGGCGCGCTTCGCGGAACCGGTCTTCGCGTGGCTCGACCTTCCGGTCCATTCGAAGATCGGGACCGCGAACCCGAAAGGCTTCAGCCTGTACGCCAGTCCGACCATCCAGGAAGACTTGGCGTGGTTCGGCCCCACCAGCGTCCTGGTCCTGTTGCCTGCAGGCCTTGTGCAGCTTGTCGCCGGCCTGAAACGGCGGGATCCATGGCGCATTGGAATCGTGGCGATGGGGGTCACGTTCCTCCTGTGCAACGTGTTCACGATGCGGTGGTCGCCGTGGCGCGGCCGCTACTTCGTGCTGGCGGCGACAATCGTCGCGCCGCTCGGCGCCTGCCTGTACCGTCCCGGACGCATTGGCCGCGCGTTTGCCTGGGGCGTCTGCTCGCTGGCCGTGCTCGCGCTGGGCTGCACAACGGTGAGCAACGAGGCCAAACCGCTGCTGGGCGCCCGCACGATCTGGAATTCGGACCGCATCCGCATGCGGGCGTACCACTGGGATCGGCTCGAACCCCGCGTTCGTCTCGTCGAGAACAACGTCCCCGCGGACGCGACGCTGGGGATCCTGATCGGCGGCAATGACTGGGACTACCCCATGTTCGGTTCGCGTTTCGAACGGAAGGTGGTCGTGATCCTGCCCACGGAACGACTGGCCGATCCGGCCTGGCTCGCGCAGCGCGGGATCGAGTTCGCCGTCGTTGACCCGGAGCTGCTGCCGGCGGCGATGGCGATCCCGGCCGGTCTGCGCCGGATCGGGGAAGGCGGCGGCTGGCGACTGTACCGCTGCGGAGAGACACCGTGAGCAGACGGCAGGCGGACACCGAGGCCCTGGTCGGCGAAGTCAGGGAACTGGCTCTGGGGTTCAGTGCGGACCGCGAGACCCGGCGGCAGGGCTCGTCGGGGGGGGTGGGCACCGAGATTGCACGCTTCGTCCTGGACACCGGTCTTGCCGATGCCGTGATTGGGGTCGGCTTCGCGGACAAAGATCCGACCGCCGCCGCGTACCGGATCGTCCGGAGGACGGACGAAGTCGCCATGCTCGCGGGTTCGAAATACGTGTACATGCGGTGGGAGCCGTTGCGTGAGATGGTGGAACGGCATGCCGGCGAGCGGCTGCTGGTCTTCTCCCAGCCCTGCTGGATTCCATCGTTGCGGCGGCTGCAGCAGGGCGGGGCGCGGATCGCGTACCTCGTCAGCCCGTTCTGCGGCTACAACATGACGGAGGAAGGGACCGACTATCTTCTGCACCGGGCCGGCCTGGCGCGGGGCGACGTCTTGCGGCTGGCCTACCGCGACGGGGCGTATCCCGGCGGATTCACAGCGGTGTCGAAGGACGGCCGGTGTGCGAGATTCGGCAAGGAGTGCTACGAGTTGGTGGATCTCATGTTCCTGCGCAAGGGGTGCAGCGTGTGCCGCCTCTACATGGGAGAAGGCGCCGATCTCGCCCTGGGGGATGCGTGGACCCGGGGGCTCCCGGACGCGTCGGTCGTGCTCGCGCGCACGGAGGCGGGAAGGGACTTGCTCTCGGACGTCCGGGAGGCGGGGCGAGTGCGTCTGTTCGAGCTGTCGCCGGACGATCTCGTGCGCATGCATCGTGCGAACCTGCGCTTCAAGAAGCGAGGGCTGCCGGCGGGCCTGCGCCTGTTGCACCGGGTCCTGTCCACGCGCGCGGCCAGGCGCTGGGCGCCGTTCCGGGCCGCCTGTTTCCTCTCCCGCATACGGCGCCGGTTCGCGGTCGGCGTGGCCCTGCCGCAGCCGCTGCGGGAGAAGATCGTCGCAGCGCCATCGAACGGCGAACCCGGGGACCGTGCATGAGGCGCCCCCGCTGGTTGCAGGCCTGCTGCGCGGCCGGCGTCCGGGCCGCCCGGGAGTTCCGGTACGTGACGTGCCGGGACTGGTCTCTCGATGAGGTAGGCCGATTCTGGGACAGCGTGACCGACTATGACGAGATCAACGAGAGCACGTACTCGTACTTCCGGCGTTTCACGAATTCCTGGGACCTGGCGGGGCCGCATGTCGGCAGCGGCATGTTCATGCTCGACATCCAGGCGCGGTCCGGCAAGGGCACCGAATTCTGGATGGAGAAGGGGGTCGTCGATCGTGCGGTCGTCGCCGACTTCTCCGACTTCCTGCTCGAACTGGCACAGGCCCGGCTCGATCGCATGCGGGACCGTTGCCGGTGGGTCAAGGTGACGGAGTTCCCGCTCCCGTTCGAGAACGGGCAATTCGACCTGGTGGCCAGCTACGAGACCATCGAGCACATCGCGGACCGCGCTGCGTTTGTGGCCGAGTTGAGCCGCGTGCTGAAAGCCGGCGGCCTGTTGATCCTGACCTGCCCCAACGTGCTGTGGGAACCGATGCACTGGCTGGCGGCCATCTTCGGCATACACCACAGCGAAGGGCCGCACAACTTCCCGCTTCGGCGGACGCTCCTGTCACTCTTCAGGCGGAACGGGTTGAGCATTCTCGAGGAGAACACGACGATTCTCCTGCCGTTGAACCAGGCGGCGTGCATTCGCGTGAACGAGCGCCTGGAGACGACGCTGCCCGCCCGGCTGCTGCGCCTCTGTGCGCTCCGGCGCAGCTTCGTGCTTCGAAAGGAACCGGGATATGCCGCGACTTGACGAGCTGCCCGCGCCGCCGGCCGGGCGCGAGGGCTGGCCCTGGACGGAGGGAGGCCCGGCGCTGCCGACGACGATGCCGAACGGCCGGAAATGGCCGCGTGTCACGGTGGTCACGGCGGTCTACAACCAGCGGGACTACATTGAGGAGACGATCCGTTCCGTGTTGCTCCAGGACTACCCGCGCCTGGAGTACATCATCGTCGACGACGGCAGCACGGACGGCAGCGAGGAGATCGTTCGCAGGTATGAAGCGTGGCTGTACTGGGAGCGGCAGGCCAACGCGGGCCCTTCGGCTGCCTACAATCGCGGATTCCGCCGGGCCCGCGGTGAAGTCGTAGCCTGGATCAACAGTGACGACACCTTTCTGCCCGGCGGTTTCGAGCAGGCCCTGGCGCCGTTCCGGGACGGAGACGTGGACTGGGTCGTCGGCGAGGCCGTGTACGTGGATGCGCAGGGCAATCCGACGGGAGTTCAGCCCTTCCGGTTCTCCGAGGATCCGGGCACGTGGTTCTTCATCAACACGGAGTTCCTGCTCCCGCAGCAGGGGTCATTCTGGAAGAAGAGCGTGTTCGAGCGAATCGGGTACATGGATGAGAGCACGTACAACTGTTTCGATTACGAGCTCTTCTTCCGCATGCTGGAATCCGGCTATCGCCCCGTCTACTCGGGAGCGCGGGCCGCGACGTATCGTTTCCATGACACGAGCAAGTCGGTAAGCCAGAAGCACCGCTTCTACGCGGAGAACGTAAAGGTGTGGGAGATGTACCGGCACCTGTGTCCGCGAGCAACGCGGCCGCGCCTGGATGCGATGATTCGCCGGGAAGTGCTCGACATCGAGACGACACGCTGTGAGGAAGCCGTTGCCGCGGGGAGGCGCGGCGCGGGTCTTGCGGGCTTGCTGCGTGCCATGACGCGACGGCCCTGGCTGATACGGAGACGGCTGTCCTGGGCGACGGCGGCGAAGGCGATGCTGGGGAAGAAGGAGATAACGGAGCGGCTTGCGTAAGCGAGCCGGGGATTCCGGAACGCTTACGCGTTCCGCTCCGAGAGAAGAAGGGATGGGAGCGGCTTGCGTAAGCAAGCCGGGGATTCCTGAGTGACGGGAATCGTGACTGAATCATCCAATCATCGAATCATCGAATCAGCCACCCCCGCTCCGGTCCGCATCGCGTACGTGGTCTACAGCGAATGGCGCGAACGGCAGTCCGGGCTTTCCACGTACATCCGGACTCTCCTGAACCTGTTCGACCGGGAAGGGTTCGAGGCGGAGATCGTCGAAATCCCGGAGTTCATCCCGGCGCATGCGGCTTCCGGGACCCCGCCGGGAGATGCGCGGGCACAGCATCTGGGAGACGGCTCGGCACAGCCTCGCCCTCCGGGTCTGTGGGAAGAACGGGGTCCGGGGGAGGCGAAACACCCGGCGGCTCCGCCTTCCTTCGCGGGACTCCGCCTGGCCCTGGGATACGTTCGGGCTCTGCTGCGGGACATCCGTCGCCTGTGGATGCATCGGAAGGAGCTGCGGGGCGGAATTGTGATGACCAACGAGTTCGGGTGCGAGGTGCTCCCCATCGCGCTTCGCTGTGTCGTGCCCGCGGCACGGATTGTCGCGATCGGCCACACGCATCCGTCGGTCGACGCGCGTGCCCTGCACCCGGTGCGGCGTGCCGTGGAGAGGCTCTGCTATGCGTCCGTTTCGGACATCGTCTTCAACTCCGTTTCCCTTCGTGAGCAGTGGCGAAAGAAGCTGGGCCTTCGGCGTATTCGCGGCACGGTGATCCTGCATGGGCTGGAGGAGCTGGATCCGGGCATCCCCGTTGAGTACCCGGAGCGTGACGACGGAACGGTGGACTTTGTTTGCGTTGCCCGCTTCGTGGCCTGGAAGGGACATCGGCAGCTACTCCGCGCCTGGAAGAGAGCCGAGGAACGGACGAAGACGCCTGTTCGACTCATCCTCGTCGGGGACGGTCCCACCCTGGAGGACAACATCGCCTACGCGCGTGAACTTGGGCTGGCCGTTGCCGATCTCTGCGAGCCCTCCACCGTGCACTGTCCACCGTCTGCCGATGTAGTCTTCCTCGGCCGCAGAGCCGACGGGGCACGCTACTTCAACGGCGGCGATGTCGGTCTCCTTCTTCCCGTGGAGCCGGAGGCGTTCGGTCTCGTGCTGCTGGAGATGATGAGCTGCAGCACACCGGTCGTGGCCAGTCGTCGGGGCGGGCTCCCTGAAGTCGTCGAGGACGGGGGAACAGGGATTCTCGTCGATCCTACCGATGCCGACGACGTCGCCTCGGCCCTGTGCCGTCTGGCCGAGGACCCCGCTACGCGGGGGCGGATGGGCGCCTTGGCGCGTCAGCGCTGGGAAGAGCGTTTTCGCGTTGAGCGAATGCTGAACGACTACGAGGCGTACTTCAAAGACGGCAAGGCAGGTCGCCCGTGATCGAGCTTGCCGCCGCGATGGTTCAGGCCGTGACGATGTGGATTGCGGCAACCTGCATTATGACCGGGCTGGGGTATGCGGTGCGCCGGTTGTTCGGCTTGCGGGTCGACGGATGCGAAGAGGCGCTGCGGTTGCCGTGGCTGGGCTGGGGGGTTGCGCTGGTCGTGCTTCAGTTCTGGCATTTCCAGTTCCCTGTCCGCGGGTTCGCATTCTGCGTCCTCGCCGTGCCGGGGGTGGCCGGACTGCTGTGGGGCGCGGGGGACCTGCGCCGGGCCGTTCGCGGGTCGGGCAGGATCGGGCTTTGCCTGGGTGCGCTCTCCCTCGGTGTCGCCCTCTGGATGGCCTATCACAGCACGACCCAGGCGAACAACTATGACAGTGGCCTGTACCAACTCACGTCCGTGCGTTGGGCGTACACGTATCCGGTCGTGCCGGGATTGGGGAATCTCCATGCGCGGCTGGCATTCAACAACTCGTACTTCCTTTATGTGGCGGTCCTGGACTGGGGCTGGTTCGCCGGTCGGTCGCACCAGCTTGCCGGCGCATTGCTGCTGCTCTGGGCGCTCGGGCGCAGTGCCGCAGGCGGCTGGCGTGTGCTGACGGATCGGCGGAGCTGCCGGGCTCACCACCTCCTCGATTTCCTGCTGCTCGTCCCGATCGTGCGCCTTCCCATGTTCGGGTATCACTTCCATTCGAACCCCTCGCCCGATCTCGGCGGGTACCTGTTGGGATTCGTTCTCGGTTCCGAGCTGCTCCGCCTGCTGGAGCGCACGGCGGCCGCGGAGGATATGCCGGCGCCACGGGAGACACGGCAGACGGCCTTCCAATTCGTCTACATCGTCTTTCTTTGCGCGGTCGGCATCACGGTGAAACTCAGCTTTCTGGTGTTCGCGGGCGCGGCGTCCCTGCTTGCGCTCTGGGCCATGCTGTCGTCGCCGGCCGGCAGTCGCCGTTGTGCAGTCCGGGCGATCCTGTGGGCGGGCGCCGGGCTCGCCATGGTCATCCTGCCGTGGATGGTCCGCGGCGTCATCCTGAGCGGGTATCTGCTCTTTCCCGGCACGCATGCCGGGTTCCCGCTGCCCTGGCGTGTGCCGGCCGACGTTGCCGATCACGAGGCGGCGATCGTTCGATCGTGGGCGCGCAAGCAGCATGTGCCTCCCGAGCAGGTACTCGGCAACTGGAGCTGGCTCCGGGAGTGGATCGCGCGCATGCTGGGCAAGCCGTTCGAGGTTGTGCTGCCGCTCGGGCTGGCGTTGACACTGGCGCCCCTGCTCGCGGGCCGGGGGCGGGTCCGCTCGGCAGGTGTAGGCGCCCGGCGCCGCACGGTGTTGTTCCTGGCCGTCCCCTGCGGGGTCCTGCTGTGCTGGTTCTGGCTGGCGCCCGAGCCGCGCTTCGCGGGCTTCGCATTCTGGCTCCTGGGCGCGGGCGCCGTCTCCCTCGCCCTGCAACGGTACTCGCGACAGGCCGCGGCCGCGATCGGGTTGGCCTGCCTGGTCCTCTTCTTCGGCCAGAGCATGAACGTTTTGGAATTCCTGCACGAGTGGCAGCGCGACATGGGCCCGGCCAGGGTTGGGCGCACGGAAATCAAGACGACGCAGTCGGGGCTTCGCGTACACGTTCCCGTCGGGGACAACCGTGCATGGGACGCGCCGCTGCCGTGGACGCCGTATTTCAATCCGCAACTGCGCCTGCGCCGACCGGGAGAGCTGGAGTCGGGTTTCATTCTGGAGAGTGAGAGTCACCCGGTGCCGCACCCTCTTCCCCGTGAGCGGGGGAGAGGGCCGGGGTGAGGGGGGGCGGAACGGCGACGAGGTACGACCCCCTCACCTCAGTCCTCTCCCCCTGGACAGGGGGAGAGGAGGTCCGGTCTACGGGGTCGTCTCGGGCAAGAACGCTTGGGAGTCAGAAACGAGGGCAGAGAGCATGCAGGAACCCTACATCGAGCTATCGGTCGTGATCCCTTGCCTGAACGAGGCGGACACGCTCGCGATCTGCGTGGAGAAAGCGCAACGGGCGATCAAGGAACACGGCATTTGCGGGGAGGTCATCGTGGCGGACAACGGGAGCACGGACGGATCTCCCGGCATCGCGGACGGGTTGGGAGCCCGGGTCGTGCCCGTTGAGGCGCCGGGCTACGGCAATGCCCTGATGGGAGGGATCGAGGCGGCGCGCGGCCGTTTCGTGATCATGGGCGATGGCGACGACAGTTACGATTTCCTCGAGATTCCCCGCTTCATGGAGAAGCTGCGCGAGGGGTATGACCTGGTCCAGGGGTGCCGCCTGCCGGCGGGCGGCGGCCGGGTGATGCCCGGCGCGATGCCGTTCTCGCATCGCTGGATCGGGAATCCCCTGTTCTCCATGCTCTCGCGCCTGTGGTTTCGCGCTCCGATTCACGATATCTACTGTGGCCTGAGGGGGTTCACGAAGGAGATGTACGCCCGCCTGGACCAACGGTGCGCCGGGATGGAATTCGCGACGGAGATGATCATCAAGGCCAGCCTCCACGGGGAGCGAATCGCGGAAGTCCCGATCTCCCTGCACCCGGACAAGAGGACGTCCCATCCTCCGCACCTGCGAACGCTCCGCGACGGATGGCGGACGCTCCGTTTCTTCCTGGTCTTCACTCCGCGCTGGCTGTTCCTGATCCCCGGTGTTCTCCTCGCGCTGCTGGGTCTGGCCGGAGCCGGCCTGGCCATGCCGGGCGTACGGATCGGGACCGTCACGTTCGACGCGCACACGTTGCTCTTTTCCATGCTGGCCGTCCTGTGCGGATACCAGGCGATTCTTTTCGCCCTGCTGGCGAGGACCTTCGCCATGAACGAGGGACTGCTGCCGGAAGATGCCGGGCTGCTGTCCTTCTATCGCGTCTTCACCCTGGAGCGCGGGCTCGTGCTGGGGCTCATCGCCATGGCCGCCGGCGGGGTTCTGCTGCTGCAATCGGTCCGCCTCTGGTGGCTCGCCGATTTCGGCGAGCTGGACTATGCGCGCACGATGCGGTGGGTCATCCCGGGGGCGACCTTCACGGTGCTGGGATTCCAGACGGTCCTGTTCGGGTTCTTTGCCAGCATGCTCGGGATGAAAAGACGGTGAGTATCCCCGGGACGGCAGGTTGCTACCTCGGGCGGCGCAGCAGAGCGAAGTAAGGCAGTCGCTAGGAGCCTGCCGTGCGGAGAGCCGGGCTCGTAGCGCCCGGCCTACTCGGGTTGCAGACAATGCAGGTCGACCCCCTCCAGGGGGCAGGCAGGGCAGGCGCGGACACCATGACCCCTGAAACCGATTTCGATTCCTGTGCCTCCGACTACGAGGCGGAGCTCAATCGCGGCCTGTCGGTCTCGGGCGAGAAGAAGGATTACTTCGCCCGACGGCGCGTCGCATGGTGCGCCGCGTGCCTGGCGGAAGAGCGCGCGCCCAAGGCGGTGCTCGACTACGGGTGCGGGACCGGCACGGCCCTTCCGTTTCTGGCGGAGCGGTTTCGGCCCGCAACACTGGTGGGTGTGGACGTGTCCCGTGAATCGTTGGCTGCCGCGCGGGACGAACTGCCGGCCGGAACGGCGGAGCTCATTGCACTGGATGACCATCGCCCCTCGGCTGACATCGATCTTGCCTACTGCAACGGGGTCTTCCATCACATCCCGCTCGCCGACAGGGCGGAGGCCGTGGCCCGCGTCCGGCAATCGCTGCGGCCGGGCGGCTGGTTCTCGCTGTGGGAGAACAACCCCTGGAACCCGGGAACGCGGCTCGTCATGAAACGGATTCCTTTCGACCGCGATGCGATCCCGCTCTCCCCCCCGGTTGCACGCCGTCTGCTCGCGGCCGGCGGATTCCGCGTGGTGCGGACGGATTTCCTTTTCTTCTTTCCCGGTCCTCTGCGCCGGCTGCGTTGGCTCGAGCCGGCCCTGGTCCGTTTCCCCCTGGGGGCGCAGTACCAGGTTCTTGCGCAGCGTGAGGCGGAGTGAGGACAGGATGACGGAGCATCTCGATCGTTCTCGCAATCGGAATCCCAATCCTGCTTCGAGAGGTCCCCGATGACGATTTGGATTATGCTCGAGAGTACGATGTGTTGGAGAGAATGACATAACATGCCGGATTTCGGTGTCATCTCCTACATTGCCCTGCTGACAGCGGTGTACGCCGTGGCAGCCGCCGTGCTCACGGGAATGGGACTGCTCCTGTTCGCGCTGTTCCGGCATCCGGCAACCGCGGCACGCGATCTCTCGAATGCCCCGGTGGCCGGTTGGTGCCTCGGAATCGCGCTTCTCCAGGTGTGGCACCTCTGGCTGCCGGTGGACTGGCGCGCGATCCCGCCGGTCCTGGCCCTGGCAGGACTGGGCTTCTGGTGCCGGCGCGCGGCCGTGCGCGGGTTTGTGCAATCCCACGGACGGCGATTCCGGATCGCCCTGGGAATCCTGCTGCTCGCTGCGGCCTGGATCGCGGAGCACACCATCACGCAGCCGCGGTTCGGAGACAGTGCCCTGTACCATCTGAGCGCCGTGCAGTGGACGGGCCGCTTTCCGATCGTGCCCGGGCTGGGGAACCTCCATGACCGGTTCGCCTTCAACAACTCGTACTTCCTGTACGCCGCCGTGCTGGATACCGGCATCTTCTCGCATCGCTCCCATCATCTCGCCAGCGGCATCCTGTCGGTGTTGTGCATGGCAAGGATCCTCTGCGGGATGGCGGTGGTGCTCGGGCGGCAGGGCAGGGCTCGAATGCACGACGTGTTCGACGCGCTCTTCCTGGTGCCCGTGATCGTGCTGACCATGGGCGCCTACGGGTTCGGGTCAAGCCCGGCGCCGGACTACGCCATCTTCGTGCTCGGATTCTTCACGGCTTCGGAATTGCTATGGCTGCTGGAAACGGCGGACGATGCGAAAGGACGGCCGCGGAATCGATCGGTCCTGCAGGGCGCGCTTCTGTTCATCGTCCTCCTGTCGGCCGTCGGCGTGACGGTGAAGCTCAGCCACCTGGCACTCGCCTTGCTTGCGCCCGGCTTGGCTTTCCTCGCGCTGGCGGCCGCGCGGCGCAGAATCTGGCCGCTCGATACCGCCACGCTCCTGTGGGTGCTGTCGATCGGGATCGGCGCCTTTGTGCCGTGGATGATCCGTGGCGTGATCCTGTGCGGCTACATGGCCTATCCGATGACGGTGGGGGCGTTTCCCGTCGAGTGGCGATTGCCCGCGAGCGAGCTCGAACGGATGCAGCGTGTGCTGAGAGGGTGGGCCCGGAAGTGGGAACGCGGCCATTCCCACACGCTCGGGAACTGGCGGTGGGTCTGGCCCTGGCTGAACCGGATCGTGAGGCGGCCGTTCGAAGTCATGACTCCCGTCTTCATGGGCGCCCTGTTTCCCCTGTTCGGTATTCTGGCGGCGCGGGGGCGGTCGCAGCGCAGGCGCGTGTTTCCCGTTTGGCTGTTCCTGCTGGTGCCGGTACTCGGGATTGTCTTCTGGTTCCTGACCTGCCCCATGCCCCGCTACAGCGGCGTGTCGTTCTGGATGCTGGGGGCGGGCGGCGCCGCCCTCGCGCTGCGGTACGCGAAGCGCGACACGAGGGCCGCCTGTGTCCTGGCGCTGACGGCCGTGCTGTTCTTCATGAATGTGGAGCTCATGCCCTTCGTCCGCACGTGGCGCATCCATACGGGGCCGGCCTGGACAGGGAACACGAAGGTCATGACGACACGGTCCGGGCTGCAGGTGCACGTGCCGGTCGAGGGCGACCGTTGCTGGGATGCACCGTTGCCGTGCACGCCGTACTTCAAGACGAACCTGCGCCTTCGCGTGGAAGGCGACATGGCAAAGGGGTTTGTTGTCGATGCGGACAACCGTCCACGTCGGTCGTTCCGGGAGTGATCGAAGGGGACAGGCCTTGCAGTGCCTCCCCTCACCCCGGCCCCCTCCCAGGGGGAGCTGGCACTGGGACACACTTGACACTGTGGGTATTGCCACGCTTTTCCATGTATGC
>Ga0272441_10013261_pt1 | contig 11876 bp, 6 predicted proteins | sample SSMProp6N_FD_193582 | JGI IMG/M metagenome (GOLD analysis project Ga0272441, IMG submission 193582) | Marine sediment archaeal communities from Little Sippewissett salt marsh, Falmouth, MA, United States - SSM-Prop-6N | ecosystem: Environmental > Aquatic > Marine > Wetlands > Sediment ...
TTTCTCTGGCCATTCATTTCGCCTCCTGTTTCAAGGCAAGAATAACATATAAATACTTAAATGTCAATAAAAATTATGAGACAGCCTCTAAAGCCGGGCGCAAAGAGGAGCCGGCTCAAAGCCGGCTAAGCCGTGGAAAGCCGGGTGCTCGCAGGAGTCGGTTGACGGCATCATACGTTTCGCTGACGTCGGCCTATGCCGAGCCGACGCGGCAGCCTGCGACATCCGCACCGTCGCGAGGACCGACAACCGAACAGAATGCACCGAATCAGTCGGCCCGATGACGGAGCTACGCAAAGATCTTACCTAAGCTAACAAGTGACGTAAACTCAGCCTGCTTCAGCAGGCTCCTCTTTGCACCCGCCTTCAGGCGGGGTGATGGAGCTGCCTGTTATAGAAAAGGGCGCTTTAGCGCCCTTCTCGGGTGCTTCAGCGTTTTCTTGTGAAATATTCTAACTGGCTTCGGGCGCGTCGGCGAGGATAGCGATTCCGGCGCTGGTGCCGATTCGGGTGGCGCCGGCCTCGACGAGGTCGCGCACCTGCCCGAACGTGCGGATGCCGCCGGCGGCTTTGACGCCCAGCTTCTCGCCCACAACGCTGCGCATCAGCCGGACGTCGTCGACCGTGGCGCCGCCGCCGCCGAATCCGGTAGCCGTTTTTACAAACGCCGCGCCGGAACGTACGCTCATTTCGCAGACGGCCACCTTCTGGTCGTTCGACAGGTAGCTGGTTTCCAGGATAACCTTGACGGGCGCGTTTCCCGCGGCTTTGACGATAGCGGCTATTTCTTTTTCGACGAAATCGGCGAACCCCGACCGCAACGCGCCGATGTTAATGACCATGTCGAGTTCGTCGGCGCCGTTCCGGATGGCTTCCCGGGCCTCCTCGAGCTTGACGTGCGGCGTGGTGGCGCCGAGCGGAAAGCCGATTGTGGGATCGACCTTGACGCCTTTGCCGCGCAACCGTTTCGCGCACCACGACGTCCACACGGGGTTGATCGAGACCGAAGCAAACCCGTGTTCCACGGCCTCGTCGCACAGTTCGCGGATATCGTCCAGCGCGGCGTACGCCCGCAACTGGGTGTGGTCGATGAGGCGCGCGATGTTCGAGCGGTCGAGTTTCATGAAACCATCCTAACACGCCGCGCCCGTCGCAAGAAAGGATCTGCAACAGAAATGACAGGAACGCGTTGCTTGCCGCGAGGATTCAGGGCGCCCCCCACTACTGCCGGGGGTTGTCCCTGCGGTGGGCCTTGACAAGAGGCCCGTTTATTCCGTCTAATGTGCGCCGCGAGGAACCGGTCACGGGCGAAAGCCTCACCGCACTTCTTTTTAGAAAGGAAGATCCATGCCGAAACGCGACGACATCCACAAAATCATGATCATCGGGTCGGGGCCCATCATCATCGGACAAGCGTGCGAGTTCGATTACTCCGGCACGCAGGCCTGCAAGGCCCTGCGAAAACTGGGTTACGAGATTGTGCTCGTGAACTCGAACCCGGCAACCATTATGACGGATCCCGGCATGGCCGATTACACCTACGTCGAGCCGCTCAACGTCAACGTGATGCGCGAAATCATCGCAAAAGAGCGCCCCGACGCCCTGCTTCCGAACCTCGGTGGCCAGTCCGGTTTGAACCTTTCTTCGGAACTGGCGCGCGCGGGCGTGCTCGAAGAGTTCGGCGTGAAGGTAATAGGCGTGCAGGTAGACGCCATCGAGCGCGGCGAAGATCGCCAGATATTCAAGGACACCATGACGCGGCTGGGCATCGAGATGCCGCGGAGCGAGCTGGCTTACACGGTCGAGGAAGCCGAAGAAATCGCCGACCGGTTGGGCTATCCCGTCGTGATCCGGCCCGCGTACACGATGGGCGGCACGGGCGGCGGGCTCGTGTACAACGTCGAAGAGTTGCGCGTGATCTCGGCTCGCGGGCTTGCGGCGAGCCTGGTAAACCAGGTGCTGGTCGAGGAATCGGTGCTGGGCTGGGAAGAGTTGGAACTCGAGGTGGTCCGGGATGCCAAAAACCAGATGATCACCGTTTGTTTTATCGAAAACGTCGATGCCATGGGCGTCCACACCGGCGATTCTTACTGCACGGCTCCCATGCTGACCATCGCGCCGGAACTTCAGGAAAGACTGCAGAAGCATTCTTACGATATCGTCGAGGCCATACAGGTAATCGGCGGGACGAACATCCAGTTCGCCCACGATCCGAAAACCGGCCGCGTCGTGGTGATCGAGATCAACCCCCGCACGTCGCGGTCGTCCGCGCTCGCCTCAAAAGCCACCGGTTTTCCAATCGCGCTGGTGTCCAGCATGCTGGCCGGCGGGCTCACGCTCGACGAAATCCCCTACTGGCGCGACGGAACACTGGACAAGTACACGCCGTCCGGCGATTACGTCGTGGTCAAGTTCGCCCGTTGGGCGTTCGAGAAATTCAAGGGCGTCGAAGACAAGCTCGGCACCCAGATGCGCGCCGTCGGCGAAGTCATGAGCATCGGGAAAACCTACAAGGAAGCGTTCCACAAGGCCATCCGGTCGCTTGAAACGGGCCGCTACGGCCTCGGGTGCATCAAAAAGTTCCAGGAAAAATCGCTCGCCGAGCTGATGAAAATGGTCAGCACACCCACCAGCGAACGGCAGTTCATCATGTACGAGGCCCTCAGGAAAGGCGCCGGCGTCGACGCACTGCATGAAAAAACCTACATCAAAAAATGGTTCATCGAGCAGATGAAAGAACTGGCCGATCTCGAGAAAAAGATCGCCGCGTGCAAGGGCAAGGAACTCCCCGACGATCTCCTCCGCCAGGCCAAGCTCGACGGGTTCTCCGACCGGTACATCGCGCAGTTGCTGGGCGTTCACGAACCGGATATTCGAACCGCGCGCACCAAAATCGGCGTGGTCGAGGCGTGGGACGCCGTGCCCGTGAGCGGCGTGGAAGATGCCGCCTATTACTACTCGACCTACAACGCGCCGGACAAGGTGTCCGTCACAAAAAACCGGAAGGTCATGGTGCTCGGCGGCGGGCCCAACCGCATCGGCCAGGGCATCGAGTTCGACTACTGCTGCGTTCATGCAGCGTTCGCCCTGCGTGACCAGAACATCGAATCCATCATGGTCAACTGCAATCCCGAAACGGTCTCGACCGACTATGACACCTCGAATAAGCTGTATTTCGAGCCGCTCACCGTCGAAGACGTGCTCAGCATCTATGAAAAGGAGAAGTGCGAAGGCGTTATCGTCCAGTTCGGCGGCCAGACGCCTCTGAACATCGCCCGTGAACTCGCCGAGGCCGGCGTAAAACTGCTCGGCACTTCCCACGAAACTATTGACCTTGCCGAAGACCGCGACCGGTTCCGAAACGTCATGCAGCGGCTCGGCATTCCCCAACCCGAGTCCGGCATGGCCAGCACGCTTGACGAGGCACTGAAGGTCGCCGCCGAAATCGGATACCCCCTCATGGTGCGCCCGTCCTACGTCCTCGGCGGGCGCGGCATGGAGGTCGTCCACGACGAGGAAATGCTTCGCGAGTACGTCTCGGCCGCAGTCGAAGTCACCCCCGAAAGGCCCATCCTGATCGACCGGTTCCTGCAAAATGCCATCGAATGCGAAGCCGACGCCATCGCCGACGGGACAGACGCGTTTGTCCCGGCCATCATGGAACACATCGAACTCGCGGGCATCCACTCGGGCGACTCGGCGTGTGTAATACCGCCCGTCAGCATCCCGGCAATCCATACCGAAACCATACGCGAATTCACCCGGAAAATCGCCATGGAACTTAACGTGGTGGGCCTGATGAACATACAGTACGCCATTGCGGATGACCGGGTGTACATACTCGAAGCCAACCCTCGAGCGTCACGGACCGTTCCGCTCGTGTCGAAAATCTGCAACATCCCCATGGCCAACATCGCCACCCAGCTCATGCTCGGCAAGAAGCTGTCCGACCTGAACCTGAAACAGTTGGCTATCCCCCACTTCGGCGTGAAAGAAGCCGTTTTCCCGTTCAACATGTTCACGGAGGTCGACCCGGTGCTCGGCCCCGAGATGCGCTCGACGGGCGAAGTTCTCGGGATGGCCGACAGCTACGGCCTGGCCTTCTACAAGGCCGAAGAGGCCACCCAGACGCCCTTGCCGCTCGAGGGGTCGGTGCTGATTACGGTAGCCGACGCGGACAAGCCGGCGGTGCTCGATCTGGCGCAGCAGTTGATCAGCCTCGGCTTTACCGTAAAGGCCACCAAGGGCACGTTCGATTTCCTCAAGTCAAACGGGATTGAGGTGGAACTGGTCAATAAAATGCACGAGGGCCGGCCTAACCTTCTCGACGCCATCAAAAACGGCGAAATTCAGCTCGTAATCAACACGCCGCTCGGAAAGCTCGGGATGACCGACGACTCGTACATCCGAAAAGCCGCCATCCGCTACAGGATTCCTTACATCACCACGACCGCCGCCGCGCTCGCCACCGCCCGCGGTATCGCCGCCCAGAAAAACGGCCGCCGCCAGGTGAAATCGCTTCAGGAGTACCACAAAGACATAGGCTCGTAGACATAATGAACCGCCGCAAGTTTCTGAAACTGGGATGCGCTTCCACGCTCGCCGTAGCGGCCAACCCTGCGCTGGCTGCAACCAACAAAGCCGGGGGCAGTGTTTCGGTAGCTGCGGTCCAAATCAATGGCTACGACAAGGTTGGCAACTGCCCGGAAGGGACGGACCCGGCCGGCGTGCTGCTGCCGCACATACAAGCGGCCGGAAAGAGCAGTACGGACCTCCTGGTTTTTCCCGAATACCACCTGGGAAGAATCGCGATACCCGGCCCCGAGACGGCCCGCATCGCCCAAGCCGTCAAACAACAGAACCTGTACGTCATTGTGGGCGCGTGGGAGTTGCTCGCCGGCGGAAAATTCGCGAATGCCGCCTTGCTGTTCGGGCGCAACGGCGACATCGTCGGCAAGTATTACAAAACCCACGCCGCCGTCGATAAGTTTGACGAAAAGGACGTCCCATGGACGGCGCCGCCCGCAGGCCGGGACCGTTCGTGGTTCCTCGGGAACGACCCCGAGTGGATCATGGAGAAAGGCCAAGACTTGCCGGTCTTTCCTCTGGATTTCGCGACTATCGGCATTCTCACCTGTTATGACGGCTGGTTTCCGGAACCGTGGCGTGTGCTCTCTCTCAAAGGCGCTGAGATTGTCGTGTGGATCAACGGCCGTGGTGGCGCGATTGAAGACTATATCGTGCGAAGCGCCATGTTTCAGAATGAGATCCACGTTATCACGGCAAACCAGGCTTACGGCGCCGGAACTATGATCGGCCAGTATCCCAACGTAATTCTTGAACAACTAAAGAAGCCCGGCCAAGGCTCAATAAAAGCCGAGCTCGACATGAAAACCCTCCGGTCCGCCCGCGCCCACAGCCGAAACCTCGCCCAACGCCGCCCCGAACTCTACAAGACGCTAACCGAGCCGGGAGTTAACCGGAAACGATATCTGGGGACCGAATAGGGACTGCTTGGTCGGACATCACCCCCTCCAAACCCACCCAAGATATTGTGTCAGCGCCCCCACAATTACCTACTGCTTGCGGTTAGGGCTTGCGTTTTTCGGCAAGGTGAGTCATAATCGCCCTTGGAAGTTTAAAACCTGGGGGAGAGACTAATGCAGCAAGTAATAGTATTGTTGACCAAGCGCGTACCCCTCTGCTTGTGTCTGGTGTCGATAATGGCCCTTTTGGGCTGCCCGCCGTCAGAGGGGCCGACGGCCTCGTTCACGGCCACACCAATCAACGGGCCGCTGCCCCTTACCGTCAATTTCACCGACACCTCCGACGCGGCCGGGGCAACCATTACGGCCTGGCTCTGGTCGTTCGGCGACAACGAAAGCAGCACCGATCAGAATCCCTCGCACACCTACGCGGCCGCCGGCACGTATACGGTAACTTTTATGATCACCACGGCCGATGGCGGCGATACCGTGACGGTGGCCGACTACATCGTGGTGGAACGAGGCGCGCCGGATGTCACCTGGCCCACCGCCAGCCCCATCACGTACGGCGACACCCTCGCGGATTCAACTCTGAGCAGCGGCACCGGCTCGACGCCCGGCACGTTTGCCTTTGCCGACCCCGGCACGGCGCCGGATGCCGGGACATTTGCGGCGTCGGTCGTTTTTACGCCGGATGATACCGTCAACTATTTGTCCGTGACGGGAACAGTGCAGGTGGATGTGGCTCAAGCAACGCCCGTGGTCACGGCATGGCCGGCGGCATCCGGACTCACGTACGGCGACACGCTGGCCGCCTCCGCACTCACCGGCGGCGAAGCATCCGTGCCCGGCACGTTCGCATTTACGGCCCCCGAAACCGCGCCAAACGCCGGCGCTTACCTGGCGTCGATTGCGTTTGTGCCGGAAGACAGCGCGAACTACGCCGAAGTTCCGGGCGAAGTCGAGGTAGTCGTAGAAAAGGCGACGCCGGCGGTCACCTCGTGGCCCACGCCCAGCGCCATCACCTATGGCCAAACGCTCGCCGACTCCACGCTCTCCGGCGGCGAGGCATCCGTCCCCGGAGCCTTTGCATTTGACGACACAAGCCCGGCGCCAGATGCCGGGACTTACGACGCTTCCGTTACGTTCACTCCGTCAGACACCGATAACTACGTGACCGTTTCGGGTGTTGTCACGGGCGTGGTGGAAAAAGCCACGCCGGCCGTAACCGAATGGCCCGCTCCCACACCCATCACCTATGGCCAGACCCTCGCCGATTCAACGCTTGCCGGCGGCGAAGCCTCCGTGGCCGGAACGTTCGCGTTCAGCAATCCTGGAACCGCGCCCGGCGCTGGAGTTTATGACGCCGCGGTCAAATTTACGCCCGATGACGTGTCCAACTATAATGAAGTGTTGGGTTCGGTAAGCGTTACGGTGGGCAAAGCCACGCCGGTGATTGCCACTTGGCCCACCGCAAGCGCCATCACCTACGGCCAAACCCTCGCCGATTCCACACTTTCCGGCGGCGAGGCCTCCGTGCCCGGAACATTCGCCTTTGACAATCCCGGAACGGCGCCGGATGCCGGCGTGTTCGATGCGGCCGTCACATTTACGCCCACGGACGCGGCAAACTACGAGCCGGTGCAGAACACGGTCAGCGTCGAGGTACAAAAAGCCCTGTCCGAGGTCACCGCCTGGCCCACGGCAAGCCCCATCATCTACGGCCAAACCCTCGCCGACTCCACGCTCACCGGCGGCGAGGCTTCCGTCCCCGGAACATTTGCGTTCGAAAACCCGGGGACGACACACCCGGCCGGCACCCACGATGTGTCCGTCGTTTTCACACCCACAAGCGCCAATTACAGCACCGTATCGGGTCAAGTCAGCGTGGTCGTCGCCAAGGCGACCCCGTACATCCTCGAGTGGCCCGCGGCAAGCACGATCACTTACGGCCAGACACTGGCCGATTCCAGCCTTACCGGCGGGCGCGCTTCAACCCCCGGCAAATTCACGTTTGACGATCCAGCCGTTGCGCCCGACGCGGGCACTTACGATGCCGCCGTTACGTTCACCCCGGAAGACACGGCAAATTATGTCAACGTGGCGGGCTCGGTGCCTGTTGAAGTGCGCAAAGCGGCCCCCGATGTCACCGAATGGCCGACGGCCAGCGCCATTTACCAGGGCCAGACACTCGCCGATTCGATCCTTACCGGCGGCGCGGCTTCCGTCGCGGGCAGTTTCGCGTTCGCCGATCCGGCATATGCGCCCGACCCGCCCACCTATGCCGCACTAACCGTCTTTACGCCCACAGATTCCGGCAACTACAAGAATGTGTCCGGCATCGTGTTCGTGACTGTCATGCCGCGCTGGTGCGTCAAACCCGGCGGCGACGGCGACGGCTCGTCGTGGGACTTGGCGTTCGGCAGCATTCAGGATGCCGTGGACGCCGCCGCGGCTGTTCAAAGCGGGGGCGAAGTCTGGGTGGCGGCCGGAACCTACACCGGGACCGGCGACAACGTTGTCGAGTTGAAACCTTTTGTCAAAGTCTACGGCGGGTTTGCCGGAACGGAATTAACGTCCGACACTCGAAACTGGGAAACCAATTCCACCTTTATTGACGGCGAAGACACGCGGCGGTGCGTCCTCGGGGCGGACAACGCCGTCCTCGACGGCTTCATCGTGCAAAACGGAAGCGCCGACTACGGCGCCGGGATGTACAACGAGGAAGTTTCGCCGACTATCGGCAACTGCACGTTCAGCGAAAACGGCGCCAACCTCAAGGGCGGGGGCATATGCAACGCAGGGTTCATCTCCCCCGCAATCAGTTTCTGCACGTTTGACGGAAACACGGCCGGCGATGGCGGGGGCATGTACAATACGTGGGCAACGCCAACAGTGACGGACTGCACGTTCAGCGGAAACGAGGCGTTTGACGGCGGGGGGATGCACAACGAAGGCCATGCCAACGGTGTCATGACCCGCTGCGTGTTCACCGGCAATATTGCGTATTTCAGCGGCGGCGGCGTGTACAACCTGATCAGCTCCCCCGCCTTCAATTCCTGCACGTTCAGCAATAACTCCGCGGATGACACCGGCGGCGGCATGTTCAACGGAGACAACATCGATACCGCTTCGCCGGCAATTGTAGACTGCGAATTCACCGGTAACACCGCATACAGCGGCGGCGGGATGCAAAACTACAACTGTTTTGCGACCGTATCCGGCTCTGCGTTCAACCTCAATGCGGCCACAATCAACGGCGGCGGCATGGACAACCGGTCGTGCGCGCCCCTGATCGAGAGCTGCGGGTTTGACCAGAATACCGCCCGATTCGGCGGCGGAATCTGCTTCTCCGACCCCGAAGGCGGCGAAACGCCGCTTATTACGGGCTGCACGTTCACCGAAAACGCCTGCGCTACCATATCCGGCGCAGGAGGCGGAATCTACAGCGAGGGTTTCTCTGTCACCGCCGAGAACTGTGTCTTCTGGAACAACAACGCCTACGCCGGCGGAGGCGGAATCTGCGTTCTATCCGCCCCGGCTTCCGCCCTTGTCAATTGCACGTTCAGCTGCAACACAACCAACGGCGCCGGGGAGGCCGTATATCTCGACACTTCCGACGCGACAATCACAAATTCCATCTTGTGGAATAGCCAATCGGCAGGAAATGAAATCGAAGCAGTGAGTTGCACGGCGACCGTCACCTACTCCTGCATCGAAGGCGGATATACCGGCACCGGCAACATCGGCGACAACCCACAATTCCAGGATTCCGCAAACGGCGACCTGGGGCTCACCGCCGATTCCGATTGCGTCGACTCGGCAACCGCCGGCGGCGCGCCCGACACCGACATACTCGGCGTCGCACGCCCACAAGGCGCCGGCTACGATATGGGCGCCTACGAGTACGTGCCGGAGTAGAATTCCCGCCGGCCAAAGGCGGCCAAGGTTTGTAAAAAAGAAGCGGCAGCGATGCTGCCGCTTCTTTTGTGACGCACGACTTTCACTTGTTGCCTTTATGCTTCTCGATTCGCCGGATCTCGCGTGCGATACTTTTCCAGCGGTTTTTTTCGATCAAACGCGCGCTCTGATCTCTGCGAAGCGTAAAGTAGCGGACTTCGCGCTCCATCTTCCGATAGCTGCTGTACCGGCCGGGATCGAGCGCGCCCGACTCGAGCGCCGCCTGCACGGCACAGCCCGGCTCGCTGCTGTGGGTACAGTCCCTGAACCGGCACTGCTTCGCGAGTTCCTCGATATCCGAGAACGAATGCGCCAGGCCCTCGTCGTTCGTCCAGAGCTGCAACTCGCGCATCCCGGGCGTGTCGAGCACGAGTCCGCCGCCCGGCAGAAGGATCAGGTCTCGCGTCGTCGTCGTGTGGCGCCCGCGGCTGTCGTTCTCGCGCACCGCGCGCGTAGCCTGGCGCGAAGCGCCGAGCAACGCGTTGACGAGCGATGACTTGCCCACGCCGGACGAGCCCAGGAACGCGCCCGTCGTCCCCGGCTTCAGAAACGCGCGCAACTGGTCGAGTCCGCGGCCCGTCGGGACGCTGGTGACGACCACCGATGCGCCAAACGCAACCGACTCGACCTCGGCCACGCAACCGCCGGCATCGGCGCAGACGTCCGCCTTGTTAAGCACGATCACCGGCCGCGCTCCGCTCTCCCAGGCCATTGTCAGGTAGCGCTCGATCCTCCGCACGTTGAAGTCGCCGTCCATGCCGCTGACGAGGAAAATAATATCGACGTTCGCCGCCACCACCTGCTCCTCGCAACGGTCGCCCGCGGCTTTCCGCGAGAACCAGCTCCTGCGCGGCAGCACATCGTGTATCGTGCCAGTTTCTTCCACGGACCGCGCCAAAATCGCTACCCAGTCGCCCACCGCCGGCCATTCCGACCGTACCGGGTGCTTGTGGCGAAAGCGGCCGGATACTTCGGCCCGCACCTCGCCACTCTCGCTCCAAAGGTCGTACGCCTCGCGATGCTCGCACATCACGCGCGCCGGGCAAAGCCCGTCCTCGGCAAATTGTTCCAATCTTCTACGCCAGTCGGCGTCCCATTTGGCGTCCCAACCCATGTCGGCCAGACTTGCCGGAGGGCCGCCGGGCGCCGTGCCGTTATTAACGGAATCCATTGTCATTCTCCAAGTTCACGTGATTTAACAAGTGGGAAAAAATGAAGGATCACATGCGGCGACGCGCACAACGGCGGATGGGAAAAAAGCGAAAGCCGCTCCGGAACAAGCGGCTTAAAGCGCTTGCTAAATCAAGCGCTCAGCAGCAATCGGTCCGGAGACGCAGCGCCGCAAAACTAAATACAGTGGCCATACAACGCCTCCATTCTGGCAAGGCCCCGTATTGGGGCCGCTTATTCAAAAACCGCTCAATCTTGTAACACAGCCGCCATACCAAATCAAGTTGAACGTTCTTTTGAACCGGCACTGTTCGGGCGATAAGGCCGGCGGAATAAGAAATATTCCCGCGGGTGTTGCCAAGACGGGCTTCACGTTTAGAGAATGCTATACAATGAACATTGACTGCCGTGACGCTGACCGCAGCCACGGAAGATGAGGAGAGTGAAGTGGGTAAAAAAGCGCCGGAATTTACGCTGAAAAATCAGGACGAAAAAGATGTTGCGCTCAAAGATTTCAGAGGCAAGTGGGTGGTCCTCTATTTTTATCCGAAAGACGACACGCCGGGCTGCACAAAAGAAGCTTGCGAGTTCCGGGATAATTTCGTGCAGTTCCAGTCCATGAACGCAACCGTCCTCGGTGTCAGCGCCGATTCGCCCGCCAGCCACAGGCGGTTCATCGAAAAATACAATCTCAACATCACACTACTCAGCGACCCCGACCGCACCGTGATGAAAAAGTACGGCGCCTACGGCCCGAAAAAATCGTACGGAAAAGAAACCGTCGGCGTCATCCGAAGCACCGTTTTGATCGACCCCGAAGGCAAAATCGCCCACGACTGGCACAACGTCAAAGCCGCCGGCCACGCCGAGAAGGTCCGCCAAACCCTGGAAGACATCCAGCGAAAGTAAACAAAGCTCACCAGAATGTAGCCGCGGGATTATAAGGCACTCCGGCATTTCTCCAGCCACCGCCAATTCCCCAGATGTCATTGCGAGCCCCGCACTGCCTCTGGCACCGATTCCTTGAATTAAACATGCGACGCAATCCCGATCCTCCACCTGTCATTGCTGTCATTGCGAGCTCCGCACCGCCCACGGCGGCGATTCCCGGAATGACAAGCGACGGCAACCCTAATCCCCCACCTGTCATTGCGAGATACTGTGTTTAAAAATCAAGTGATCGCCGAAAGGGCCGCCTCCGACGAGCTACACCTATCGGGCCCATTCTCGGCGGCCCTTTCGGCTTGGCTGGCTGCACGG
>Ga0272441_10013262_pt1 | contig 11876 bp, 14 predicted proteins | sample SSMProp6N_FD_193582 | JGI IMG/M metagenome (GOLD analysis project Ga0272441, IMG submission 193582) | Marine sediment archaeal communities from Little Sippewissett salt marsh, Falmouth, MA, United States - SSM-Prop-6N | ecosystem: Environmental > Aquatic > Marine > Wetlands > Sediment ...
AATCTCTGGCACCGATACCCACCGGATCAAAACGTTGAATGATTTTCAATACTTTAATAACATCATTTTCGTTCACATGAAAATTTTCCGCAATGTTGGTAATATCGCATGCCAGATATCCTGCATCATTCAGGCACCAGAGAATATATTCTCCGATTTCCATTTCTGCAGGTGTGAAAGGAGCCAGATGGAGCTGCTCCAGCAAATGATCCATTAATGTCACAGGCGCGGGTTCAGGACGGTCTATTTCATCATCGGAAGGTTCACGGGGTGCCTTAATCTCAAAATTATCTTCATCATTCAGAATGGTATCCCAATCAATTTCTTCTTCATCTTCCCGATCCTCAAATTCCTCTTCTTCTTCCTCTTCTTCATTTTCAAGTTTATAATCAATGTCTTGTTCTTCAATCTGCTCCATTTCTTCTTCCATGTCCAGTTCCAGTAGCGGATTAATTTCCAATTCCTGCTTAATCCGTTGTTCAAGCCTGAGCACAGGCAACTGGAGCAAAGTGGATAAAAGTACCTGCTGCGGACTCTGTTTTTGTTGCAGCGCCAAGCGCTGGCTAATCTGTATCATGGTGTCTGCTTACCCCCTGACTTCTGAATACCGATCCAATCTGAATTGCTTTCCCAAATAAATTTTTCGAGCTTCTTCATCGTTTGCCAGAAACTCCGATGTTCCCGACTTTATAATTTTTCCATTTGATAATAAATAGGAACGATCAGTAATGGACAGTGTTTCATGAACATTATGATCCGTTATCAACACGCCTATATTTCTGTCTTTTAAATGCATGACAATATTTTGAATATCTTCAACAGCAATGGGATCAATTCCGGCAAATGGCTCATCCAATAAAATAAACTTGGGTTGTGTCACAAGTGCCCGTGCAATTTCTACACGCCTGCGTTCGCCACCAGAAAGTGTATAGGCTCTCTGTTTTGCCACATGAGTGATCGACAATTCATGAATCAAAGATTCAAGTCGATCTTTGCGATCCTCTTCTGATATTGGCATCAATTCAAGGACCGCCATAATATTTTCTTCAACTGTTAATTTTCGAAAAACCGATGGTTCCTGACATAAATAACCGATCCCCATGCGTGCCCGTTTATACATCGGAATTTTAGTAATATCCTGATCATCATAATAAATTTTTCCTGAATTTGCCTTGATCATACCCGTGATCATATAAAAGGTCGTTGTTTTTCCGGCACCGTTCGGACCCAATAAACCGACCACTTCACCGCAACGTACTTCAATGGAAACTGCATTAACCACACTGCGTCCGCGATATATTTTGACCAAATGATCGGCTTTCAGAATTTTGCCTGCATTGGACGATTGATATTGAAAAGTGCTCATCTCGATTCTTTTTCTGTTTTTGTTATCCCTGAGGGAACAAATTTTCCCAGGCTTTTTCCGGGATCGCTTTCAACACGAACATACTTCAATTTTTTTTTGTTAAACTTTATGATAATCCGGTCCCCATTGATATTGTTGATCCCTTCCATCTCCCCATTATCATTGAATACGTGATAAAGATTCTCAGCCTGATGATCAACAATAACGGTCCGTATACTGTCCTGTTCAGTAGACATTGTAATGAGTTTTCCGGTTAAGACATTCTCATAAATACTGTCTTTCGAGGTTACAACTGCATTACCCCAAACAATACCGCTTTCGAAATCGGAAGCATTCAGTTGAATCTGAATCGAATCACCGCTGATATGGCGGTTCTGTTCAATCATTCTGGGCGACTCATAGAGAAATAATTTCTCTTGATCTGTAAAAAATTTGGCGTATCGACAGTATGCTTTCATATTTCCTTTATTTATTTTAACACTGTCCGACACGATGGCTAATTGCTGTTCTCCCCATATCTGCATTTTTTTTCCAATAATCATCAGCGAATCCCGAGAGCTGGTATCCTGTTTGATTATTTGGGGATTTCCTGTTGCAACCCCATAATCAGTAATACGATCATATCGCACATCCTGCGCGGTCAGTGTCGCTTTTTCAACAAAATCTGTCATATGCACATTTCCGACGGCATGGGCTTCTTGAGTTTTCTGATGATAGACCACGCTGTCCGCTGTCAATAGTTGCCCTTCCTGCGTGAGATGCACATTTCCAAAGGCCCTCTCTATTTTTTCTGGACCTTCGTAAGTGACACGGTCACCACAGATACAGTGTTTTCCGTCATCAATCTCAACTTCCTGATAAAGTGTCAGATAATCGCGGTCAACATCAAAAAGTGCACGCTGGCACCGCATATAAGCATCACCCTGACGAAAAAATACATCTTTCTTTAATTCCCGTATTTCTCTGCCATTCACTTTAATCAATTCTGCAATTCCGGCATGAATGAGTTGCAAGCGTTCATTGGCCAGTACAGCAAAATGGAGGACTGCCATGAACAGAGATATCACACGGAGGTCAATCATAATGACTCCGTACTGTCTTTGGAAACTGGTTTTGAGATCTCCTTTTCCCATGATTCGAGATCAATACCTTCCTTCCGTATTCCATGTGGATTTCTTATGAGCATATGACTTAAATCCGCATCCGATTGAAATGCAGATCCATATATAGTATCATTTTCGACAGTAGTGACCATTACAGAAGTGTCAGAAATAATTTTCTCTAAATGCTGATCCCATCTCCCCACCGGCGTATATAAAGTGATCCCGGTATCCGAAACTACAACAACCTGCCCAATTGCCCAGATATTCTGTGATAGTTCGTGATATTCTCCCTTTTTCGCAGTCAATTTTGTTGTATGCTTCCCCTTCTTATCAAACATATTGACCTCGACACCATGATCAAAATAATTAATTTTATCATCTTCAAAATATATCACATGCCCATATTGAATCACAGCTTTTAATTTCCCATCAGATGAGACACGTATAGTCGCATCCCAGCCTTCCCGATCCGGGATGTCTGCGCTATCCGCTTGATCCAGAATGTTTTGTTTTGCGGTTGTCACCTTGGATTTTTCGCAACCCCAAAATAAGATGCCCACGATAAGTAACATTCTTATTAATACACACATTTTCTGTCTCTGTTGCCTGATTGAACTTATCTTTACTTTCTTGAATAATCACAAAATAAACATAACGTCATGCCAATCCCGATTTTAATAAATCATGAATATGAACCATCCCTGCCAGTTCACCATGTTCATTCAGAACGATCAGTTGATTAATACTGTATTCTTCCATTACGCGCAGCGCTTTTGCTGCTAAAATGCCTTCATGAACTGTAATGGGATCGGCGCTCATCACATCCTTTGCCAATAAATCATGGATATCATGTTTTTTCTCCATCAATCGTCGCAGATCTCCGTCTGTAATGATGCCGCATAAATTTCCTTTACTGAAAACACAGGTCGCTCCCAGCCTTTTTGAAGTGATCTCAAGAATTGCTTTACTCAAAGGCGCTTCTTTGTCTACCCTTGCAATATCATTTCCTGTTCTCATTACATCATCCACTTTAAGAAGCAGTTTGCGACCAATATTTCCGGCAGGATGTAACAAAGCAAAATCTTCCACCGTTAATCCCCTGGCCTGGAACAGAGATAATGCCAGTGCATCTCCCATGGCCAGGGTTGCCGTCGTACTGGCTGTGGGTACGACATCGAACGGGCAAGCCTCTTCTTCGACATGGATATCCAGAACAATATCGCTCCGTTGTGCCAAAGGAGAATCGACTTTACCCGTCATTGCAATGATGGGTACCGCTTTTCGTTTGAATAGGGGTAATAAACGTAGCATTTCTTCTGTATATCCACTGTTTGAAATACAGATGACAATATCATCTTCCAAAACAGCTCCCAGGTCTCCATGGACACCTTCTGCCGGATGGAGAAAAAAGGCGGCAGTCCCAGTACTGGTCAATGTCGAGGCAATCTTCTGCCCGATAATCCCGGACTTGCCCATACCGCAGACAATCACACGTCCGCTGCAGTTTAGAAGCAGATCGACAGCACATTGAAACGGTTCTCCGATACGTTCCTGTAAAGCGAGAACAGCATCCGCTTCAATACGAATCACTTCTTTTGCACGATTGATAATCATTTTTCAGTTGCGTTCCAGTCTTTTAAAAATTTTTCAATCCCAATATCGGTTAAAGGATGATGTACCATTTGCTGAATAACTTTCAGGGGAGCTGTCACTCCATCCGCTCCGAGAGCCGCTGATTCCGTAACATGTTCAGGCGTACGCACACTTGCCACAATGACTTCAGTTTCAAGATCCGGATAATTATCATAAATCTGCATAATGTCTGCAATCAAATCCATACCTGAGGTATCAATATCATCCAGACGACCGACAAAGGGACAAATATATTTTGCACCCGCTTTTGCAGCTAATAATGCTTGCGCAGTATTAAACACCAATGTTAATGCGGTTTGAATATTCTCTTCCCTCAAGATTTGAGTCGCCTCCAGCCCAGCGTGATTCAATGGAATTTTAACAACAACATTCGGTGCCCATGAAGCCAGAATTTTTCCTTCTTTGACAATATCATTCACTGTATTGCTGACCGGTTCCGCTAAAACCGGCCCCTTAACCAGATCTGCAATTTCGGTAATTGCCTGCCTGAAATCCCGCCCGGACTTGCGTATCAGCGTTGGATTGGTCGTTACACCATCAGCCAATCCCAGAGCTTTGGCTTTTTGTATGTCATCTATTTCTGCCGAATCAACAAAAAATTTCATCGAATCATCTCCTGATTGTCCATGTCATCACTTGTGCATTCTGCTTATCCTGGTACATTTCAGCTAACATTTTTTCTTCTGCACTGTTTCACTGATCTCCCGGCCACCGGCATTTTTTAACGGCTTCATCCCATTTTCCCTGTACCTTGAGTATTGTATCCACTACCTTGCGCACAGCACCCTCTCCTCCCCGTTCCTGTGTTATAAAATCACATATCGCCTTGATTTCAGGCCGTCCGTTGGCTGGAGTGACGGATAGTCCCGCACGCTCAAGAATATCTATATCCAGAATATCATCTCCAATATAACAAATTTCCTCATCTGTGATATGATAATTATTCAGTATTTCAATATATACCGGCATTTTGAAAAATGCACCCTGCATCACAATATCCATTTTAAGTTCACGTACACGCTTCAGTACGAGTTCAGACTGCCTGCCTGTGATAATACCCGCCTTCAAGCCGGCTGCACGCGCCAGTGTAATTCCCATACCGTCCTGAATATCAAATATTTTAACTTCTTCACCCTGATTGCCAAGAATAATTCCGCCACGGGTTAAGACACCATCCACATCCATGAGAATCAATTTAATTTTATTGATTTTCTTTTCTAATTCAGGCGAAATTGCGGATTTCATGTTAATGTAATCTCCTTCATTCCCCTGATCAGCTCATCCACAGACCTCAACTGCAGCAGCAGTGCTTCCAGATGCTGCAGAGGCCACATGCTGGCCGCATCGCATTTTGCATTCTTGCAGTCAGGGTGTGTTTCGATGAATATTGCGTCCACACCGGCCGCGACTGCCGCACGGGATATCGATGGCACAAATTGAGGTGTTCCGCCTTTCGGATCCGAACTTGAGATACCATATACCCGAATGGCATGGGTTGGATCCGCTATAACCGGGTAACCCGTCTGTCTCATAATCTGAAAAGAGCGCATATCCATCACGAGATTATGATATCCGAAAAAAGTGCCCCGGTCCGTAAGTAAAATCTGATGATTGCCCGTACTTTCGATTTTTTTTACAATATGCTTGACATCCTCAGGATGAAGGAATTGTCCTTTTTTAATATTCAGAGGCCTGCCTGTTCTCGCAGCCGCCAGAACAAGGCTGGTCTGCATCGATAAATAGGCAGGAATTTGAATGACATCCAGCACTTCGGCTGCTGATTGAGCCTGATTCGGCTCATGAATATCCGAAAGAACGGGGACGTGAAACTCTGTTTTCACCTTTTCAAGTATCTTCAAACCATTTTGCAAGCCAGGACCCTGATATGAATCTGCAGAGCTTCGATTGTCTTTCAGAAAGGAAGATTTATAAATCCAGGGCATATGAAGCTTATCTGTTATTTTTTTTATGGATTCTGCAGTTGCCAGTGCCATATATTCAGATTCAATCACGCAAGGTCCCGCAATAAGAATCAGTGGATGATTTTCACCTATCGGAATATCTTGTATATACACAAGAGACATGATGGTTCCCTTTTATTTCTCATTAAATTCAAGAGCGGCTTTTACAAAACTTGCGAATAAAGGATGGGCGCTCAAAGCACGCGATTTAAATTCCGGATGAAACTGACAGGCCACAAACCACGATTGTTCAGGCAATTCGATCATTTCCACCAATCCTTTATCCGGGGAGAGCCCTCCGAAAACCATGCCGTTTTTTTCTAACATTTTGCGATATGCATTGTTCACTTCATAGCGATGCCGGTGACGTTCGCTGATTTTCTCGTTTTTGTATATTTCATAAGCTCGGGATCCCCTTTTAATCACACAGGGATAAGCGCCCAAACGCATGGTCCCGCCCTTATCGGTAATCGACACCTGTTCAGGAAGATAATCAATCACAGGATGATTTGTCAATTCATTAAATTCAGTACTGTTTGCATCTTTTAGACCACAGACATGCCGGGCATATTCAATCACTGCACACTGCAAACCCAGACAGATACCAAAGAAGGGCAATCCCTTTTCTCTGGCATATTGTACGGCCAGCACTTTGCCTTCAATACCCCGTTCTCCAAACCCTCCGGGAATGAGAAGTCCCGAAACCTTTTTCAAATGACTTTCGGCTCCATTGGCTTCAATATCTTCAGAAGCAATCCATGTCAGGGAAACGCGAGCATTATTGACTTCTCCTGCATGAATAAATGATTCCATAATACTTTTATACGCATCATGGAGCTCTATATATTTTCCGACAATGGCAATTTCTACCTGATCGGAAGGCTTTTTTACACGATTCACAAATGCTTTCCAGTCCGATAAATCCACCGGTTTCTCTTTTAATTGCAACAGCCGCATGATGATCTTTGCCAGCCCCTCTTTTTCAAGAGCCAGCGGCACCTCATAAATGGATTGAACATCCCGGCCTTCAATAACCGCTTCCGGAGAAACATTACCGAAAAGTGCGATTTTTTCTCTGGCTTCTTTTGATAAGGGATTTTCCGAGCGGCAGAGAATGACATCCGGTTGAATTCCGATTTCCCGCATTTTTTGCACGCTGTGCTGTGTAGGTTTGGTCTTGGTTTCACCGCTTGCTTTAATAAACGGAACCAGGGTCAGATGAATATTAATGCAGTTACCAATTCCGAGTTCAAGCCGGAATTGTCGAATCGCTTCTAAAAACGGCAGACCTTCAATATCACCGACGGTTCCTCCCAATTCGACAAGAACAATATCCACACCCCCATGGTCATCGGAGACCTGACGTATTCTGCGTTTAATTTCATTGGTAATATGTGGAATCACCTGAACTGTTTTACCGAGATAATCACCCCGTCGCTCTTTTTCAATAACGGTTTGATAAATTAATCCGGTTGTGGCATTATTCTTCTGACTCATCACCACATCTAAAAACCGCTCGTAATGTCCCAGGTCCAGATCGGTTTCAGCTCCATCATCCGTGACAAACACTTCGCCATGCTGATATGGACTCATGGTACCCGGATCGACATTGAGATAAGGATCGATTTTCATGATTGTAACGCGAAGTCCACGTTTTTTTAAAAGTAATCCCAGAGAAGCAGAAGCAATGCCTTTGCCCAAAGAGGAAACCACACCACCTGTAATAAATATGTATTTTGTTTTTCCGGTAATCAAATCCCTCCCTTTCCTATTGATGGTTTTCCATATGCATTTGCCGGACACGGGCAAGATCTTCAGGCGTATCCACACAGATAGTTGCCGAGTCTGTTTCTGCCACTTTTATCAGGACGCCGTGCTCCAGTGCCCTGAGCTGTTCCAGTTTTTCAGCTCGTTCAAGTGGTGTTTGCCGCCACTGTGTCATTTGATGTAAAAATTCTTTTCTGTAACTGTAAATCCCGATATGCTTATAATATGTGTGAGATTTCAGCCACTCTTTCGGTTCAGCCTCATCCCTGTAGAATGGAATGGGATGACGTGAGAAATAAAGGGCATTCCCGTCCTGATTTATAATCACTTTCGCCGTATTGGGGCTGATTAACTCATCAATATCTTGAATACGCTTGACCAGGGTTCCCATAACAGCATTTGAATCGTTGATTAAAATATCGGCCGCAAGATCCACTTCATGTGGATCAATAAATGGTTCATCTCCCTGAATATTCACAACAATATCTGCATTCATATCACGGACCGCCTCGGACACACGATCGGTTCCGGACTGGCACTCTCTGGATGTCATTACAGCATTACCGCCAAATTGAAGCACCGATTTCTCAATACGCGAATCATCGGTTGCCACAAAAATTTCTGCTAATTGATGCGCCTGACTGGCCTGTTCATATACCCATTGAATCATGGATTTGGTCCCGATCAGTGCCAGTGGTTTTCCCGGAAGACGGGAAGACTGAAACCGTGCTGGAATCACACCAATAATTTTCAGGGACTCGTTCAAGCAGATTCTCCATCATTCTGAATGACTTTGGGTACGCGAAAAAAGCCTTGACCCCGAGCCGGTGCGTTCTTCAAAGCTTCTGTGGCTGTCAGTGATGGTTCGACCTGGTCATTACGCATTGTGTCTCTCAATGACGGAACAGAACAGGTCGGTTCAATTTTTTCCGTATCCAGTTCCTGTAATTTTTCCACATAAGACAGTATTTCATTCAGATGACTGCAATAAATTTGCAGTTCCTCATCTGAAAAATTTAAATTTGCCAATTCTGCGATATTTCGCGCCTCTTCCAATGATACACTCATACTCGAAAAGATCTCCGTTTTGTGTCCGTAAATAATGAATTAATATACGTTTTCCCCTGATCATTGTCAAGGATTAAAAATTGATTTGGCACACTATTTGTAAGGGTTGCTCGTTTTTTCTTAAAATCGGATTGAAAGATCAATGAATAGGCTTATTGCTACGTGCAAATAAAGGAAAGGCTGATCCGAATGACTATGATGAATGTCCGAAAAGACCGGGTTTGAGTTCACAAACTGCATTCCTTAAAAAATCCCGCTTATATACATGCTTGTCCACTACCCGGTCATCCCAGACAACGATATCCAGATCGATCGTACGGGGACCGTATTTATTCTGGCTGGTTTTTCGACCCAGTTGCTTTTCAACCTCTTTTAACCAGACTTTTAACTCATTATGAGAGAGTGAGGTTTCAAGCTGAACGGCGCCATTCATAAAATCGTCCTGATGGAGGTATCCTATAGGTTTGGTTATCACAAAACGGCTTGCCGCAATAAAACGATGCTGCATACATATGATCTTCAAGGCTTTTGATATGTACTTTTCAGGATGTATATTTGAACCGACCGAAATGATCACGGAATGGTTTTCTTGGGAATCCGCTGTCATCGATTACCTTTCCGCAGAACATTCAACCGATACAGAATCTGCAAAACGCAGCGCCTGCGGTTTATCCACTTCGACTGTAGCGCGACATACACGCGGATTGTTCATGACAATATCCAATATAGTGCTGGCCAGTTTCTCCAGAAGAAAAAATCGAGAGTTCTCCACCTGCTTGATGATTCTTTTTTTCAATGATTTATAATCAATGGTATCCTTGATATCCTCGGTTTCAGATACTTGCGATCCGTCAAATTCAAGACGAATATTAATCACAATGTCCTGTTTTGTTTTCTGCTCCCACGCATGAATTCCCACGATTGTTCTTAAACGCAGATTTTTAATTTTAATTTTCATTTACAAATGCTCTCCACCATCCACAAACAGACAATCTCCGGTCACAAATTCATTTTCAATCAGGTATAGCAAGGCTTGAATAATATTGTCAGGATTTCCTTTTTTCCGCAAAGGCAATCGCTGAACCATTTTTTCAAGCATTTCCCTGGATGTTTCTGTGCTTGATAAAATAATACCCGGACATATTCCATTCACACGCACGGCCGGCCCCATCACCCTTGCGGTCATAAGCGTCAACTCATACAATAACTTTTTTGAGAGTGTATAGGCAAAAAACTGTTCTGAATTTTTAGATATTTTTGTATCCAGCAAATTCACAATAAGACCGGAAGCACATGCTTGAGCAAATTGCTGTGAAAGAAAAAAAGGAGCCGTGAAGTTCACGGCCAGATGTTTTTCAAGCAGATTCAAATCCGTCTCCTGAAACGAAGCGCGTTTGAATACAGAGGCGCTGTTGACCAACAGATTACATCCCGGAAATTTTTGAAATACACGGGAAATCAGCTGAGCCACTGATTTCGAATGATTGAAATCACATTGAAACAGGACGCATTGAACATGATGATCTCGTATCTTTTCAGCAGTCTTTTCCGCTTCCTTCTTCGATTGTCCGTAATGTAAAGCGATATGGTATCCTTTTTCCGCCAATGCCAGACAAATGGCCTTTCCAATACGGTTGGCCCCGCCGGTCACCAGGGCCGCTTTGTTATTCGAATTCATCACGATCCAATAGAGAACAAATGAGCGAATACATCTGATCAGTATACTTACATACCGATCCCAAGACCCAATACAATCACATTTTGATTACCGAGTGTATAATCCACATGCACTTTTAAAACAAGCAAACTCAGACAGGCGCCTACGTTCATTCTGCCGCGATTGTTGCTGTCAAATGTAAGCGGCTGAATTTGCAGCAGGCCGTCCGCATTTCCGATTGTAAAGGTCGTTTTTTCAATTCCCAGGCCTCCGTACACAGTCAGAGGGCCCAGAGACCGGCTGGCCTGAGCGCCAAAAAAGTTCATCTGGGCTTCGAAAACTCTGCCTAATTTGAAATCCTGAACAAAAAAACCAAAACAGAGATCAATGGGAGAAAGACGCATATACTGGCTGATGCTGTGGCGCATTCCGAATCCGGTGATCTTCAAAAGACCGAAATCCATCGGCAAATCCAAATCCACGATTCGAAAGGACAATTCGGTGCCCATAAGGGATCCGATGGTCAGTCTTGGTGCGATGATCGGAAAAGCATGAATCTCTTTTCCACCTGGGATTTCAAATGTGGTTCCCGGTACAAACCAGCTTTCATCGTCCCCGAAAATCGTGGGTTTGTCGACTGCTTCATAATCGTCAATCATTGATGAATAAACCCGCTGGTCCTCGCTGATCAGCGCCCAGAGCGTTTCCACACCAATATAGAAATGGAAACCGTCCCTGGGAATTTTGGCAGTATGGTATAACCCGCTGTTCATGTTCGAGCCGAACGCGTCCGCCGCCGGCTGCAAATAGGCCTGAAATGTTTCCCTGAGCGCGGGATCATTAAATTTCTCCAGACGTTCTTCGATTTCGGAGATCTCATCCTGAGCGGTCAGAATGGATGCGCTGATGAAGAATGCAAGTCCGATACCTATCATCTGTTTCATTACATCCTCCCCGGATTTTATCATGGCCAACCCTAAAATGATTCTTTAATATGTTAAAAATTAATTTAAACATTGACAAGAAAAAAAATTGGATAATTAATTTGCATTTCATATCGATATTATCTAAATTAAATAGTTTTATCAGCATCAACAGGTTTATCATTCTACATCAATACAAATAAAAAATGAATTAATTTTAAAAATATTTTTATAAAGCCGGAGGAAACAATGGGCGAAATGAATCACAAACTGCCATTCAAAGAAAAAATAGCCTATGGATTTGGCGATCTGGCTTCAGTGCTCTACTGGCAGACATTCATGCTCTACTTTACGTTTTTCTATACGGACGTCTTTTTA
>Ga0272441_10013263_pt1 | contig 11875 bp, 9 predicted proteins | sample SSMProp6N_FD_193582 | JGI IMG/M metagenome (GOLD analysis project Ga0272441, IMG submission 193582) | Marine sediment archaeal communities from Little Sippewissett salt marsh, Falmouth, MA, United States - SSM-Prop-6N | ecosystem: Environmental > Aquatic > Marine > Wetlands > Sediment ...
CGCTCATCGGCGCGTCCGACCAGCGCTTGCTCCGACGTCGCTCTCCGGGTGTCAGACACCGCAGCGATCGGTCGGAACACCTCCACCTCATCCCTGATGCCCTTGAGCTTCGCCGCCGGCAGCGCCTCGAACCGCCATCGTCTTCCAGATGCATCGACGATCGATCGATCGCAGCGAATCTCCCCCGGACCTGCCAGCGTCATCAGCCGCGCCGCACGGTTGACCGGCTCGCCCAGTGCGCCGTAGGTTCGTCGTCCCGTCCCACCGTACGCCCCCACTCGGGCGCGGCCACGCGCAAGGCCGATCCGAAGATCGGTGACGAAGACCAGCTCATCCGGCAGCACGGCGAGCTTCCGAGCCGCAGCAACCGCCCGCTCGCTATCGTCTTCGTGCGCCTCCAACGCACCAAACACTGCGTAGAGATGACTCCCCTTGTCCCCGGTAGTGATCAGGGGGACGTGGCCGCCATAGTGCGCCACCACGCCCTGCACCCATCGCGTGAAGGCGTCGAGCTTGTCGCCGGCGTCGGCGTCTTCGTCATAGTCGACCCCCTCGAATCTGAGGAACAGCGACGCGATGGGGCGAAGCTCTGCGAGGTAGTCCCCGTGGCCGGCCATCACACGGTCGAAGACCGGTTCGAGGAGATACGGCTGTAGCGTCTCCGGCCTGAGGGCGTCCGCGGGGAGCGGATCCCACGGGCAAGCGGTCACGGCTGATGGAAGCCCCGAGACAACCACGCAGCCGGGCCGTGGCCGAGAGCTCGTCAGACCTGGGTGTAGCGCGCGGCCTAGCTCCTCGGTGACGAGAACCTCCCCGGGACGGGCAACGTGCTCCACAGCGCTAAGGCGGTCCAGCAGGGATCCCGCGAGCAGATCATGGCGGAAGACCTGGGGATTCCCGACAAGGAAGCGCCGTACGGGACCGGCAGCGACAGCCGCTTTCAGCGCTAGTGGGATCTCCACCACATCGCTGCCTTTCAGATCCGCTCGAATCGCCTGCATCGCCTCCTGCATCGCCAGCGCGCTCGCTGTGGCTCGCCCCCCCGGGTCCCCGGCGAAACAGGCGATCAGCGCATCTCCGATGAAACAGGCAACGCTCCCACGGAAGCGATGAACGCAGTCCACCAATCTCGAGTACACCCCATTGAGCAACGCCGCGAGCTCCTCGGCGCCACGCTGCGGGCCGTGCGTCGCCACAAGTCGCTCGGTCAGCGGCGTGAAGCCCGCAATGTCCGCGAACAACAGGCACACCTCACTGTTGTCGGGAAGTGGCGTGTCCACGGCCAGTGCGTGCCGTCGGTCCATCGCGAGATAGGTGCTGAGAAGCTCGACCGGCTCCATGCGACTCCTCTCGTGAACTGCGCCCAGTCTAGAGGAGGTTGTGCTACGTTGGCCAATCACGCGCCGGAGCACGGCGTACAAGCCTGGTGTACGCTCTGCGCGGAGGAACAGTCCCCATGAAGACGCTCACCTATCGCCTGTTGCGGCTCGGCGCGCTGCCCAAGCGGTGTCGTTCGGCGATCGAGGCGGAGGGGATCCGCATCCTCGATGAGGGCATCCCGGTCACCGTGACGCTTCGCAACTACCGGGCTCCTGGGAAGCGCATTCGCTGGCGCAGACAGAGACACTCCGGCGCGATCGTGCTCACCGACAAGAGGTTGGCGGCGTTCGTGTGGTGGGGCAAGCTGTTCGACTTCCGGATCAGGGAACCGCAGACGCCAAGGCCGAGCGCGTCGATCGACGACGTAGGGCGCCTCTGCGTCGCGTTCGACGCCTCGTCGTTCGGCGTCCGCCGCGCGGGATCCATCCGCTGCTGCTTTCGCACGGAGCACGCCATCGACCTTCGCGCCGCCCTCGACTCGAGCGCTGCGCGAGGGCGCATCCCCACGGATCACGGTACGGCAACCGCGACGGAGCTCAGGGACTAGGCAGCTCCGAGAGCTCCGTGTGGATCGTTTTCAGCCAGTCGATGATCTTGATCTGCTGAGGGCAACGCGATTCGCACTCGCCACACGCAACACAGCGGTCTGCACGTTTCTCCGCGGGAAGGAACTGATGGTACGTCATCGCCGCTCGCGTCTCGTCGCCGTACATCCTGAGGTCATTGTACGTCGCCAAGATGCGAGGGATGTCCACCCCTTGAGGGCACGGCTGACAGTAGCCGCAGCTGGTACAGGGGACGGCGGACAGCGCCCGATACGCCTCGCGGACGCGGTCGATGAGGGTCATCTCCTCCGGTGTCAGTGCCCCCGCCTGCGCGCGGCTCGCGCTATCGAGGTTCCCCTGTACGTGCTCCATCGTGGACATGCCGCTGAGCGCCAGCGTGACTTCCGGATGGCTCCACACCCATTGAAGCGCCCAATCCGCCTGCGTTCGCCGAGCTGGCGCCTCGGCGAACAGCCTAGCCACGGGCTCCGGCGCGGGACAGGTGAGCTGACCGCCCCGTAGCGGCTCCATGACGACCACCGCCATGCCCTTGTCCGCGGCGTGCTTCAAGCCTTTCGTGCCCGCCTGAAAGCCGATGTCCATATAGTTGTACATGATCTGGCAGAACGTCCACTCGTAGGCATCGACGATCTCCAGGAAGACGGACAGCTCGTCGTGGAACGAGAACCCGAGACCGCCGATCCGCCCGTCGCGCAGAGGCTCCTGCGCCCAGTCGAGTACCCCGAGATCCCGGACCTTCTCCCATTGGGCACGATTCAGCCCGTGCAGCAAGTAGAAGTCGATGTGATCGGTCTGCAGGCGCTGCAGCTGCTCGCCCAGGTAGTGGTCGAACTGCGATCGCTCGTGGATGAGCCACACCGGCATCTTCGTCGCCAACCGCACACGGTCCCGATAGCCATCCCGCAGGCAGCGCCCGACGACCGGTTCGCTGTTGCCCCCGTGGTACGGCCACGCGGTGTCGACGTAGTTGACACCGGCGTCGATCGCTGTGCGGATCATCCGCGTTGCCAGCGGCTCGTCGATCTTGGTGCGATCGCCGTGCAGTATCGGTAGCCGCATCGCCCCGAACCCGAGGACCGAGACCCGCCAATCCAATCGGCCAAACGTTCGATACTCCATCATCACCCCTCCGGTACCCCCAAGGGTAGCGTTCCGTGGCCGCTCGGCAATGCGATGCCTGCCGTGCGACAAGAAGTGCCCTTGCCCGGGGAGGTCACCGGGCAAGGGCGTTGCCCAAGAAAACGAGCTTGTCTCCTGAAGCTCCTTCCGCGTCATCGCCCGCGAGCGAGGGCGGAGGGCGGCCGGGCGGAGGTGGTGGAGACCCGACCGCCCATCCCACTAGTACTTCACGACAACATCCTTCTCCGTGTACGACGTCTCCTCATCGGAGGCCGTGACGACATACACGTAGGCCCCTTTGCCCACGGGCTCCCCGTCTGCGTTGCGCCCATCCCACTCCAGTTCCGTCACGTACTGCCCCTCCGCCGACCACAACTCGCGGCGCGTGAGGTCGTAGATCGTCACGGTAAAGGTCGAGGGGATCCCCGTTCCGTCGAACGTGAACGTGACCTCGTCGGCGAACGGGTTCGGCGTCACGACGAAGCGCTCCAACGAGAACACGGAGCTCGTCACCTGCACCGAATCCGAGGCCTGATCCAGCGGATCGCTGGGATCCGCATAGGTCGCGACCAGGGTCTGCCCGGGCGTGAGATCCAGCACCAGGTTGCGCGCGTAGAACGTTCCTGCTGGACCCTGCGCGTCCACCATGATCTCAAAGGTCTGTTCGCCGATGGTCAGCGCATCCGGCAATCGGGTGGCGCTGACGTGCGACGGATCGACCACGCGCACGTGCACCGGATCGACGTCGGTGATCGTCGACACTTCGTTGCCGTCCGCATCGATGAACGCGACGCTCGACCCTGTCCCTGGCGCCACACCGCTCCCGCCGCAGGACACCTTGATCGAAACCCACGCGTTGTCCGAGTGGTTCGACGGGTCCTGATAGAAGGCGAAGATCGTGTCTCCGGGCAGCACGCCCAACGTGGGAACGGCAGCGTACTGACTCGCCAAATCGATGCAGATCGTGCTGCGGAACACCCCAGAGTCGATCTCGGTCTCCAGTAGATCGAACGCCCCCCACAGGCCGCTGCGCGGATTCACCACGTACAGCTTGGGGTTCGCTGTGGCCGGAGGCACGGCGAGCACCCCAGGAGGCGGGACGCCGTCAAACATCTCATTGAAGCCCAACAGGTCGTTGACGGGATGCGTCAGCGGAGCAGGCGTCGTGGGATACACGCCAGGCGCGGCGTTCACCGGGGCGAACGGGATGTTCTGGCCGCTCTCGTTGCCACGGACCCGCTTGTCCCAGTAGCCGTCGATCCGCTCCCTGCGGTTCTGATCCTCGTCTTGGTCGGGATCGACGACCTCGACGTACACGGCGGAGCTGTTGACGTAGTGCTCGACGCGGTTTCCGCCGGCATCGAGGAAGTACATGTCCGCCACGCCGTCGACCACGACCTGCGTGTCGGCGATCGCGATGACGTCAAACGACACATCCTGCTCGCTCCGCACCGCTTGGATCGCCGGCGGGAACTGCCCCGCCAGCCCGACCGTGTTCATGTCCCCAACACCGGCCATCGCCGCTGGCGTGTACGTGACATCGTTGTATCTCGCGTAGATGACGTCCTCGTTGAACCCCTCGAGGCGCCAGTTGTCGAGACGCAGCTGATACCCCCCGTGCGCCAGCGCCATCCCCACGCCGAGGGCGTCCCATACCGAAGCAAGGAGAATGCCACGCTGGGAGAAGAACGTCGGCGAGTCGTTCGCCGTCTCGAACACGATCAGCCACTCCGAGTCGTCGACCTCATGCGGGTCGCAGATGTGCACCAGCACCTCCTCGGGGCAACAGGTGTCCCTGTTGGCGTTCTCATCCTGGACCTCGACGTAGATCGAGTCGCGCCCGATCCACAACTCCTCCCGTGGAACACGGTTCTCGTCGGTGAACGTGGTCCGGCTGTTGCACACCTCCTGGAACAGCGACGCCGTCCCGAGACTGAAGTCGTCCTGATCGTTGGGGTCTACGTAGTACGCCGCAAGGGTGTCGCCTTCCCGGAAGCTGCGGAAGCCCAGGTCCACGCGCAGGCTGTTGATGTGGAGCTCGAACACGCCGGTGTTCGCTCCCGTCTCCTGCGCGTAGAACATGCACCGCGTCACACCGGAATTGCTCGCGGTGTCGAATGTCGTCACATTGGGAACGACGGCGATGTTGTTCACATTCGGGTACTGGATGTAGTACGAGCCGATCGCGTTCGGCTGATTGCTGCCGTCGGCCGCCAGGTTCACGGGGGGCAGCAATCCCGGGCTTCCCAAGCCACTATCATAAATGTTGAACCAATCCATCGGCATTGGACCCACAGCCGCAGGGATCCCCGTGTTGATCACGCCGCCCCATCTTTTCAGCATGCAGAAGTTGGTCGCGCTCTGCCGCGCCACATCCAGCGGGTTCCACGTCCCAGGGTTGACGATCACGAACACGGGAACGTATTCCGCCGCGTTGCAGCTGAGGTTCTCATCATCGTCGGTGATCGTGATCGTCGCCGACTCGTTCCCGTCGCGATACACCCTGCGGCTCCACTCCAGCGTCGAGCGGGTGTCGTTGATCTTGGCGAGGGTGATGGCGATATCGGAGCGATCGTCCTGATCCTCGTACAGCCCCATGATCGTGTCCAGGTTCTCGAAACGGCCCAAGGTGTAGTCCACGCCTAGGGCTGCGCCGACAACCTCGCCGGGAAGGAAGGCGACAGCGCCAAACAGCGGCGGAAGCGTGTTCGGCGTGTGACTCACAGGTATGGTGGCATTGACGAGGTTGTAGAAGGCGATGGGCCCCGCCGCGTTGGGCGTGACCCACACGCGATCGTCGCCGAAACCGTTGCCGTCTGCCTCCGCGTAGAGATAGCCACCCCATTGGAAGTCCGTGGGCCTGACCCCGATAGGGAGCCTTTGGTACGGCCCCACGATGTGTGCATGCAGGCGTGGATCCGAGGCGAAGCTGACGCGAGAGCCGAACTGGAACGTTCGGCTGCTGATGAACACCCCGGTCGACGCGCCGGTCTCTTCGAGGTAGTCGTTGGTCAGCGAGCCCGCGGTGTTCCCCGGCCAGTGCCCGTGGTACGGCGGACGCACGGCGACTGCCCCTCCCGCCGGCCGGCTATCCCAGACGATGTACGCTCCCGTCTTCGCGTCGACGACCTTGATCTCGGTCCATACTTTGTCGCGCACGTCGCAATCGGTGTCCTCATCGGGGTCGTAGACCGCGAGCCAAACCTCGCTTCCTTCACGGATCTCGGTGACCCGCTCCTCGCCGTTCTTGTCCGCGGCGAAATACATCTCTGCGTCGGACGACCAGCCGGCGACCCACGCCGCCAACAGGAGGGCGCCCGCGGCGACCAGCACTACCGTTCGCTGCCCCCTCATCATCATCTCACGTCCTTCATGTCGCCGCCGCACGCGCCGGCGTCGCACGCCAACCCGCGGGAGATCGATCGTTCCGCCACGCCCGCAAGGCGAGCGCCGCCCAAATCACCAGCGCCGCACCTTCCCATATCACCCGCAACAGCACCTGCGCCCACTGGCATACCGTCGATCCCGCGCCGGACACCGCGTCAAGCCCGTAGGCCACGTACAGCAATCGCACAGCACCAACAAGGAACCCGATGTGGAGGACAGCCAAAAGCGCGATTCCAGCCAGGATCGCCCGCAACCGCGCCCATCGACGCAGCCCCGGCGTGGCAAGAAGCAGCGCCACCAGCGGGATGAATCCCACGTACACGTAAAGGTCGAAGCTCATGAACGGCTTCATTTCCCCGCCTTCGATGTGCCGGAGGATCCAAAGCCGATCGCCGTCCGCCTCGACGCGCGTGACGTCAGGCGACTCGACCGCGGCAAACGCGAGATCCGCGGACCACGCCATGAATCGGTTGTAGATCGGCGCGATCACGACCCATAGTGCGGCGACCGCGAGGAACGCCACCAGCCAGCGGCCGGCGAACCGTCTCAGCGCCCCTGGACTACCTGGCCATCGAGCCATGGGCCACCTTCTCCACCCAGACGAGCCACAGGAACAGCGCTGCCACGATGAGCAGCGACTGCAACACCAGAAGGTGTGCAACCTCCACGTGCGCAGGCAGCAGCACCCCAACAAGGAACAGACAGACGAGCCGCAGCACGTTCAGAACGAATAGCCCGCCGAGGCCAATGCCGATCCCCGCGAGCTTCGCCCACCAACGGGCCGGATAGGCGAGAACCGCGGAGACGAACAGCGCCGTAAGGAACAGCCCGGTGCATGCGGTGACCACGGCAACGCTGAACCTCGAAGAGGACACCGTGTACCCGTCGAGAACCTGCGTCGCCTGCCCAAGCACGTTGAGTGCCGCACTGGTCGAGTGGGCTACCGCTGTCTGCAGCCACCCTACCGACACATCGGAGTGGGTCATCCACGCGACCGCGCCGCTCAAGACGGCGACAAGGCCGGCGAACAGGATGGCTCGCTGCACAAGACGAGCGCGCTTCCCGAGACGCAGGCGGCGCGTGATGGGGTGAAGACTGCGGTGGAAGCTCATGACGGCGATCCCCCGGCACCCATCGCCGCAAGCAATCGCCGGCGTCGCAGCAGCATGAGGGCGAACGCCAACACGAGCAGCGTGCCGCTGAGGATCATGCCCCATTCCGTGAGGCTCGGAGCGTCGATGGTGCCCGGAATCGGCGGACCCAACACGACGCTGCAGTCCTGTACGGCAACCACCGTCGGATCGTCCGGATCCGCAGTCGCCGGATCGTCGGAGGGCCCCTGCGCATCGTTCGTCCCGTCCTGATCGGGATCCCAGTCGACAAACGCCTGATTCGGGACGCTCGATGGTGTCGCCGTCCCGCCATCGATCTCGACCTCGAAGGTGAGTAGCGCCTCCGCGCCCGCCGCCAGCCCGCCCGACCACAGGATCGCTCGATCGACGGGGTCGTAGGCCGCCGCCCCTGCGCTCGCGCTCAGGCTTCCCGTGACGTAGAGCAGTTCCGGTGGCAGTTCGTCGCGAAGCGCCAGCGTCGCGGCGTGGTCGCCGTCCCCAACGTTTCGCACCGCAATGCGGAACTCCAGGGTGTCGCCCGGCTCATGACATCCCCCGTTGACATCGACAAACGTCTTCTCCACCTCGATCACTGGCGCTGCGATCACGGTGATATCAAAGCAGTAGGTGTTGTCGTCCTCTTTGTACTCGCCGACCACCTCGCCGCTGTCTGCCCAGACACAGATCGGATGAGGCCCCGGAGGCACACCCGTCGTATCCCAGACGAACACCAGCACCACGTGCTCGCAGCCGAGAAGGCTCGTCGTCTGGGTGTCGATCAACGTCGCCGGAGACAACACATCGTGATACAGCGACACATCGAACAGCCCGGTCTCACCGCAGGTGAAGTTGTCTACGGTAACAGTCACGGTGACCAGGTTGCCCTGCATGACCACAATCGGATCCGCCACCTGAACTGCAACATCTGCCCCCGAGAGAATCACGCCGGGAGCCGGGAACCACAGATCGGGCAGCTTCGTGCACGGCGGGTCCGCTGCTGCCGCCAGCGCCATCGTCAAGAGAAGCACCGCCAGCAGCGCTACGACGTGTCGACCGCCCTTTGCCGCATGTCGTCGAACCATCATCTCTCCACCCCCTCCTCCTCCGTCCGGCTCATCGCTTTGTGAGACCGAGGAGGCACCACAAGGCTAGCCCTGAGCCGCCACGTACCACAGGACCGCCGGACGGATCGAACGTCATGTGCATCACGTTCGTAGCGACCGAGTGCGCCTCGGCCGAGCGTGATCGACGTCACATTGGAGGTGGACGGTTGTCCCGCGCGGCGAAACGAGGACACCGGGACGGATTGCGCCGGAGCGTTGTGAATCTGCCGTTTGAGCTCCGTGTCGGGAGCGGCTCAGGGCCGGATGTAGCGTGGCGTCATCGCACTCGCAACCGTCTAGAGGGACGAAGACGACGTCGGCGGATCGCGGAGCGTGTCCAGCGACAACTGCCGAGGTTCACGGTCAACGGGAGGCATGTCGGGAGGTTCCTCAGACTGCGCAGCGAGTTCGCGGAAGCGACGCACGGCGGGAAGCAGGCGGCTCTCGAGCGATCCAACGCTCCTGTTGTACTGATCGACCGTGCGACCGAGCTGCGTGCCCATGTCGACAACCGGCTGCAGCACGCGGAGCAGACGGTCGTAGAGCTCGGCCCCCTGTTTCGCGATCGCCCGCGCGTTTTCAGTGATCCGGTACTGCTGCCAGCCGAACGCCGCCGCGCGAAGCAGCGCCACCAGCGTCACCGGAGAAGCGATCAGCACCCTGCGCTGCATGCCGAACTCGAACAGCTCTGGATCCGCTTCGAACGCTGCGGACAGCGCAGACTCCAGCGGCACGAACATCACGACAGCCTCGGGCGCACGCTCGAACTGCGCCCAGTACTGCTTGCGCGCCAGATCCTGAATGCGTTGGCGCAGTGCCTTCGCATGCTCCTGAAGCCGTTGCGCCCGCACGTCACCCTCGGCCTCGACCGCTTCCAGGTACGCTGCAGCCGGCGCCTTGGCATCCACAGGCAACTCCCCGCCATTGGGGAGGTGCACAATCATATCCGGCCGCCCGGCATCCGCTGTGGCCTCCTGCTCAACGAAGTCCACATGCTTCTGCATGCCCGCCAGCTCGACGACGCGTCGCAGCTGCAACTCCCCCCAGCGGCCGCGGGCCGTCGATGAGCGCATCGCCCCCTCCAGCTTCAGCGTCGTGTCGCGCAGGCGCCCCTGCGCTTCCCCCAACGTTCGTAGGTGCTCCTCCAGCCCACGATATGCTCCCTCGCGCCGCTGCTCGAGCTGGCGCACCTCCGAATCAAGTTGGGTCAGCGCCTTCTGCAACGGGTCGACGAGCGCCTTGACGCGCTCTGTGTGCGTACCGAGATCTCCCTCGAGCCGCGTGCCCAACTGCGCGAGCTGATCCCGCGCCCGCTCCATGAACTGCTCGGCATTGCTTGCCAGGGCATCCCCCGCGAGAGAGGAGAACGCTTCGCGCAAAGCGGACTGCGCATCATCGACCCACTGGAGCTTCTCCCGCTCCGCGTGCAGACGAGAACGCTCCAGGATCAGCCGCTCCCCGAGGCGCAGGCGGGTCATCGCCCACCCCGCAACGGCCCCGAGAGTCAAGCCGACAGCGAACAGCACCCACTGCATGGAGCCTCCTCGATCACCCTGTGCGGTCGACGTCAAGCCCTTCGGACTACCGGCGTCCATCGTACCACGGTCGGTCCGCTCTTGCCGAGACCCTCGCTACGGCTCGGGAGGAAGCTCCACCTCCTCGTGCTGATCCATGTATCCGTAGTAGTAGCTGGCGCGTTCGCCGACGACGCACAGCAGAAGGTAGTCCTCATCAGCAGCCCCCGCCGGCCAGTGGTCACCCCACTCCTCGCGCCACAGCCGCCTCCGCAGTTCGGCACTTCCCCCGAGCAACTCGACCCGCCCGTACACCGAGGCGTAGTTGAACAGATCCGGACGAGAGAAAACGAGCGTCACCTGGGGATTGGCTCTCATCTGCTGCACCTTGGCCGAGGCCGCCGACGTGGCGAACCAGAAGCGCCGCCCATCGCGCTCCAGTAGATGCATCGGCCGAACGACAGCATGTCCGTCAGCGCTGGTCGTGACCAGCAAGGGGAACTCCACTGAGTCCACGATGCGCCAAAGCAGATCAATCATCGAGCTGCGCTCCCGCCACGCGGTACTCGGCCACATGCGCGAGCGCGAAGTGGCGAACGACCTCCGCGACAAGAGGCGTCCGTACCGCAAGCACCACCACGCCCCCCGCATCCAGCGCACGGCGCACGGCCGCCTCGTGGCCTCCCCCATTGAGTTCCAGCCGCCCCACCTCGTCAACGAACGACACCGCACCGGGGTGCAAATCCGTCAGGATGGCGCGGCGGCCGAACGACACCGCCGCCGGATCGAGGAAGAACCGTCCGACCTCGCTGCCGGGTGGCTGCGAGCGCAGGAAGCGAACCCGCCGACCGCTGGCCACGTCGAGGAGGTCATAGCCCGTGGTGTGCGAGCCTTCCATCACCCGCGGCGCGAGGATCCCTCCGACAGGCACCCCGCACCGCCGCAGATCCTCAACGAGCGCGCTCGTGGCCTTCGTCTTCCCGGAGCCGATGGGGCCGCTGACCAGAAGCGTACCCCTCCGCCGCTCCGCCACGGCTGCGAGAAGATACGAGAGGGGATCCTCGACCCTGGGCGGAGAAGTCGCAGCGTCCTCCTTCGATGCCGCCGCGGGGCGATCCGCGCGCGGTGCTCCACGCTCTTCTCGCTTGCCCCGCCTCAGCCAGGGCACGGTACCTACCCGCTCTCCAGCACACGACCGTTGAACGCTTCGATGAGCTCGTCGAGCGGCTCGACCAGGGCATGGACCCGGTCCCAGTAGCCAGGGAAATCGTACCACTGCGCATCGAGCTCCTCGACCGAGTGCCCCATCTGCTCGATCCACGTGAAGTACTTCAGATTGTGGATCCGCTTGCGTTCACGGTATCCGAGCTCGAGGCTCCAATCCGTCTTCATCCCGAGCAGGTGCGCATGGTAGTCCACCGCCGCCTCGGTCTCATCGTAGCCACCGTGGGCTTGGCGCATCTCACGCAGTCGGCTGCCGTACAGCTCCATCGAGTCCGTGAGCACGGTGAGGACGACGTCGCTCCCCGACAGCTCGTAGTACTTGGCGAACTTGATCGCCGACAACAGGTTGGCGATGCCCGAGATCCCCAGCAAGTCGAGGTCATCGACGATGGCCGTGGAGACGCCGCGGGCCTGAAGATACGCGCGGCCGGCATCCTCATTGAACAGCCGGACGAGGCTCATCGTGTCCT
>Ga0272441_10013264_pt1 | contig 11875 bp, 7 predicted proteins | sample SSMProp6N_FD_193582 | JGI IMG/M metagenome (GOLD analysis project Ga0272441, IMG submission 193582) | Marine sediment archaeal communities from Little Sippewissett salt marsh, Falmouth, MA, United States - SSM-Prop-6N | ecosystem: Environmental > Aquatic > Marine > Wetlands > Sediment ...
CGGCGACCTAGAGGCGCTCGGCACCGGGGACGTGACGTTCCTCACCGACGGGGTCGAGCGAACCGTCGCCGCCGGCACGGTCGTGTCGCTCAAGCCCGGGGAGAGCATCACGCTGACGCCCGACATCTATCATTCGTTCTGGGCCGAGGACGACGACGTGCTCGCCGGCGAGGTCTCGACCGTCAATGATGACGCGCTCGACAACTGCTTCGCGGCCGAGATCGGGCGATTCCCCGAGATCGAGGAAGACGAGGCGCCGCAGCACCTGCTCGTCTCCGACTACGACCGGTTCCTTCGGGGGCACTAGGCGATGCGGATTCTGGTGGCCGGCGAGGCGCTGATCGACTTCATCCCGATCCCGGGGGAGACGGGCGCCTACACCGCGGCGCCGGGCGGATCGCCGCTGAACGTGGCCGTCGGCCTGGCGCGTCTCGGCGTGGCGACCGGCTTCCTCGGGCGGCTGTCACGCGATGCATTCGGCGACCGGCTCCGGGACCATCTAGCAGCCAACGATGTGGACGTCGGGTGCGTCCTCGCGGGCGACGGTCCGACGACGCTGGCGTTCGTGATCGTGCGGGAGGACGAGGAGCCGGCCTACGCGTTCTACGCGGACGGAACCGCCGATCGCATGCTCCTCCCCGACGATCTCCCGCCCACGCTTCCCGAGGAGATCGAAGCGTTGCACGTCGGGTCGTACGCGCTGGCGGTCGAGCCGATCGGCGGGGCGCTAGAAGTCCTCGGCGAGCGGGAACGCGGCCGACGGATCCTCTCCCTCGACCCGAACGTGCGGCCGGCGCTGGTCGGCGATCGCGCGACGTACGTGCGCCGCCTCGAGGCGTGGATCGAGCGGTGCGACGTGATCAAGCTGAGCCGGTCCGACGCGGCCTGGTGCTGGCCGGACCGGGACGCGACCGAGCTCGCGACGGGATGGATCGAGCAGGGCGCGGGCCTCGTCGTGGTGACCGGCGGGGCGGGGCCGGTCGTCGCGTTCTCTCCCGCTGCGCGCGTCGAGGTCGCGATGAACAGGGTGGAAGTCGTGGACACCGTCGGGGCGGGAGATGCATTCACCGCCGGGTTGCTGTGCCGCTTGGCGGAGACGGACCGGCTCGACAGGGGCGCATTGGCGCGCCTCGACCGAGAGGGCCTTCGCGACCTGGTGGGCTTCGCGTCGCGTGTCGCCGCGCTCACCTGCGGGCGGCGCGGCGCCGATCCGCCACGTCGGGACGCCGTGCCCGACTAGCCGTCGCGAGTGGCGTGCGGGCTACGATACGTCGACGTCTCGCAGCGCGGCGGCGGCGTCCTCGGGCAACATCGGGTTGATGTAGAAGCCGGTTCCCCACTCGAAGCCTGCAACTTGCGTCAGCCGAGGCATCACGGCGATGCGCCAGTGGTAGTCGTAGGGCAGCGTCGTCCAGTAGCCGGGCTTCCCGGGGCGCGGAACGGGATTCGGCGTCGTCTTCAGCACGAAGTTGTACGGCACATCGCCGACAAGTTGGAGCAGCCTGGCGAGCGTGCCCTTGAGGATTCTCGCGAGCCCCCATCGCTGCTCCTCGGTGAGGGTGGTGAAGTCGTGCGAATGGGCCTTCGGATAGATGACGAGTTCGAACGGGAAGCGAGAGGCGTAGGGAGTCCAGGAGACGTAGTCGTCGGTCTCCTCGACAATCCTTGCACCGCTGCGAATCTCGGCCAGCATCACGTCGCAGAACAAGCAGCGTTCCTTCCGCTCGTAGTAGGATCGCGCGATGCTCAGGGAGTTGCGCACTTCCTGGGGCACGATCGGGGTAGCGATGATCTGGGAATGCGGATGCAGCAGTGACGCGCCGGCCTCGCGACCGTGATTCTTGAACAGCAGGACATAGCGAAACGCGGGGTTCTCCATCAAGGTGGACAGGCGCTGGATGTAGGCGTCGACGACGCGCTTGACCTGCTCCACGGGGAGATTGGGCAACGCGGCAGCGTGGTCCGGCGTCTCGATGACGACCTCGTGGGCGCCGAGTCCGTGCATGCGGTCGAAGAATCCCTCGATGGCCTCGCGGCCCGGGGATTCGTAGTCCTGCAGGGCGGCGAACTTGTTGGGGACAACGCGAACGTGCCAGTCTTCTGCTCCCTCGGGAATCCTGTAGATCTCCGGAGGGGTCATGTTCTCGTTGCCGCTGCAGAACGGGCAGTTCTCCGGCCGCTGCTCGGCGAGGCCGGTTCCCTTGCGCTCGAAGTCGGATGGCCGCTTCCCGCGCTCGGGGGCGACGATCACCCATCGGTTGCTGGTGGCTCCTCGGCGTAGTTCAGGCATAGGTCTCCTTGCCCCTCGGGTCGTGTCCCGCGTATTGTATCGGAAAGGCTCACCGGGACCAGCAATTCGCTTTCTTCGCAGAGAGAAAGAAGTCTCATCCGATCGCGTGACGAGCGTCCGGCCGCGGGGCATTGACCCGCATGAGCGGCGATTCGATACTTGCTCGTGGAGGTGTTGCCTGCAATGCGTGTCTTGTTCGTGTCTTCAGAGGTCTCACCGTTCGCCAAGACGGGTGGACTGGCGGATGTCGCGTTGGCCCTTCCGCGCGCCCTCCCGGAGCTGGGTGTCGAGATCGTGGTGGTGATGCCGAAGTACCGCCGGGTCGTCGGGACGTGCGAAATGGAGGACGTCGCGCGGTTTGGGGTGGAGATTGCAGGGGAGGCAAAGGAGTGCGTCGCATTTCGCGGAACGCTTCCGGACAGCGATGTTCCCGTCTTCTTCCTGGGCCACGACCCGTACTTCGATCGGCCGGAGATCTACGGCGAGGGCTCCGAATACGAGGACGCGCTCAGCCGATTCACGTTCCTGTCTCGGGGCGCCCTGGAGCTGTGCGAGGCGCTGGACTGGACGCCGGACATCATCCACGTCAACGATTGGCACGCGTCGTTGGTGCCCGGCTACTTGAGAGATGAGGTCTATCCTCGACTGAGCCGAGCGAAGACGCTGCTCACCATCCACAACCTTGGGTACCAGGGATCGTTCCCGGAGGAACAGGCGGCTCGCACCGGCCTGTCGCCGACGGCGCTCGCGCCCTATCTCGCGAACGGACGCATCAACATGCTGAAGGGCGGCATCGGCTCCGCCGACATGGTCAACACGGTGTCCCCCACCTACGCCGAGGAGATTCTCAGCGAAGGCGCCGGTCTGGAGGCCGATCTGCAAGCCCGCCGGGACGTGCTATTCGGTGTGCTCAACGGGATCGACATGGCGGAGTGGAACCCCGCCGGCGACTCCTTCCTGTGGGGCACCTACGATGCCTCCGACTTGTCGGGCAAGGCCGAGAACAAGCGCGCCCTGCAGGCCGAGCTCGGGCTGGCGGAGGATCCCTCGACGCCGGTACTTGGCGTCGTCAGCCGGTTGGCCGAACAGAAGGGGTTTGATCTAATTATGGCCGCGTTCGACGAGATGATGGCGCTCGATGTTCAGTTCGTCCTGCTTGGGACCGGAGCGGAGGAATACGAGCGGTTCTTCTCCGAGGCTCAAGCGCGCTATCCCGGGCGTGTGGCGTCCCTGATTACGTTCTCCGAGCAATGGGCGCATCGCATCGAGGCCGCGGTCGACGTGTTCCTGATGCCTTCGCACTACGAGCCGTGCGGACTGAATCAGCAGTATTCTCTTCGGTATGGGACCATTCCGATCGTACGAGCGACGGGCGGCTTGAAGGATACGGTCTTCGAGTTCGATGCCGAAGCCGACAGCGGCAACGGGTTCCTGTTCGAGGAGTGCACGCCGACCGCGCTCCTTGAGACGATCCGGCGGGCGGTTGCGGCGTTCCGAGGGAACCCGGACGGGTGGCGGGCGATGATGGTTCGCGGGATGACACAGGATCTCTCGTGGACGGCGTCGGCCAAGGCGTATCAGGACCTTTACCGGAAGCTTGGTGCCTAATCCGTCGCGCGGCAGGTTCTGAAGAGGCTCTCGCTACTCCTTGACTGCGCCCTGCGTGAGGCCGGAGACGATCAGTCGCTGGAATGGCAGGAACAGAAACAGGAACGTGACGCCGCCGACGATGGCACCCGCGGCGAACGGCCCCCACCGGCGATTGAACTGCTGCTCAGTGAAGAACCGCATCCCCACCGCCAGGGTGTACTGGTCGGTTCCCCGCAGCAGGATGCTCGCCAGGATGTACTCCGCGTAGCTGGTCATGAACTGGATCATCAAGATCACGGCGAGGATGGGCCGCACCAGCGGCAGCATGATGCGCCAGAATGCCTGGAACGGCGTCGCGCCGTCGACCATCGCCGATTCCTCCAGGGACCGGGGCACCGTGTCGTAATAGCCCTTGACGAGCCACGTGTTGAAACCCATCGCGCCGCCGAGATACACCATGATTAGTCCCGGATGGGTGTTGAGACCGAACCCAGGCACGATGTCGCCTATCGTTCGCAGCAGAAGGAAAATGGCGACCATCGCCAGCATCTGCGGGAACATCTGGACGAGTAGCATGGCCAGTAGGCCGAGGCGGCGTCCGCGGAAGTGAAACCGGGAGAAGCTGTACCCGCTGAGCGCGCAGAGGATGACCGTGCCGATCGCGGTGACGCCGGAGACCTTCAGGGTGTTCAGTAGCCACGTCACGAAGGGATACTCCGGGTCGGTGAACAGCGAGCGGTAGTGGTCGAACGTGATCTGCTGAGGAATGAACCGCTGCGTGTCTAGCCCGCTCGTCGGATTCAGCGACGCCGACAGGATCCAGAGGATGGGGAACAACGCGAACGCCAGCGCGATCCAGAGGAGGGCGTGTCGCACCAGCCTGCGCAAGAAGCGAGCGGCCATGTACTTGGTGATGCGGGGAACGCGTCGCGCCGTCACTTGTACACCTCCTCCAAACGCTTGGTGAGTCGGAAGCCGATGGCACTGATCGTCGCGATGATCGCGAAGATGAGGATGGATACGGCGGATGCGAGGCCGAGCTGATTCCCGGATCCACCCTGAAACGCGATGCGGTAGGTCCACGAGATCAGGATGTCCGTCGCCCCGGCGGGGGTCGCGGCACCGAGTACCGCCGGGCGTCCCGCGGTCACCAAGTAGATGAGCGTGAAGTTGTTGAACGCGAACGCGAACGAGCCGATCAGCAGCGGGGCGAGGCTGATCATCAGGAGTGGAAGTGTGACCCGCCAGAACCGCCGAAACATGCCGGCCCCGTCGACCCGGGCCGCTTCGTACAACTGGTCAGGAATGCTCTGCAATGCACCGAGCGAGATCAGCATCATGTACGGAAACGAGAGCCAAACGTTGATGAAGATCAGCACGCCACGGGCAAGCATCGGGTCATCGAGCCAGCGAAACGTCGTCCCGAACAGGCTCTGGAAGATGCGATTGACGATGCCGAACTGCGCGTTGAACATCCCGCGCCAGACGAGGGCCGAGATGAATACCGGCATGACGTACGGGACGATCAGCAGCGTCCGGTAGATCACGCGGAGCCGCAGCTTGCGATCGTTGAGCAGCAGGGCGAGGCCGAGCCCCACCGAGAAGCTCAGAAGGACGCTCATGAGCGACCAGACGATCGTCCAGACGAACACCCGGGCAAAGTCCTTTCGCATCGCCGCGTTCGAAAGCAGGGAACCGAAGTTGCGACCTCCGACCCATACTTGGTAGCCGGGCTCGAGGGTCGTTCCGTCATCCGCGGTGAACGTGCCGTCGATCGGCGTGTACACCATGCCGGTCGTCAGGTCGGTGAGCAGGTCGGTCTCCCAATCGAAGGCGTACCGCCGGATGAACGTCTTGAACGCGTTCAGGCCGCTCAACCGGAGGTACTCCTCCCCGTACGGAAACGCCAAGGTCTCCAGCCGGCTGAGGATCTGATATCGCTGTAGGCCGGTGACCTCGGACAGGCCGGAGATCCCGACGAGTGCGCCGAATTCATCGATCTCGAATTGCGGGTCGGATCGATCGACGACAACGAGATCGGGATCGCCCTCCGAGGTGATCCACTCGCGGTCGGTGATCTCGTCGATGAGCAGGACGACGAGACTCTCATGATCGTCGAGGAACGCCCGATACGTGAACGTCTCCTGATCTGGAGCCGCTGCGTAGCGGTCCTCGAACAGCTGGATCACTTGGTCTTTGGAGAGAAGGTTGCCCGTCTGAAGATTGGTCAAGGAGACGTAGGCGGTGTACAGAATCGGATACACGACCATCCCGAACAGGAAGGCGAGGCCCGGCGCGAGGTAGCGGAAGGGATACGCTCGTTTCGACAGGACGAGCACGTTGAGCGCCCCGGCGCCGATCGCCAGCATGGCGAGCAGCCCGTAGTTCGCGGCCATCACCAGGCCGACACCGGCCCACACGGCCACCGCGTCGACGATGCCGAGGATCACGTACTTCACGATCAGCGCTATCGGGCTCGAGGATCGCATGATAGAGAACCGGCGGGGACGAGGCCCCGCCGGCCGTCGTTTCCTACTCGCAGCCGACCGCGATCCGGATCAGGTTGTACGCCTGTCCGAGTGCGGACGCCACGTCGGTTCCGTTGTTGATCAGGTCGAGTGCGTTGCCTCCCTCCTGCCACACCGAGGCCATTGCCGGAATGCTCGGCATCGGGACCCCGTACTGCGCCTGGTCGGCGAACGCCGCCAGGTCAGCGGGTGTGGACGGAAGCGCCGGGAGGAACGTCGGAATGCGGCTCCCCGACACGGCGATCTCGGCCATGACCTCCTCGGTCGCGATGTAGTTCAGCAGGAAGTCGAACGCCAGGGTCTTGTTCTCGCTGAACGAGCTGACCATGAACGCCTGCACGCCGGTGAACACCTTCGGCTGATGGTACTCGCCGTCGATGCCCAGGATCGGCGGGATCTTGCAGATGCCGTAGTCCCACCCGGCCTCCTTGATGGCATTGAGGAGCCAAGGCCCGGTGATGACCATCGCGACGTTCTTGCCCGCGACCAGCGCGTTGAGCGTGTCCCAGTCGACGCTCGCCGGCAGGATGCCCTCGTTGAGCATGTCCTGATACAACTTCGCGCCCCACACGGCGCCGGCGTTGGCGACGCCGATGTCGCACGGATCGTAGACGCCGTTCTCATCGAACCCGAAGATGTACCCGCCGGCGGCGCTCAGCATCGGGAAGAACTGGTAGAAGTTGCCCGCCGTGTTCTGGAACGCCAGGCCGTACATCGGCAGATCCGGGTCGTACTGCGCCCGCATGATCTCGAGCACGTCGTCCCACGTCTCTGGAGCGGTCGGTACGACCTCCTTGTTGTAGATGAGGGTGAGGTTCTCGGTACCGTACGGCATGCCGTACAGGACGTTCCCCGTCGTGAATGCACTCCGCGCCGCTTCATCGAACTCGCTCAAGCGTCCGGCCAAATCCATTGGCTCGAGCAGACCGTTCGACACCAGCTCGCCTAGCCAGTCATGGGCGCCGATCACGATGTCCGGTCCCTCTCCGGCCTGTGTCGCCGTGATGAAGTTCGTCCGAAGATCGTTCCACGGGAACTCGACAACATCGACTGCGACACCCGTGGCGGCGGTGAATTGCTCGCCGATCGTGCGAAGCAGCGGGGTTCGCGTGTCATCCGCGTAGATGGTCAGCGTCGCTTGTGCCACCGCGACGACCCCGACAAGAGATACCAAGACCAGTAGTGCTAGCAGCTTCTTCATCTTTCCGCCTCCTTGTGCTCGGGCTGCTGATGTGCCTCCTGACTGTCCTACTCTAGATCCGATGTCGTGCGCGCTGCAAACACCACCTCCTTACGGTTGAACTTCGATTGGAAGCAAGATTGCGTAGTGCGTTCCGGACTCGTAGCTTGCGAGAATGGTTGTCTGTTCTTGTCCGGGCGGCGTCAGCACATCGTAGACTTGTGGCGCCCAGGTCGTATCGGGTGATCCGCCCCCCGTCCAGATCCCGGCCATGGCGACGACCGGGCGAACGTGATTGGCCCCATAGCCGTCCTGTGAGGCCACCGCGACGTAGTGCCACCCTGCAATCTCCGGCACGAGTTCCTTCGGCACCGTCACGATGATCCTCCCCTTCTTCGGGTCGGAGGCCACCTCGATGAGGAACGGCCCCTCGCCCGAGGCAGTCCACATGTGCCGTCCGTAGCTCGGCCAGCCGGCGATCTTGAGGAAGACGTCCCAAGGGTGGTCCGCCGACATCTCGATTCGGGCCGCCTTGCCTTCCTCGTGGGTTTTGGTGGCGCCGCCGTCGGCTACGTCGAGGTAGAGGAAGACGATCGGATGACTGAAGCCCTGCGGGCCGTTCCACGTATTGGTCAAGGTCTCGAACTCGATCGCGAACTGCCAGCGATCCTCGGCGTCGTACAGCGCATACCGCACGATGTCGAACAGCCCTTCGTCATCGAAGTCCGGCGCGGTCGGGTACGCGTACGTGCCGGTGCCGGTGTCGTCCCCGACGGGATCCGTCCACGAGAAGATCTCCGTGCCCTGGATGAGCGTCGGGATGGCCGCAAGCACGGGGCGATCGAGGGTACGACCGAAGGTACCGGCCTGCGATTCGAGGACCAGCGTGATCGTGACGCTCTTGCCCGGCTCGATGCCCAGCTCGTCGAACGGCACGGCGTATTCGATCACATCGTCGACCTGAGCACGGCGCCGAGCAAGGGTTTGCAGCGTCGATCCGGAACTCCATCCTTCGGTTCCATCGGCCACGTAGACCGCGACCGTCCCACGCCCGTCGTCGCGGACCTTGGCGAGGTCAAGCTGGACGACGCGGGCCAGCGGATGCCCGAGCTGGACGCCGGCGTACCGCGTGGAGACATTCGCCGCATCCCCGGCGGCGCCGGTCGCGTACAGCATCAGGAACTGATCCGTCCCGATCAGTGCGCTGGCCGGTCCGTCGGTGTGAACGCGCACGAACAGCAACCCCTCGCTGTACCCAATGTCGACTGAGCTGATCAGGCCTGACCCGCTCACGGCCGCGGCGCTCGTCCAATCCTCGTCATCCGTCGCTAGTCCGTCGATCGTGGCCGTGACCTCCCCGAGGCTGATCGGATACGGAAGCCGAAGTCGAAGCGACAGGACCCCAGGGATGTCCTCCTCCGGCGTGGAGACGGCCCGATGGGCACCGATCAGATGCGCCTTGAACAGCCAGTCGTAGAGGTCGTCGGTGTTCGAGTCCTGATCGGTCCCGTACCACCAGAACCAGTCGGAACCCTCGGCGGCATAGATGGCCTCGACCGCATCGGCCGGATCTCCGGCGTCGGACACGACCGACCGTGCCGCGGCGAGGCGCGCCCACCCTTCGTCCTCGTCCGGCTCGCCGCTCCACGTCGACAGGTCGCCGGCCCACGAACCGGTCGGCAACGATGTCAGCGGCACCGACGCCAGGCCGTCCGCGAGCAGCTCGGCCGGGGTCACGGTCGTGATCCAGTTCGCCTCGGACAGAGCGGCGTACAGGGCACGGAGGAACGTTCGACCGTTGTTCGGATACCCGGCGAGGAACATCCAGTTCTCGCCGTCCATCGCCAGCGTCAGGGCCCGCTGCGAGGGATCATCGAGCTGCTGCCACACCGCCCCCAAGTCGTCGAGGAACGCCTCGACGGCGACGTCGGTCGGCTTGTTGCCGTACGCGAAGCTGATGCTGTTGGAGAGTTCCGACTCGCGGAAGAACACGGTGACCCCTTCCCATGTGTAGGGGGTCGTCAGCTCGTCGATCGACGGGGTGTGCTTGAGCGCCTGAGCGAGCAGGCCCTCGTCCAACGATGTCCACGCGAACCCGGCCTCTGCGAGCAGGGCGACGGATGCCTCCGAGGCCGCCTGCTCCGGGGACCAGACGCCGGACGCCGCCTCTCCCAACAGCCGCTGGTGCTGTTCCTGCCCGGCGGCGAGCTGCCCCAGCGCATCGTGGCTCCAGCCGTGCTCGACGAGCAGGGGGAGGATCGGATGGTAGAACGGACTGGTGATCAATTCGTTGCCCAACGGGGCGATCGCGCGGTACGCTGCCACGACCTCTCGGAGGATCGCCATCTGCGCCTCGATGAGCGCGACGATGTCGGCGGCGGTGAAGTCGCGGCGATTCCGATACGCGATCAGGCCGTACTCCTCGTGCAGCTCTGGAGACGTCTGCCAGAGCATGAACAGTGCGGCGGCGTCGAGGAGCTGCTGGTCGGAGAGTCCTTCTGAGTCGGCCAGCGCATTGAGCTCGGCGTAGTAGGCGTCGTAGTACGGATCGTCATCGTCATCGTCGAACATGTACCCGTTGAGCCAGAAGAATTGGTCCTCCGCGTTGTCTCGGTCTTCGACCGAGAGGGCTGTGGGATCCGTGGCGAGGGCCCAGGTCCATCGAAGGTGGTTGTCGACCGCGCCGATGTGTTCATACAGGCCGCCGCGGGCCGCCTCCTCGGGGGTGATGACCGCGTAGTCCTCGATCTGCCAGAGAAGGCTCGGCTGGAGGTTGAACGTGACGTGGACGTCCGGATACTCGGCGGAGATCCGGGCCGAGTCGATGTACTCCTGCACGCCGTGGACCCGCACCCACGGCAGCTCGTACTCGTCGGTCAGACGGTTCCAGTACATCGGTTGATGCTGGTGCCACACGATGGCGAGGTTCAGCGGCGCCTTGTCACCCCACGCGGTGAGGCCTATGGCCGCCCCGAGGATGAGGAGAAGCCAGCCCGTTCGTAGCGATCTCATGCGGTTCACCTCCTGGCAATGCGAAGCGACGAGACGCCCTCCTCGACGGGAATGAACGCAAGCGGCCCGTCCCGTTCGATCTCGAGCGAAGCCCCGTCTTGATCCGTGACCACGAGCGGATGGGGGGCATGAACGACGAACGTCTCGCCGGCGGCGCCGAGATCAATCGTCCATGCCCCGTCCCACGTCGCGCGAAGCAGCACATCGGCTGGCGCGAGAACGAGCTTTCCGGCCAGTCCGATCGGTGCGATTCCATCGCGATGGGGCACGAGCACGTAGTAGCCGAGGCCGCCCGGCGCGAGCAGGCCGGCGGTGTCGCTCGCCACCGCCCCGTGAAGCCCGTCCCAGATCAGCGTGTCGTGGCGGCCAGCCGCGACATCGAAGGTCTGCGACTCGTCGGTCGCGTTCAGTAGGAGTACGTACTCCCACGCCGCGCCTCCGGCATCGCGCACGGTCCGGTAGATCTCGATCGGCTCTCCCAACGTCTCGGGATCCGGGAATGGCGGCCGATCGGGCTGCAGCAGCGTGCCGCCCGCCGAGACGAGCGACGACACCAGATCGACATCCGCCCAGCCTGGGGCGTCGCCGATTCCCACCGGCCCGCACGACAACGCGCGAAGGACCGCCTCCTCGAGCGGGTCCGTGCCCCCCACCTCCTCGTGCCAACGCGTCAGGAACAGATCGTGGAACGGAAGGAGGCCGAGCGAGTACAGCACGCATCCGACGAGAAGGTTCTGACGGCGCATGCGCCCCGGGGTGGTCGCCTCGTTGCGGAATCCGCCTTCTCCGATGCGGTCGAGCGTGTCTATGGCCGCCGCCTGCGAGAAGAGGTAATCGATCGAGCTTCGAGAGGCGATCACGTTGGGCAGGGTGGTCGACTTGAGGACCATGCCCATCGTGTGCATGCACGTCAACACGTCGATCCCGTGTTCAGCCATCGCCTCCGCCATCCCGTCGAACCAACGGTCGGCGACCGTCATGTCGGACCGCAGCGCCGGCGTCAGGTGCTGCTGGGTGCGGAGCCAGTCGTGCCACGCCACGACGGCGCCCTGGTGGCGCAGCTCCTCCGCAACGTCGCGGTAGAACGATGGATCGGCGCCGTCCGCGAGATACGCGTTCTCTCGGGAGAGCGCGGAGAGATGGAGAACGGTCGGCAGATCGTGCGGCTTCGACACCGAGGCGATTCCGTCGGGGTACTTGGCCGTGTCGGGGGAGAAGCGGATCGCCTGCCCGATGGCTGCGTACGGATACCACAGGTCGAGACCGAGGTACCGC
>Ga0272441_10013265_pt1 | contig 11873 bp, 2 predicted proteins | sample SSMProp6N_FD_193582 | JGI IMG/M metagenome (GOLD analysis project Ga0272441, IMG submission 193582) | Marine sediment archaeal communities from Little Sippewissett salt marsh, Falmouth, MA, United States - SSM-Prop-6N | ecosystem: Environmental > Aquatic > Marine > Wetlands > Sediment ...
CAATGTAGACCGATGCAAGCTTGTCTGCTGCATAGATCATCACTGAGTCCTGAACCGTACCGGTGGAATCCGTCTGGATTGTACCGGTTGTGGTGAATTCCTGTACTGGAGTCGTTGGGGCGACAAAGCCTCCACCGCCACCGCCGCCACCGCCGCCGGAGGAGCGGGTGGTGAATACTGTGTCAGCGGTCACTGCCATGTTACCTACCGCATCATACGAAGTAATGCGGTAGTGGTATGTGGTGGCAGGGGAAAGTCCGCTAATCGTCAGGCTGTGTGCAAGCACAAGGTTTGCACTGGAGACATTTGCTCCATACGCAACTGTTGTGCCATAGTCTACCGTACTGTTCGCCGCAATGTTGGTGTCCCAGGTGACAATCGCTGCCGTTGTTCCGGTTGCTACCACAACATTACTGATGTTGAGACTGGTGGAACTGACATTGATATAGTTCAGGCGGGTGAATGAACTTTCCTCACCAAGTGCATTGGTCACATTCAGTGTCACATTGTACACACCTGTTGTGTAGGCATGTGATGGATTCTGAACAGAGGAAGTACTCCCATCGCCGAAATTCCAGTCCCAGGTGGTTGGGTTTCCTGCGGAGAGGTCTGTGAACTGCACCGTCAGGGGTGTCGGCCCGCTTGTGGGTGTTCCGGTAAAGTTCGCAACAAGGGAACGGGGCACAATGGTGATATCATGGATGCCCATGGCCTGTGCTGTACCATTGTTGGGGCTCATACCGGCAAGGACTGCCTTGTAGTTGCCAGGTTCGAGACCGGAGACATCAAAGGTCAGGCTGTTCGTGTTCTTCGCCGATGCATACTTTCCTGCACCCGGTGTGATGTAAATATTATGCCAGAGCCTCTCTGTGGCCGCCCCGCCTACGGAGAGGTCAACAGTCACCATATCATAGTTCAGGTTCGAGAAGTCAACCGTTGCTGTTGCATTATATTCAGTGTCACGGTAGAGAGCAACGCCAAAGTACTTGCAGTTTGAACTGACACTCGCGTCAAAGGTGCCATCCTCCACAACAGTGGTTGCCGAGATAGTGCCCTGATCTGCGGTCTCAAGGATCACAACCGGCATCATCGCAATAACACCAATGCGGTCACCGTCGAACGAGAGCGCTGCAAGTGCATAGTCACCGACATCCGGTGTGGTGGTTGCATCAAAGGCAATGGAGTCTGTACTCAGGCGATACCCGGACGAGAGATCAACCTGGTTGGCGCGGTTCTTCAGGGTCTCCGTAATAGTACCGGATGTGGTGAGCGGAGTCCCTTTCTGTACGTCCTGCGTGTATGAACCATCCGGATTTACGGTTAACTTTGTCCATCCACCTTCAATGAAGATGTAAGCACTGCTCTTGACGAGCTGCGTATAGTTGATATTGCTGGATGATCCGGAATCGATGAGTTCGTTGAGATATGATTCGTTTGCCTCCATCATCACAATGTTTGCACGAGTGATGTCCGGGGCCGTTATCCGGAAGTCAATGATGTCCGCGGGCTCATATACCCATAGTGTCTGGTAGGTGTCTGTACCATCATAGGTCGTATTTGCATGAGTGTCAACAGTGACATAGGTGTCGCTTGTGACCTGACCGACATTCTCTACTTGGCGGGTAACCGTGCCGATGTCAGGTGCAGATATACTACGACCGTTGAAGAGCTCAACCATGCTGGTTGCTGTCAGGTCCATAGGAACCATCGCGGTAAATTCGGTGTCCAGACCGGAGATGGTACCGATCTTCGTTGTGTTCACCCATGCCACATAGTTGTTGTAGAGATGGAAGTCATGTGCAGCGTAGTTGCCGGCATTGTCATAGGCACGGAAGGAGAGGTCGCGATTCCCGGTGAGGAATTCCTCTACATCCATACTGGCCTGATTTGTATTTGACCACAGCACCTCAGCGGTTGCCGTGTCAATGATGCTGACATTCTTAAATCCACTGACGCCTGGAGAAGTAACTGCCCACGTAAAGGTCAGGTCCTCATTCGCCTCGATGTAGCCATCACCATCTGAATCGGTGATCGTCACCGCGAGAGTCGGGGCGGAAGTGTCAAGTGTATAGGTCCAGTTGAGGTACTGGTCATCTCCTGAAATGGTATCTTTTCCAGTGGCATTCACCCAGTACTGTCCGTCACCAAGAACAGGGAGCGCACCAAAGGCATAGTTGCCAACGGTAGTCACCGCAAGATTTGTCGTTGTCGTACCGTCACCCAATATCATGACCACCGTCATTGCATCAATCTGTGACATGAAGACTGATGCATTGGCAGGAGCTGCAGTGATATAGCCTTCCGGTGAAGGATTCGAGAAACCAATATCCTTGACGTTGATCACCTTCAGTTTTGGTGCTGCCGAATTCCCGGCTAAATCCTCTGCATTTACGGTGATCGTGACACCATCCTCAAATACATCCCATGTTGCAGCTACATCATAGGTGTATACGCCATTCCCAACATCAGTCAGGGCAAGTGGATAAACACTACTTGTGTAGGTTCCGTTTGAAAGCGTAGCGTTCGCTGTACCCATGCCACCGACATCGGTAATGCTGCCAGCGATCTGGAAGGATTTCCCCACATTTGTCGCCGTGGTGATGGTTACAACAGGAGCCACTTCATCCTTCGTGGTGAAGGTGCCATTCACAATGGTTGGATTCGCAACCGGGTCACCGTTAATGTCATTAAAGTACAGGCCAACAATGCCAAGGGAAGATGAACTGCCATCATTCTTTAATGATTCAAATTCCAAGTCTGCAAAGTAGACATCGCCATTGCTGTATCCCCCTGCATTAAAGAATCCAATATCCACATAATCTGCATGGATTGTTGAATATACTCCTTTAGCAGGATCCGGGTGCACTGCTACCAGATCAACAACGGTGGGATCAAAATATACATAGAACTGCCCATTACCTAGTTTTGGATCATAGGTATTCGACAGATAAATACTGACATTTTCTGAATGGCCCAGCTCAATGCCCTGTGCACTAGTAACATTAAGCTGCCCAGTTCCCGCAGCAGATACTGCCGGAACAAAAAACAGTACCAAAACTATTGCCAATGACAATAAATGAGGCACATACTTCATTTTACTCATAAAAACCTCCAATGTAATCAAATCGGTTTTCATTCTTTATATACCCTTTGAACAATAAATCCCATGAGACAAACAGATATAATTACCATTACCGGATTTAACGGGCTTTTTGTCGGATTCACCGGAATATCCGGAGTTTGTACTGTACCCACAGAATCTGTCGGAGCAGTCACTACACCTGTTTGCATGGCCTCCGTTTCGGGAGTATTCTCATCTCCATTCGCCGTTGTTATATCATCCTCTGTTGCTACAGTTACTACGGGTTCTTTCAATGTTTCCCGTGGGGCAGGAGTGTCATCAACAATCTCTGTTGTCCCCCCTGTTGTGGGTTCCGGATATACGGGTTCAGGTGATGCTTCAGAATCTCCCTCACCATAAGCAGGGTTCACCATCGCGATCGGAAATCCATTGGAATTATAGAATTCATTCACATAGATTACGACAGACCCGTTCCCGGTAATATTGAGCCTACACAAAGAGACATCACCGGTTGGCAAATCAATTGATCCAGTGAAACCAGCAATCTTTGTTCCTTCTTCCCAGTCAGGGTTTATTGCTCCTGTGTATGGAGCAACCCATTCATCCAGTTCAAAAGAGACGTCTGAACCATGAACAAGAATAATGTTGAACGCTCCAACACCATACTCATCATCCACCCCCTGTGCCACAAGAACGCCGTCCTGAAGAACAACTTCAGTCGCAGCAACGGACGGGAAAACACACGCACAGAGGATAATTACAAATAACAGAAAAAAATGTGAGAATTTCATTGTTCACTAAACCCTCTGGTATGACCCATCTCTCTGACCGACCGATTTCTGAGCAACGAACATCGCATCGTTCATATTGATTCTGCCATCTCCGGTTACTTCCGGATAATCATACGTGGAAAGAGATGCACGTGTTCCAACCGAAAACTGTGCGATGAACATTGCATCATTCATCGTAATGTAATTGGAACCAAACTTCATTCCATCTGCATCTCCCCATGCGTCACCCTCGAATGCCATTCCGATATAATTCGTTCCTGACGTTGCATTATACACAATAATTGTTGCATTCGTGGTAGTGTATGTTCCACCAGATCCATACTCAAACGTGCCTGGAATAAACTCAAACTCGTCCGCATCAAGTGCAACACCATTCAGGGTCACAACAGGATCCGTGAAGAGATACCGCATCGGGAATTCCAATGCCACACCAAGTTCACCGCCGTCTCCCATCACAGAGACATTGTATGAATTTGATTCAGCAGCATTTGCATTGAGTTCGCCCGGAACCTGTGCCACACCGGCAATACTTCCGGAACCACCCTCTGACAGAATCAGCACGGGTTCGGTCATTGCCGTTGGCATGGTCACATTGTACACCGCGGTCTCACCATAGTTGACAGCGACATTTCCATGGACATCCGGGAATCCGGTCTTGTTTACACTAAATGCATAGGTGTCTTCCATCAGACCGGTGAAATCATAGCTGGATTTATCAGTGACGGTCACACCGTCAACGGTGATACTATCTGCCGTGACCGGCACATAGTCCTCATCCTGAACGTGAATGGTGACATTGCCGGTTCCGGTTACATCGAAGGTGTGACTGGTAACAGCAACATTGCTGTCGTCATAGAGCGGAATTACCCGCACAGACATGTTGAGAGAACCATAGTTCTCCGGCACAATTTCGAATGTGTAGGTGTACGCCTCATCCTGCACCCAGCTCTCAGGCTCGATAAATATCGAATCCTGCCCGATGTTTGCAGTACTGTTCAGAATCTCGTACGAGACTGTGTCACCATTTCCATCCGTAATCGTAGAGGTATTCTCGAAGGTGAAGTCCGCAATCGGCACCTCGATCATCGGGGAGAAGAGGTCTTCATCCGATATTGCACCAATTGTCACATCCGCTGCAGTGTCCACAACCATTTGGGACGGGCTGGAGCCAAATGATATGGTAAATCCGCCGACTTCATAATCGGCATCGGCGAGTACGTCAATGTTGGTGCTGAACTGCGGAATGAAGACACCGTCCTCAGCACCGTCCATCTGGATGGTGTGTGTGTTTCTAATCTGGTTGTCAATCTCGTTAAGTGGTGCCCACTGGGTGTTTTCAACAGAGAGGACAATCGGGCCGTCTCCCGTCAGTTCACTCCTTACTTCATGCACTTTTACCGTGCTGTAGCCATCACCAAAGATGTCACGGGTTTGCGTACCATCAGCCATCATCGTGGCCATCTGGACGTCAGTTAAGGTGTACTCCTCACGGGGGTTGGTTGCACTCATCGTGAAGGTGTGTACCAGGACATCATCCACATATACATCCAGTGTACCTGTAGCGACTTCCGTTCCCTGGCAGACAATCAGGGCATCAATTGCAGCCTGACTTGCCCAGGTGTATCCCCAGCTTCCGCTGTTCTCATAGGTGTCAACAAGCCAGCCGACACCATTCTGGATCGTAGCGTTATCATTCTCCATGCCGGTCGCATTCAGGGCAAGGATTGCATATGCCGTGCTCTCCGTGGTACGACCCTTCTGGTACCATCCATACCGGGTGGTTGCAGACCACGATCCATCACTTGGATCCTGTGCACCAATGAGGTATGCCTCAGCCTTCGCCTTGGCATCGTCGATAGCTGCCTGATCTATCGTATCGGATGTCATGCCAAATACTTCAAGACCCCAGAGACCAAGTGCGGTCGCCATGGCCTTGTCACTATCAGAGGAGAACGAGCCATCAGCCTGTTGGTTCCCAATGACATACGCAGTTGCATTCTGCATGTTCTCTTCCATGTAGCCGCGGTATGGCTGCTGCACATCCCCACTCTTGTTGATCATGTCGTGAATGAGCATGACAAACGCCGTGTTGGACTCACGTGTCCATGAATGGCATACCGGTGCGCTCCAGTACCAGGCGCCGGATGACGGGTCGTCCGGATTGTCGTGGAACCATTCGATGAGTTTTTCAAAGTTCACCGTGCCCGTGTCAACGGTATTACCATAGGATATTTTACCTTCCAGCAGGCGGTTCAGGTCTTCATCGGTCTCATTGATCCTGGCAAACGTGTAGCTCGCATAGGAACTGGATGAGGATTCGGACGGGTCACCACCCCAGAGACTCCAGCCTCCGTCACTATTCTGCCCGCGGGTACCTCCCCGCACAAGCCTGTCAACCCCTGACTCCACCGATGCATTTGCACGGTCACGGATGGAGGCAAAGTTTGTCGGTTTGTCGTCACGTCCGAGATAGTAGTTCTTCACATTCATTGATGCAAGCATCTTGCACGTGGTCTGCTCCACACAACCATACGGATACCCAATGAGGTACTCCAGACCCGAGAGGGTCCGCCCCTGTGCACCGGACTGTGCCACGAGCACGGTCTCGTTCTGGTGGGTGTTGTTGGTGTGGAGAGTGTTGAACTCCATCGTTTCCGAAGCTCCATCACCTGCAATTCTGGCGGTGTTGACCGAATTCACCTCAATGGATGGCACATAAATTCTGACATCTTTACCATGCACCGAATCGCTCTTGCCATTCGCAGAGATGTTGTAGGTGAACTGATTTGCAGTGTACTGGCCGGGTTCGTTTGCCCTAAGCCATATGTAGAGATAATTCCAGTTGCTGTTGGAGAGGTAGGCAGTCTGGTTTGCACCACCCCATATTTCAAATGAGTCAGGCGCATCGATGTGCACAGCAACAGGACCTGCCTTGTTCGCCGAGACACGGACCCACTCGTAGAACCAGTTGCCTACCTGTACACGGTCAGGACCACGGATGATATCATCCGAATAGTGCAGATCGTATTCAATCGCTGTAACATACTTTTGATCAACTGGTCTGCCCCTGACATTCTCCTCAGAGGTGACATTGATCTTCAAAAGGTAAGTACCACCGACTCCTGGCGTCCAGGGGATAGTACGGGAGAAGGTTTCACCCGACTGGATAACAACATCCGAATACGTTGTTGTATTGACAACGGCTCCATCCTTTGAGACGGTCACATTGACATCAAGCGGTGCAGTCGCATAATCGCGCTGATTTGCTACACTGGCACGGATAATTGTCTCCTTGTCAGCAGGCACCTGCCGGCTGGCAAGTGCTATCCGTGCATCAACAACACTTGACGTAAGAACGGTGATGTTGCCGTCTGTAATGGTGTCAACCGGTATCTCTGCACCAGTCGTTGAATTCAAAAATCCATAGTTGTTTACTGTGATCGCAACGGGTGACGTGTCACCATTGTCTTTGATAGCAGTAAAGGTCAGGTAACACAGGTCAGAACTTTCGCTGATACCTTCCAGCGTATTACACAGACCTGCAATGTGTGCCCGACCATTCAAAATATTCTTCTCAAGACTTGTGATCTGGGCAGCCGCTTCCACCTGATCCAGTGATACAAGAACAGGATCCCACGTCACATCGAGATCATAACTTCCAAGATGCTGAACTTCGTCAACCCGAACCGCGAGAGTGGTACTCTCTCCCATGTCCAGCTCAACAGAAGGTGGATCAACGGACAGTGTGGCCGCTGATACAGCGCTGCAGAGCAGGGCAAGGCAGAGGAGGGCCAGCATCCAAATATTCATTTGTTTCATCTATACCTCTCCAAAAATTTAACGGATATTGAAGTATACATCCCTCAATCCCGCATTTTTCTGGGCAATGAACATCGCATCACCCACGTCCACATAGCTGTTCATTGTGACATCAGTCTGCAGCATCTGTGTCGTGCCACTGACTGGTTTGCCACTGTCAATGCCAACCACCCATTTGAGCACCTTTAATGTGTCAAGCTGGTTCACAACACCGTCCCCGTTTGCATCTCCGTAGAGGAGGACTTTGCCGTTCCCGTTGGTTACGGTGACCGGAAGAGCAAACTCATTGATGTCCCACAGGAGTGCCTGTGACAGTGTGAACGGTGTCTCGTCACCACTCTCTCCCACGACATTGATGGCAAGGGTTGCTACCTTCACATCTCCACTTTTACTGCTGGTCTGACCACCATTGAAGATCACATACCCATCCTGCAGATTCTTCGCTGTGAGGGCAATATCTCCGGATATGACATCCGTTACCCGGATAACAGAGGCATTGTAGGCAAATGTCATCTGATAGGCAGCAAGCTCCTCAACATCCTCTACGATAATCGGCAGTTCAAAACTGGTTCCCGGTATAAGCACCTTGTTCTGGGGCAGCAGGATCGCTGTATCCACCTGTTCAAAGGATGTTATGTTTTTCAATGCCCTGTTGTTTGTGTACGAGGTCTCATAGTCCGTGGCATGCCCCGGATTCACCTCTGCTGCAACAACATACTCGCCTGCGGAGAGGGTCTTGTTCCGCCAGATGGTGATGGATTCACCCGGGTTCAGTGCGATGACCGAAATGCCGGTTTCAACCGGGGAGCCGGTGATCTCGTACACCATGGTGGTAGCCACACTTGACACCTGTCCGCCGTTTGTCACCTTCACGCCAATCGGCGTTACACCACCCACAGCCGTTGTTGTAGACGGGGCGATGACCTCGGCTACAAGATCGGGTGCCGTGATCCGTAGATTGTGATTGTAGACATTGTTGTCATACCGAAGTTCTTCGATCTCTTTGCCAGGGTTGACCGTCACTTTCACAACGGTGTCCTGGGGAAGACTGGTCGTCTCAGGGTCAATGCCATAGTCCTGTGCCGACTGCTCGATATTGACATAGAGAACCTCTTCAGTTGTACCCTTCAGGATATCATAATTGAATGTGACATTATTGGAATATCCACCAGATTCTGCCACCACTACACCTTCTGTCCCGGCATAGGTGAAGTCAGCCGTGCCCACATTGGACACATACACGCCAAGGCCATCGACCTTCACGGTGTCATCACGGTTGATCTTCACAATATTCGGCGCATCGATACTCGGAACAAAGTCTGGCAGTTCTCCTGCAACCGGGAGATATGTTCCCATACCTCCATACACGAGCCGGTCATTGTGGACACAGATCACATCGTAGTATACAGAACCCAGAATGCCCAGCTCAATGCGGGATTCCTGTTCGGAGGGCGTTGGTGCGGTAAAGGTCAGAACCACCTGTCCACTTGCATCAGTATATCCGGAATAGACCTGGCTATAGGAGTCCGGATAGACACCAAGATACGGCCAGACGTTTTGATATCGCGGATCTCCATAAATTCCATATCCAAGATTCTCGCTCGCGGCTCCCATTGTGAGGAGGACCTTTGCACCGGAGATCGGATCACCATCATGGTCAGTGAGGGTAAATGTCACCGGAACCGATGAACCCTCGAGTATATCGTCCATGATATGGTAGGACAGATTATAGCCCGTATCGGTGAATGAGGTCGTCTTATACTGCAGACCTTTTGTCACCGGGTTGAGCAGCCCAAATGATGCGTCATAGGTCCCAGTTTCAGGAATTACAACCGTTTTGGTTAACGTACGGTCAAACTGGACGGTTGCCGCGTCATAGGTCCCGGACGATGACCAGTACGGGCCACGCTGATCGTAGGTAAAGATACCCTTCTCCTGAATGGACTCGTCATTTGGCCCGACACTCGTGAGGACCATGGTCCGTGTTTCATTATCAGCTGTTACCGCAATCGTCCGCTCCGCTGCATCAGGCTTGAGATAGCCATGATATGACGGGGCCAGCGGCTCTATCGTGATCAATTCTGCTGCAATACGGGAATGCTGTGTGGGGTTGAATGGGCCCGCACCGCTATAGATGTTGCCAGCAGTGTCAAAACCACCGGTCACTGCCAAGTACTCATACCCTACATCTCCCACCGCTCCGGGGGTGAGTGCAAAACTGCACTGGCCATCTGCATCGGTGGTGGAACTGATTGCACCATCCTCGGTGTATAGATAGACAGTCTCTCCTTCAGCAGTCTGCCGGTTGTAGGTGTTTGTCACCGGATCAAGAGTATAGGTGTACACCGTAAACCCAAGGGAGGCATCCTGTGCCGGAACGACCGAATAGGTCTGCTGGTTCCACGTAGACCGCCATTCTCCTGATGTCGGATAGAGAACAGTATAATTGTCAAATATATCGCGATAGATGCCATTTGTTGTACTGTGCCGTATCCATGGCGTTATCTCACCATAGATCATGGCAGCCGAAGGAGCATACCCTTCCATGGTATACGGCGTCGATACTGATACCAGAGCCAGATAGGTATTTTCCGGCATTGTGAGGTTGTAGACACCAATACCATTGGTAATCGAAAATGTTTCTGAAAACTGACCGACTCCCATTCCCTGAATATCTGATTCAAGGTCTGCAGGAGACTTCAGTTCTCCTCCAAGGAGAACAGCACGATCATCTGCGGTCAATGCATTGATCTGCGTCTCGGTGAAGGTGGTAACTGTTGCGGTTGCAGTTGTACTCGCCACCTTTTCAAAATGACTGGTAGCAAGAATGACACTGATATCAATCGATGAACCAGGTGAACAGATCCCACCTGAAGGAGATATCCAAAGACCATACATCTCTTCTTCAGATGCCGACACCTGTATTGATCCAACATCGGCGCCATCCAGATAGATATCGTTGTAATTATAATACCCATCTACAAAATCAGCGTGCAGAGTGAGATCGATTTCGGTACTTACCACACCTGCTGACGGAGTAAGGGTCACATTGTACACCTCATACCCGGAGTTGTTCTCGATCATCATCACCACATTACTGGTGTATGGTGACCCGTCAGAGGTGATGAGCGGATACTTAATCAGAACCGTGTCGTTCTCTAACACACGATACTCTTTCCATTCAGTAATAAATTCTCCAACCGGGGCCGGCATGGGCGTTGTCCGCTTATAGAACGACTCTTCAACCATATGTCCGTTCCATGCGACCCGCAGGATCAGAGGCGTATTGTCAGCGTACTCGGAGAGATCCATCGTCGTCAGGGCATTCCCATTTGCATCGGTGGATACAGTCTTATTCTCAGGGTCATACTGAGGTACATCCCTATTATGCCGTAATGAAAACAACACATCCTCACCTCCCATCGGCACACCGCCGGTGACATTCCAGGTGACTGCAGTAGCAGTTACCGTATCGCCATAGACATCAAACCCTTCAGAGACAATGCCGCCAAAGAGCTCAAAGAGATTCTCATCTCCAATCGGGGTAGCACCCAGACCACCAGTCACATTGACCGCCTCAAAGGCATTCACCCGTCCGGCACCGTAGATGCTGTTCTTCTGCATCGTATTTAGTATCGCACCGTTTTCAGAGATGTGAACTGACGAGCACATAAGAGCATCCTTGACATCTGCAGAAGTAAGGCTTTCATTTCCTGCAAGCATCAGGGCGGCTGTACCGGCAACGGCAGGGGTCGACATCGACGTACCGTCCATAATGGCATATCCCCCGTTCATGTACGAAGAGATTATGCCCACACCGGGTGCCACAACGTCAGGTTTACAGTATGGATCATCTGCATTCACCGGACCCATGCTGCTGAATGAGGCCCAGTAGTCCTCCATGTAATCAGTAGCACCGACTGTGACGACGTCCTCTGCCGTGCCCGGCATGCCGATGGTGCCATGGCCGAATTCTCCATCATTTCCGGCGGAGACAACAACTGTCGTTCCGGCATTCATCACATTGTTCAGCATCTGTGACTGGACATCCTCACCATTTGACTGATAGCAGACTGCGATCTTCATCCAGGGTACATTCACTGATGTGTCGCCCGAATTTGTCAGGGTCGCGGTCCACTCACCGGCCCATGCATCTTCATTGACTGCGTATGGAGCCTTGA
>Ga0272441_10013267_pt1 | contig 11872 bp, 26 predicted proteins | sample SSMProp6N_FD_193582 | JGI IMG/M metagenome (GOLD analysis project Ga0272441, IMG submission 193582) | Marine sediment archaeal communities from Little Sippewissett salt marsh, Falmouth, MA, United States - SSM-Prop-6N | ecosystem: Environmental > Aquatic > Marine > Wetlands > Sediment ...
GTACCTTTGATAGTCAAAGCAACAGAAAAGTACGGGAAGGAAAAGTTATCAATTTGGTTTAACGATATCAACCGTGAAATTGATTCGCCGATTAAACCGTATTACTATTCGTATAGTTCTGGATTGAATGTTGAAGCAAAAAGGTCAAGTTTGAATGCAATTGCCCTTTCTGATTACAAAGAAAAAAAGTTTTATAAGTATGAGTTTAAGACAAGAAAGAAATTGACTAATTCTAGAAGCAAAGATACCTTTGAGGATAACATACCCTTTACTTTAAGAAACCGTGTCGATAACCCAAGTCTTTATACAAAGTTCCCTAATACGAAGCAATTGAGATTTTTATTCTTAGACATTGAGCAGGACTGCCCTGAAGGTAAACCTTTCCCTGATTATGACGATATTATCACTTCTATATCTTGGTGCACAAATGATAGGCAGATTTATAGTATCTATCTTAAAAAAGAAACGATGAGTGATAAAAAACTGCTTTTAAAGTTTATTGAAATATATAAGAAGGTTAAACCAGATGTTATAGTAGTCTATAATAGAACTTATGATATTCCAACATTGCTTTATAGATGCGAAAGGAATAGAATATCAACTTCTCATTTTTCTAAAGATAATACTAAACCTTATGCTGGAGGTAAGGAAGATTATAGTATAGGTGGTGTTGTTATCTATGATGTTTTGCTTTCAGCAAGGGCAGACCAGTCTTTAACGGGAAAAGTTGTAGACAGGGGTTTAAAGGAAGTATCAAATCACTTTAAGTTTAAGCAAGAAAGGAAACCTTTGACACCCAGACAGATAACTAATCTTAAAGGTACAAAGGAATTAGTTGACTATAATAAGGATGATATTAGAAGACTTTTGTTGGTCTTTGATATATACTGGGGTAATATAGAGTTTAATGCAAATGACCTTAAAATACCTTTAAATGAAGCAATCAACCTAAATACAACAGGTTTAGGAATCATAACGGTAGGTGATGAATATAAAAGGTTAAATATTATTGCTGATGGAACAAACTATGATAGATACCCTGAAATATTCCAAAGAAAGAAAAGAGAGAAGGGGGAACCAAATTATCAGGGTGCTTTAGTTGATATCTTTAGAACTGGATTGTTTAAACCTGTTTATAAGGCAGACTATAGTAGTATGTATCCAACTATTATGGCAACGTTTAATTTATCACCAGATACAACTACATTGCTGACTTACGAACCGTATCAAAAAGAGTTTAAGATAGAAGAGCATCAAAATTGGTATGTTTACTATATACCTGATAAGTATTTGAATAGGACAATGGTTATTCAGGTTTCAAAGAAACAAGGGTTTTTATCAGATAGAGTTCATAAGTACTTGGATGAAAGAAAGGAATATAAGGATAAATGGAAGGAAACTGGACTTAATAAATACAGGTCAATGAGTGATAACCGTAAGGTTAAGGCAAACGGTGGAGTCTACCGTAATATGGGTGCTTCTAAACATCCTTTTGGTTTTGCACCTATTGCTGTTGCGACTTGTGGTATTGGTAGGGAATGTGCACAATTATTAATTGATATTTTAAATGAGTTGTATCCAAAATCTGTATTAGAAGTCGATACCGATGGTGTCTATTACACTACTGATAATTTTGATAAAGGTACAGTTTTATCAATGTTTGAAAAAAGGTTAAAGGAAAGATTTAAAAAGGATTTGGACTTATCAGTTGATATAGATGAATACGATGCTGGTTACTTTTATAAGAGTAAGAACTATATACTTAAGAAAGGCAAAAAGATTATACTACATGGTGTGGCTTTAACTGCCAGCAGTCAGACTATAATGCAAAAGAATCTTATTAAAGAATTAGCAAAAGCAAAAATAGAGGGTGAATCAACTGATGATATAATAGTAAAATATCTTAATTTGAAGTTCCCGTTAAACTGGTTTGCTATGAATAAAAAAATGGGTATGCCTTTGTGGATGTATAAGAATCAAAACGACCTTATTCCTAGACTGGCAAGACTAGCAGAATCAAAATTAGGTTATAAATGTGAAGTTGGAACACAACTTTACTATGTAAAAACGAAAACAGGTTATAATCTATTTGACCTTGTTAAAAAAGAGGATATAGACTATAACTATTATAAAGAGGAAATCAATAAGATAGTAGAAATGTTTGATATCCAGAGTCCAGTGTGTACTGTGGATAAATGGATAAAATGGTGAGAAAAATGTATGACTTAGGAAAAAAGAAAAAAATGTCTTTTAATCCCTCTGGTGGAACAATAGACGAAGGGATTAAAAAAATGAAGGAAGATATGAAAGCATCGTATAAGAACCAACCACAAGGTTTTAAACCTTTTTCGACAACGTTACGTGGTTTTAGAGAAGAAAAGAAAGTAGTAAAACCATTAGTTAGACCAGTAATGAAACAAGAGGATGTTAAAAAAGAGGAAAAGCAAGAGGTTTGGTCTTCAGAGGACTGGTTAGATTGGGCATATCAACTCTTAGATGATTATGCTGAAGAGCAGTTGACTCCTATGCAGATATTACCTGAATGGGTAATTGAGTCCTATAAGCAGAAAGAGAAGTAGAATGGAATTCATCGGTAACGACAATGCTAAATTAAAGTTAGGCAACTGGTTAAATGAATTTTATCACAAAAAAGTAGTGACCACCTGCCCTAACTGTTCTTTTCCAATTATATCAGAACTTAAAGACTTTCTTACTTGCCCTAAATGTCAAAAAGACTTTGAGTATGAAACTAAAAGATACGCCATAATTTATGGTTTGTCTGGTAATGGGAAGACGGAGATATGTAAGTTTCTGGCAGATAAACTTGGTATAGAACTTTTTAGAATAACACCTATAGATATAGAGTGTGAAAAGGATTGTTATAATGTGATAAAATCTGTGAATACTCAAACTCTTGATTGCAAAAGAAATAAACTTGTTCTTATAGATGACTTAGATGATTATCACAAGAATTATGCTAAAAAGTTAAAACAAATACCTGAGATTTCTGATAACCCCGTTATATATACTATGAGCAGTAGACCGTTTTTCAAAGACGATTTTACTAAATACGCAGTAGTTGTAGAAGTAAAGAAACCTTTATCTACAACACTTTTTAAGTACTTGAGAAACCTATCAAAGTTGTCTGATAAGCAGTTGAAAGAGATTGCAGAAAAGTCACCTTCGTTTAGGAGTGCTGTTTTATCGTCAAAGTCAGCAAATATTAATGATTTAATAGAACCCTATAAGGATAGATACCGAATTCTTAAGGATATCAATAAAAGAAAACTCGTTAATCTTTTGACTAAAGAGGATTTGTTCTGGTTTTTCAATAGTATTAGAGGTTACGATGTAAACACGTTGTCTGTTATGAAGAAAATATCTGAGTTTGATTATATTGCTTGGACGAGATTCACGGACATAGACCCATTTTTTATTAATGTGATGGAAGAACCTATTGAGAAGGTTAACTTAAAGTTAAAAACTAAAGAAAATCCTATTGCAAAAGATAGGCAAGAAACGAAAAAGAAGGAAAAAAAGGACAAAAAAGAGGACAAAAATAATAAAGAAACCAAACCTTTTGTAACATTAGATGGATGGATATGAGAAAACAATTGATGTTTTGTGCTTTAGTTATGCCTTTACTTATTACTGCTTGGAGTCCTTACTGGTGCATAGGTTATTTTCCAGATGAACAAGTAGAGTTAAAGGCAGGATGGAATTTAATATCATTTACAGGGACGGGAACAAAGAATAGTCTGTTTGTTCTTTATGGTGAGCATTATTATGAATGGAATGAAGTTGTTGGTAGTCTAGTTGTTGATTATGTATACCTTTGGGATAATATAAATCAAAGATATTTGTTGTGTAACGATTTTGATGCCTATCACGGTTATTGGCTTTTTAGTTATTTTGATTGCTATTTGGTATTTTAGATTAAAATGTCAAGTAAATCGTCTTCATCCTTCAGTTGTAATAGGATTTTCCATAAATACGATAAATCCTACTCTGCCTCCTGTTTAAATAAGATTTTCTTATGAATTTCGTGTTTTTAAATTTAGAAATGTTTAAATATAAGATATACGATAGTATTTTCTAGAGAATAAATGCAGACTAAACTAGGCAAAATGCAAAGACTAATTTTGGTTTATACGGGTGTTAAAACTAAAGCATTAAGCAAAATGTTTATGCCCAGAAGAGACTTAACGACTGGTCTTAGTGAACTTTTGGAAAGGGAAAAAGATATAAGTTTCACGACTGCTATTGCTCAAGCAGTTAAACCACTTAAACGAAGGGGTCTACTTTATCAAAGAGGGTACTCTGTAGGATTGACAAAGGATGGCAAGGAGAATGCAAGGGAAATTATAGATTACATTAAGGATGAGTATGGTAAAGTTGATTGGGAAAACATAGTTGATTACTACTATAGAAAGGAGGAGTAATGAAGAAGTTACCATTTTATAGAGAAGAAGTTTTACCATTGACTGAGATTAAAAAAAGTGGCAATAGTGCTTCTATAACTATAACTAAAAATATGATGAAATATCATAACTTAGAAGTTGGAATGAAAGTTAGACCTATTTTCTTTATTAGGGAAAAGTTAAACAGTGGTGAATTAGAAAAAGGTAAGTGTTATTTTGTTGATGAAAGTGGTAAAGTAACTAGAATAAATAAGGGTGAGAAGATAAAATTTGAACATTGGAAAAAAGAAAATATTAAATAATAGTGCCTCAGACAGATATAGAATAGGATTTATCGTGTTCTTTAGGTATTACCTCGTAAATTCTTGGTCCTCTTTTAGAAGAGGATTTACCGTAAAAACACGTATTACTTGCTACAAAAAAACGGAAAAAAGCAATACAGTTGCCCGTATTACGCCCTCTCGTATTGCACGTAATACACAATATATATATATAATATGTACATAGAATGTAGAGTTGTAGTAACTGTATTGTGGGCAGGACGATAGTACCTGCCCCATACAAAATAGGAGGAAGGTTAAATGATAACGGTAATGGTTATGATAGGTCTGCTATTTTTTGTCTTTACTATTTTTGGTGTTTTATTTGCTATAATAGAAAGTAACTCCTTGACTAAACCTATCGGTGACCGTATTTTAAAATGGATTGATAAACACCCTGTTACCGTTATATTTCTTTATTTACCAATATCAATAGGCATAGGTGTGTATGTTTATTTTAAGTATTTGAATAGGTGGAATATGAAATGAATGAAAAGCAGAAGAAGTTGTTGGTATTATTACCGAAGTTGTTTTTGATAATGGGAATAACCTTTTATTGTTCAGGTTTTGTCCAGACAGAACTAGACTTGCTATGGTTTGTTATTGGTATATGCTTTTTAGTTTTGTTGGTCTTCTTTTACGATATAAGAAAATTATTCTAGATTAGTCAATAATAGAATAAAGATTAAACATCTAAAGAAAATGAATTTAAATATGTATATAGAGGGAGGGGTCTTAGAAACGGAAAGTGTATATTATATGGAAGACTGTACGGTTTTTAAAAAGTTAACGTTCGCAAAAAAACCTTATATGAACGGTTCTAAGAAAAATATAATGAACACTCCAGTTGATATATATCCGATAATATCGGATAATAATTTTTATATAACAAAGTTTATGTAGTGTTATATAATTATTATATAATGGGTTTTGAGAGATAAAATTTAAAAAAAAATAAAAGATTGGAAATGGTAGTTATAAGGGGTAAATGAGTGAATAGTTATGAATATTTTACGAGAGAAGATACTACAAGAATTAACTAAATCACCATCAACTATGGATTATTTGGTTAGAGCAACAGGCAGTAAGCCACCGAGTATTAGAGGTCGTATATCGGAACTAAGAAAGTTGGGGTATAAAATTATTTTAGAAAGAGGTGAGTATACTAACATTGGTAAGTACAGACTTATCCCTGAAAAGATTAAGAATAATATAGATATATTATTAGAAGAAGTTGATAAATATGATTTATATAATGTAAGTTTAGACTATGGTTGGTTAGCAAAAAACCTGAAAATGAGTAGGGAAGACATACTAGATGTCATGATAGAGTTAAATAAAAGGGGTGTACTGATACAAACAAGTAATAATTCTTCTAAAATAATACCAGTAAAATAGTTATAGCAGAAAATAAAAAAGTATAAAAATAGATATTAATATATTATTTTGCTAGCAACTCACGTGAAGTAGGTGGTGAGTAGGCACGGAGGAGAAATACGTATTTGTACCTCATGGCAGGTCCTTGGTCCACAACCGTTGACCTGTCATTGTACGTTTAACCTGTTAACACCTCCCGTTAACAAACAGGTGCGTACAACCAATCAATTGACTATATGGAATGAGACAACAAAGTAACAGTGAGAAGGTCAAAACCCACGTAAAAATCCTTTCCATTAGAACAGAAAGATATATGAAAATATATCTACTGGACGAAATTAAAAATTTGGAGGGTTGTGGGTAAGAAACTGCTGTGAAGCGAAGTATACTCTGAGGGAAATATTTTTCAGCATTTTTCCTCCCATACAGGTTTAATATATGCCCTCAGTAGTTACGGGAACGGTGCTTTCCATATAGAATGAAATTGATAAGAGAATGGGTTGGGTGTATCAATACACCCAATTCCTCTCCCCTTTTTAGTCCTAAACTATTAAAAATACCGAAAAGTATATAAATGCATATACTATATGGTATATTGGTGATTGATTGAAAGGGAATAAAGAAGAATGTGAAAAAGAATCTGAATTGTTTAATGTTCAGATTAACGATATAATGTACTCAATACATTATGTTGCGGAGCAGGTTCCTCTTAAAGAAGCAGTAAAAGTTGCAAAAAAATATGTTGAAGAATACAATCTTTGTCCTCGTTCTGTTTTTATAGAAAAAGTCTTTATAGAGGGCAAAACACAGGTTCATGAATCAACATCATATTATGACTTATTTATAAGAAATCCAGTTAAAGTGGAGGTCTAAGAATGTGCGATTTATCAGTTGATGATATTAAACTTGCAATAGATAACTCCCCTGATTTTGCTATTAAATGTTTACTTACAATATACGATAATCAAACACAAGATGAAAAACAGGTTAAAGACACTAAACATTACAATAACATTGGTTTTACTGGTGCTGATGGTTACATATTATCATCTTTTTCTGAACAAGTATTAAACTGGCAAAATACACCCGAAAACCAAAGGCAATACAAGTATCCATTGAGTTATAAGCAATTCAATATGATGAAAAAGAAGATGATAAAGTACGCAAAACAATTAGAAAATTATCTTGAAAAGGAGGAATAAAAATGAAAATCAAAAGACTATTAGAAATACTAAAGGAACAAAATCCAGACGATGAAATCGTACTATGGAAATGGGGTAAGAAAGGTTCAGAAATATATCATCTATCAGAACTATGCAAACACAAAAAAACGAAAGGTTTTTTCGAAATAGGAATAAACGAATGCATGCCAATAATATATCAATATGAATGGGAAACACTCGAAAAAGAGGATTAAAAATGAATAAAGTAGTCGGAGTTATAGAGTTGTTAGAATGTTATATGATAAACAAATTTCCTAAACATACTTTTGAAAGATATAGTATTGATACAACTGATGGTGGTTTTGTCACTATTTATGGTATTAAGGAGGAATAAAATATGAGTGAATGTTGTGATGTAAGATTAACAGAAGGCGAGGTTGACTTAATACTTGATGCCCTTGAATTAATGGAGGACAGAAAGGTAACAAGAGAAATAAAAACGGAATTACAAAGAGCAAAGATAAAGGCAGGTTGGTAAAAATGGTAAAATGTGAAGATTGTAATAAAGAAATGACTAAAAGCAACAGTTGTTCTAATAAATTTCGTTGTATCAAAATAGACGGTGAAATATATACAAGAGATACTACATATTTCGATTATAACGAAAGATGCCATGATTGTGGTATAGTTAATAAAATAGGCAATATACACCACTTTGGTTGCGATATGGAACGTTGCCCAAAATGTAAAGGTCAACTTATATCTTGCGGTTGTAAAATAACACATATAGGAGTTAATGATAACTGGAAAAAGGTGAATTAAATGTACGTCGGAAAATGCTCAATTTGTGGAAATATAGCACCATTAGGTCTGGATGATAGATGTGAAGAATGCCTTAATGAAACCTTTAGAGCAGAGAGAGAGGAATAAAAATGACTGAAATTGATTTACGGGTTGTATATGATTTGTTTGATACTATAACAAATACATTGACTGATGAAGAGATTAAAAAACTTGTACAACTATTGAATAATATTTAAGGAGGAATAAAAAATGGAAATAAGAAATAACGAACAACATCTTATAAAACTTAGAAAAATGGGGTTTAATCCTGAACTTAAAAGACGTGTTCTTCCTCTAAAAGATGACGATGAAGAAATAATTTTTGATAAAATTATCATACATGGGATACAAGGGAAAATGATGGAAGAACCTATTTTCTTTTTCACAGAAAAACACACACAATTGCAACAATTATTAGATTATTGCATAAAGCATCATTTTTCGTTAGCAATAAAAGGCGACCCTTTGCGTATTGTGTTAAGGAAGCAGGAGTGATTTAAAATGAAAGATAAGAAAATCGGAATGGCAATGGTATATAGACTAGGTTTTATGGTATTTTCTGTAATTGGTCTTATGATAATTGCTTGGGTAATGTTCAATGTTATAGATGAAAGTTACTGGTTTTATGTTAACTGGTTTCTTAATGTTCTCGGTGCTGTAGTCGTCGCCTACTCCTTATATTCATTGTTATGGGTTATATTGTGTTTTGGCGAATATATTACTTTAGATGAGAGTGTTATTGACTTTTTTAAGAAAAGAAGGAAACAAAAGGAGGAATAAAACATGAAAGATAGAAAGAAACCAACAGTTTACAGATATGGTAATTTAGTTAAGATATTAGATTTGGTACAGAGGTTCTCAGAAATACAACATGAAGAAGATTATTGGTTATTTGACAAAGATGTATTTGATAGTGGTCGTCTAAACCCAAAGTATCAAGATGAACTTAGTGATATGATGAAGGAATTGCGACTTTTTGATATAACAGAAATAGGAAACCTATATCTTACATCAGGTGGAAGAGTTGTTCTTGATAAAGGTTATGGAGAGTATTTTAACGAAAGCGATAAAGTAATTTTTACATTAAAGGAATTAAAGACAGGAATGTCATATGAAAAATTTGTCAAAAGATTAAAGGAGGTTAAAGAATGAAAACCGAAATAATATATGATGGATGGTTTGATGAAGCAATCTTGTCTATTGATAAAGATGAAGGTTATTTTATAATATCCTTTCCAGAAAAAGTCATTAAAATGAAGTTAAACATTGCGGATGTAGAAAAGGTTCTAAAGGGTGATTAAACTATGCCATACTTCTGTAGTTGTGGTTCTGATGAATATATATGCCAAAAGTGTGGTAAAGTCTACTGCTCGGACCCAAAATGCCCTAATGGCAGTTTGCCACACTGGAATACAAAAATAACAGGAAATGAGCATGCTGGCACTGTTTGTAACGTCTGCTTTGAAATGTACTTTGCTGACTACCAAAAAATCAAAAACTACAAGCAATTAGCACTTGCAGTACGCCAACCTTGGGCACAGGACTATGTTATATGGTTCGGTAGGTATAAGGGCACTCTACTTAAGAATATTTCTAAAGAATATATTAAATATATAGAAAAACAATTAAATGAAGAAAGATATAATGAAATCGCAGAAGAGGGTATCTAAAATGGGTTATTGCTATATGACTGGGAAAAAAGTGAATGGGAGATGGAAGTTTCTGAAATGTGACGGTCGTTCTGATAAATGTGCTCAAGATGGTTCTTCACCACCACCGATGACTGCATTACCAGAAACTCAATGTAAGGACTGTGTTGAGTGGTGTAGTACTTGGACTGAGGCAAAAGAAGCATTAGAAAACTGGTATAAACAGCATCCAGAGGAGGTAATGTTATAATGATAGCAGAAACCCAGAATAACGCAAAAAAGGTTGAAGTCACTGGTAAAGTCACAAAAGTCGGTAAACCTAAGCAGTATCAGTACGGCCCTAAGTTCTTTATGCAAGTAGACTCAGAAAAACGGGGAACTATCAAAGTAATGGTATCATTAGAGAGTTTGATAAATCCATCAAGGGAAACACCTTTCGTTGGAGATAAGGTAAAAATCACTGCTAAAAAAATAGATGCGAAGGGTTGGATGAACGTTCTCCCTAGTGATACATATAAGATTATAGATGACAGTGGCAAGGAAATCCATAACCTTGCTATTTGTCGGAATAAACTAGAAATAATAAAAAAGCACATGATTGACTTACATAAGAACGAATTAGTAACGCCAGAACAACTAGATACATTTGAAAAGATGACAGAGGAAATAGAGGCAAATTCTTTCTCTTTCAAACATCAATCACCCTCTATTTCTTCTTTATCAAAACGAGTATCCGTTGGAACTAAAAGGTGTGAAAAGTGTGGTTTGCCAATTGATTGGTGTGTATGTGAGGAGATAAAAAATGGTGAAATGTAGTATTTGCGGAAGAGACGCAGGTAAATATGGAAATAATGCACGACCTGTTAAAAATGGTAGATGTTGTGACCTTTGTAACGCAACAATAGTAATTCCAGCAAGATTAGGTGGAGGAAGATAATGCCGAAGGTGTATTTTGTAAAAAAAGCAAGAAAAGATTATTCAAACAATGGAATACTAAAAGGAGACTCATACTACCACTGGACTTTTAGATTTGGTGGAACACATCGTAGTAAAGTACGTCCAAAACCTAGCCAACTCACACAATCGGAGTTTCTAAGTGAGGTTTACTCTATTCAGGAGGAATTAGAGGAAATTACAACAGAATGGGATATAGAGGATATCAGAAGCACAATTGAAGAAAAGGCAGAACGTTTACGGGAATTAGGAGAAGAACAGCAAGAAAAACACGACAACATGCCTGAAAACTTAGAATATTCACCAGTTGCCGAATTATTAGGAGAAAGGGCAGAAAACTGCGAACAAATGGCAGATGACCTAGAGAGCATTGATATGGAAATAGATATAGAACGTGATGATTATGAAACTGATGACGAATACTTTGAAGCAGTAGAAGAAAGAAAACAAGAGATAATAAGTGAGATAACAGGTATTAGTTATGAAGGTAGTTAAATTGTTTAAAAAAAAGAAGTGTAGTATTTGTAAATATAAATTGGCATTTATTCAAACAAAATCTCTTATAACAAAAGTAAAGGCGTATTACTGTACTGATTGTTACAAAGAACAAGCAGAGTATGTTATAGACTCTTATAACTTTAACAAGGAGAAGTTGTTAGATGAAGGTAACTAAATTAGAAACAAAAACAACATTTAAAGAGTTGCTAGATTTTTATAATAAATGTAAGAAGAAAGTTAAAATGTTAGAAGAAAACTTAAATAGTGGTACACCAGTTATCTATAATGATAGAGAATTAAGTGTCTTTGAGATGGTTCAGGTTAAATATTTTTTAAGTCAAATATTGAAGGATATAGAAAAACAGGATGTTCAAATTAAAGGGATAAGGTAGTAAAAGTGAAATTAAAATATCATATAAAAATAGATAATATTGATTTTGAGATGGAGTACTCTGGATGGTTTATTAAACCAGATGTTGCTTTTCATGAATCAATTGATAGATTAAAGGAATTAAAAACTGAGGCAGACTAAATGGCAGTGGTAGTTAGAACTGAGGAAAGAGTTTGCCCTTTTTGTGGATATAAGTACACTAGAAAGGTGTATAACAAGAGCAGTGACAAAAGTATATGTCCAAAGTGTAGGAAAC
>Ga0272441_10013268_pt1 | contig 11872 bp, 13 predicted proteins | sample SSMProp6N_FD_193582 | JGI IMG/M metagenome (GOLD analysis project Ga0272441, IMG submission 193582) | Marine sediment archaeal communities from Little Sippewissett salt marsh, Falmouth, MA, United States - SSM-Prop-6N | ecosystem: Environmental > Aquatic > Marine > Wetlands > Sediment ...
GCAGAGCGCCACCCTGAGTTAGGAGACCACCATGCCCTCGACAATTCGACCTGATGTTTCTTCGCTGACCGGCGGACAGACCACGCCAATCTCCGCATCAAGGGCGGCGGGGCTGTCCAACATCACCGCCATGCTTGAGGCCAGCCGGGCTAGAACTAAAGCGAGGTCCACGACCACCTCTTCCACCAAGCTGCCCCAAGCCATCGAGATCGACCCGACCGACGCCCTGCAGGACTTCAACAAGCTGTACTCTGAAGCCCAACGCAACCTCGATCGGGAGCTGTCCTCGGCTCGCAGCGAGTACACGAGGGCTAAAGCCGACCTACAAGGCACTTTTGCGAAGATCAAGGAGGAGAGCGCGTGGGCCACCGACCCTACCACTTTCACCAAGCCCTTCGTGGAGGCCTTCGACAAGACCCGAGCCGCCCTGCAGGATACGTACATGGCCACGGCGAAGCGGGCCGTCCTAGATCTGGAGGCCTACGAGAGGAATAACCCGGATCAGCGGCCCGGGGCGGCGTTTGCCGTGCGCCGGGACGTGACCGCAGGGATCGTGGGGGAGGTCAGCCGGGCGACGGCCCAGTTCTACGACACCTACGCCAAGAACGTGGCCGGCGCCATGGAGGTTGCCTCGGGCAACCAGATAGCCATCTCCGGCATCCTCGCTCAGGGGGCCACGGCCATGGCTTCGCTCGCCGCCGACTACATCAATGTGCGCTCGTCCGTAGCGGCCAATGCGTTCTCCATCAGCGTGGGTGCAGCGGAGGCCTTGGCCAATATCACCGCAGGGCTGCTCGAGGCGAACCAGCGGGCCGGGTTGCAGCTTGAAGCGCAGCGCGGGGAGGAGCGGCTGGCCACAATGCAGGGGGCGCTTGAGCAGGACCGGCTCTCCGTGCAGGAGCGCATCGCCGAAATCCAGGCGCGTGCAGCCAACCCGTTCCAAGAAACCGCCTCGCTCACGTACTTCGACCAGAACAACCCCATCGCCGCCCCAAGCCTGAGGGGCAGGAAGTCGTTCATCTTCGATCCGCTCACCGGGCAAGGCGATGAAGAAACCGTAGGGAGGGTCTGATGCCTTCAGGACTCATAAAAAAGCTGGTCAGCCGGGAAGTAGATCCCGATGACGTGATTCCAGAGTCCCGCGTCTTTCCCGAGCGAGGCTCCCCTATGCCAAAACCGAGGGAGCCTGTCGATTCCAAGACAAAGGAGTTGCTGGACGAGGTGCAGGCCGGGCGGGTTGATACCTTCGACAAGCGCGGCGAGTACCGCGGTGGTGCGGCCCCGGCAAAGAATACGGCTGAGAGCCTCAACCAACTCTACGCCCGCATCAGTGACCCCGTTCCCCAGATCGTCACCAACGGGGCGGGGTTCATGGTGGTCACCAGACCGGACGGGACAACGCAGGAGATCTACCTATCCAAGGAACGCATGGAGGTGAAGCACCCGGAAACCGGGGACATCCTCGGCTACGTGGGGAAGATTACTTCCGAACCGGAGGACATCAGCCAAGCCGGGGTAGTTCTCAATTACCATAATGCCTACCGGGATTCAGGGAAGGTGTCGGCGAAGGAACAGCACCAAGCGGCCAAGTCGCTGGCCGAGAACTGGCCCATTGTCAGGCAGGACATGGAGGACGACGGCTACAGCGACGAGGCCATCAGCTTCGCGGAGGAGTCCATCTTCGAGGCCCTATCCACCAAGCTCAACGAGGAGCTGGGCGTGGATCTCCCTACCCCCATGTCCGCCAAGGGGATCAACGGGCTGGCCAAGACCATTGCCGGCGCTGTTGGCTACGAAACGTCCGAGGAGGCCCTCAGCGCGCCCGAGACCGAAGAAGGGGTCGATATGCGTAGCGAGCCCGTTCGCAACATAGAGGAGCGGGAGCGGCGTGTATCGGAGCAGCTTGAGCAGTCCCTCAACCGGCACAGCGGGAATGTACCAGCAGCGGTCACCGACGTGGCCGCCGAGGGGGACCTGCTGACCAACGTTAATACGCCGCAGGAGGCCGTGGCGAGGACCGAGGCGGCTATCCGGGCCGCCCACATTTCCAAGAGGGCACGCTTCAACGCCGAGTCTGTGCGGGTGGAGGGCGAGAAGGCCCTGAAAAACCACGACATGGACATGGACCGGGTTCGCAACGTCATGGTCATGCTGAACAAGTTTCAGCAGGACCCCCCGGGGTTTGTGGATTACCTCGAGAGCTTCGGCAACCGACTGGTCTCCCCGTCCGTGTTCAACCGGGCGGTCGGCAAGGACATCGGGGTCGCCTTTCAGAACTCCATCGCCAACAATCCGCAACGCATGGCCATGTTGAGGGACTTCATCCAGACCGCGGAAGAGCAGGGGGATACCGAGCTGGTGCGGCAGGCCATTGCCGAGAACTACTTCCTCCCGTGGCTGGCCTCCGACGTGTTCGCCTCCGCTCAGGAAAACATCCGTGGCAGCGTCACCGCCGGCATACGCCCCATCGGCAGGTACATCAACGAGCTTGGCACCTCCATCATCAACGGCACGCTCGACACCAAACACCCCGAAGTGGCCCGGGCCCTTGAACATGTGACCGACATGTACCGCATCGGGTTCGAGACGCAGGAGAACAAGGCCAAGGTTGAGGTGGCCAAGGCCCTTGAAAAGAAAGCCATGCAGGCAGACACAATGATCGCAGAGATGCAGAAGGACCTGCCCAGAATCCACTACACCCGGGTCATTAACCAAGGCAACGACGTCCGGCCATACACCGAAGTGGTGTTCGGAGCGCCACAGTTTGAGCGGGACTGGGACGACTACGAGGACTTTATCCGCAGCGAATACGCCGACATGCCCGGAAAGCTGGCCGAGACCCTGCTTTACGTGACGGAAGCACACCGCAAATGGCTGGTCACCAAGCTCACCGACCCCGACGGAGAGCTGGGGATAGACGATCAGGCCCGGGCCGAAGAGATGGCAGAGGCCATCATGAACGCTCAGGGCTACGACGTAAAAGACATCAGCAACCGGCTCAAAAAGGAGACCGGGCAAGGTCTTGGGCGCGGGTTTGAGAAAGGCCGCAACCTCGAAAAGCCGGTCGGCGACCTGCTGGGACCAGCCAAAAAAGGCAGCGAGGGAAGCGAGATCCGCGGTGCGAAGCCCCTGTCCAAGTCCATCCGGGCGGAAGACCGGGCCGACCTTTCCGAGCTTCAGGTGCAGCGGTTCGCCTACAGGCAGGCAATCAACTCGCTGCCGGAAGCGCAACGTGCGACCATATCCGAAGAAGAGCTGACCGCCCTTGTGAACGGAAACATCGAGGAACTGGGCTACCCCGACTTCAAGCTGGAGAAGTAGCATGACCACATTGGCCGATCTGGCTGCCATCGAGGAGGCGGAAAAGCAAGAGGGGCTGCCGAGGCCATACGCCGGGCTGATCCCGTCCTCTCCCCCGGCGCCACGGGTGGAGAAGTACGATCCCGAAGAGGAGGTGGTGGCCCTGAAGTCGTGGGCGGACGAGAGCTACGGGCTCGAGTTGGAGCAGCCGGCGCCCCCCGCCCTGTACGAGGATGAGGGCGACCACGATCCCGAGGCCAAGCTCAACTACCTCACCCCCATGTACGATACCGGCATGTTCCGTGCCGGTGAACCCGTCGCCAAAGCACGCCTTGTGCCTACCGTGGAGCTGGATCTCGAGCCCGGGGAGGCCAACGAGGGGTACCAAGTCCTCAACGCCCAGCTTCGGGATGCCTTGCGCGCAGCCGCCGTCGTGGAGGACCCGGAAGAGAAGGCGCGTTTCAACGCCACCGCCGAGCGGATCATGTCACAGATGGACCCTTCTCATGTGCGGTTCATGCAGGCCGAGCAAGGGATGGCGTCTTTTACAGAATCCCTGATGGCGTTAGTCGCTATAAACGCCGCCTTCCCCCTTAAGTTTCTTGGAACCAGCTCCGGCGGCAATGCTCTGCGCACCGGCATACACCTCGCACTGGTGGACTTTGCAGGTAGCGGCGGGGACATGCAGGCAGCCAAGAACGGGCTGATGATGGGCATGTCGTTGAGTGCCAACAGCTCAGTAGCCAAGGCGCTCGCCGGGAAAATCCCGGGCAAGGCGCTAAGCCAGGTGGCCGGAGTGGCTGCGGGCGGGTCCGCACTTCCGTTCTTCACCGCGCAGAATATGATGATGGGCATGAACCCGCAGGAAGCGGTCATGCACGCAACAGGCTCCCTGCTTATGTTCGAAAGCCTCGGCATGGGGGCACGCATTCAGCAAGTTCAGAACAGCAGGCCGGTGCGGGAATACCTGAGGGCCAAGGAAAACGCCGTCAAAACAGCGATGGAAAGGCACGCCCGGTTAGCGGCTGTCAACCTCGCTGAAGTCAGCAAGTATGAGAGGCTGGAACAGCTCAAGGCGGAGCTGGCTAAAGGAGAAAAGCACCAGTACCCGACCGTGTCCCTCATCAGGGAGGACGGCTCACGTTTGCGGGGTCTGTTGGTTGGCGAGGACAAGAACTCTGCCATGATCATGTCCGGCGGAAGGGGTAAGAACGCGAAGCTGGAGATCGTGGACAAAGCCGCCTACTCCGTCGAGGGCGGGCTGACCAAGAAAAAGCCCTTCCGCGAACGGCTCAAGGAACTGAAACCACAGGAGACCTTGAAGCAGGACCCCCGCACCATGACCGTCAAGGAGATGATGGCTGAGGGGAACTACTACTTCGAGCAGGCACAGGCGGCACGCAAGGAGGCGAAGCTGGTGGAACAGGCCACCGGCAAGAAGGCCGCCACCATGGAGGATCTTGGGGGTCAGGCTCGGCATGACCGCATGAATGCGCTTGCCGCCGAGACCACCAAACGCTTCGGGTTCAATCAGGCCCTCCAGAACATGAAGGAGAACCCCACCCCGGGAGAACTCAAGGAGGCCAAGAACTCGGGGCTGCTCCCCAACGCCATCAAACAGGCGGGGGACAGGGTGGCCGCGGTCGCCAAAGCCGTGGATCAGTCCGACGCCATCAGCAGGAAAAAGACCATCGGCTTCATCGACACCGTGGTACAGGAGGTGGCCAAGCGCGGGGGGAGCGATAAGGGCGTGCTTGCAACCCTTGATGCGATTGCCGCAGATCCCAATGTCAAAGGAGTTGGCCCGGCCCGGATAGAGATTGTGAAGCAGGCCATCCTGCACGACAACCCGTCCGACGCTATCAGCTCCATTAACCTCATTCGCCGCTCCACCAACCCCACTGCAAGGCTGATCCCGGTGCCGGCACGCACCTCTCGCCCCAAGCTTGGCATGGGTAATGCCGAGCGCCTCGAGCTTATCGACGCCATGCCTCGGCGGGTGGCCAACGATCCGGTCGGTTCAGCCATGGTACACAGGCTGATGGAAGACCTGCAGATGACCCTGCCGGCAGACCCGCTGGCCCGCCAGCGCGCCAAGCAGTACCTCGTGGAGATTGCTACTAGGGCTTGGGACATTAACCGGAACGGGCTCCCGGCCAAGGACTGGAATAACCCCCGCTTTCAGGGGAAGATGGGGGTAGCGCGCAAGGCCTACGGGCATGGCTCCTCCCGGCGCCACACCATCGCCGACATCGCCCTCATGCTGGCCGACCCCAAGCTCACCACCATGGAGATGGAGATGCAGCGAGGGGTGGCCATCGGGAACAACAACCCGACCCGCCGCTTCGACTTCATGCTGCGCGAGGCGGCTTCCGAGATGAAGTCCACCCGCGCATATCTCGTACCCACCACCCTGCTCGAGTCCACCCCGGAGATGCGCAACGCCTTCGCCCAGATCCTCAACACGGACCCGAACGCCAACCTCAAGCAGGGCAAGCGCAAGTTCACGGGCAAGGAGTGGATCAACGCACAGTGGGACATCATGGAGTCCTATGTCCGAGCGTCCAAAACAAAGCACCCAGAGCAGTGGATGAGCTACTACAAGAAGCTGGCCACGCTCATGGCGGAGTCCGCCCAGTCGGTGGAGGCAGCTCATGCACGCATGGGCCAGACATACAGGTGGGCCGAGTGGTGGGAGGACGGAAACGGCAAACAGCTTGAGGCGCTGGAGAAACTGACGCACCGCAGCCGGAAACAGGAGGCAAAGCTCAAAGAACTGCAGGCGCAGGAAGCGGAGAGGATGCCGTGGTTCTACGACAAGGCAGCCAAGGAGCCGAAGCAGGTAGACCGGACCACTATCAAGAAGGCGTGGGACATATACCGCTCGAAGGAGAGTCCGGCTGACGCCTACGACGCGCTCTTTGCGCACATGTCCACGGAGAAGTGGGGCACCAGAGAGTACTACTGGATGGCAGAGAGAGACCTGGAGATGGTCCACCGTCCCTATCCCCTGACCCAAGAGGTGCCGCAGGAGGCCCCGGCCAAGCGGATCGGCACCGCCCAGAAGTTTGATCAGGCGTTCTACCCACGCAAAGGTCACATGCTCAAGCCACAGGACGGCCCCGTTCTGGCGGCCTATGCCCGGCACATGCAAAAGCTCGAGGTCAGTGCCCGGAACTACTGGCCCGGCAAGGAGATCAGCGACCGGGTCAAGGCAGCAGCTCGTGAGGCACGCATCGATCCAGCGCTGGCCGACAACGTGGTGAGGCAGACCAACGGGGCACTTGGACAGCCGCAGGGCACGCCGCACTGGGTGACCTCGGCCTTCATCGCCGGCAACAGCGCGTTCTGGAACGCCTACCCGCTGGCCTTGTCGAGGGCGTTCTACTTTAACGCCCGGAACATGGCGTGGCAGGGTACACCCTATGGCCCAGCCATGACGCAGGTGTCTCCTATGGACGCAGCGGCGGGGTGGAACAAGTCGGTGTGGGACAAATGGTTCAACCCCAATTCCCGGGGCAACCTGAGCACCGAGCGCAAAATCCACAGCGACATGGACCAGAAACAGGGCATCCATCAGGGCGTGATGCTGGCGCAGGACGAGGCCAACGCCCAGAAAATGGACAGGTTCAACGTCGCCTCCGCCATCCAGAAGCGGGCCACCAAGGGTATGCGGGACACCGCGTCCAGCGATCTTGGGATATGGGCGGCGGACAGGATGCGCGCCTACCAGGCCTACGCCTTGACCATTTCCGACACCAAGAACCGGAAGCTTATCTACCCGACCTTCTACAACGTGGCGGAGAAGTATGCCGGCGAGTATCTCCAGCGCATGCCGTGGGGGGCGGACTACCCGGCAGCCTTCGGTGCGGAGGAGCGGATGTGGAAGGGCCTGAACATCTCCAACCTCCACCCCATGACGAGGCTGGAGTTGATGCAGCAGTTCCAGCAGCTCGCCAAGACCCAGCCCAAGACCTCGGACATGCAGAAGCGGCTGGACCACTTCGACCCGTTCTTCGAGCGGTACGCAGAGATCCGCAACGAGAACGTCAACGGCATCTACCGTCAGTCCGGGCGAACCGCAGGAGAAGTTGACCCCAACGTGCGCCCGTTCCTCGGCATCCTGACCTTCCCCCGCATAAACTTCGAGCTGTATACCAGGCATGGCGCCCAGCCTATCGGCGAGGCAGCGGGCCGGTTTCAGCAAAATCTAAAGACAGCCAAGCAGGACAAGGGACTGCGCGGGTATCAGGCCGCCCGGGAGGCGTGGACCCCGCTCGAGACCGAGCAGTTCAACTCGGGCATGCGGACCATCGGATACAACATCATCTCGCATACCATCGGCACGATCATGGCCTCCGAACTGCTTGGCAACAAGTGGACCTACGACCGCGAGGAGGGCTGGGAACCCATGGAGGTGATAGGAACTGTTTCCTCTGCCATGTTTTCGCCGTACACCCCCGGCATGGACTTCGTGAAGGGCATGTTCGAGAAGGAAAGCTACTACGGCCTCGGCGAGGCGGCTGCTATGATTGGGGACACTATAGCAAGCGACCTCTCGGACGAGGAGTTTCTCGACAAGTACGACCGCATACTGTCCAAGTATGCGTGGTTCCTGCCACTCACCGACGACCTTGCCAATATCATGGAGGCGTCCTCCAACACGGCAGGACTTAGCAGGGTCGAGGCCCTCAGGGCTGCCTTGGGGGGCAGGATGGCGGAAGGCGAGAACTTCGCAGATCGCTCAGCCCTCGAGATGTTCAGGCACATGTTCCTCGGCACAGACGAGTACGGGGATGACCGGGATCTGGCCGACAAGTTTTGGGACGCACTCGAACTCAATGAGCTGCCGGGCGCAGCAGGCGAGAAGTTCGACGAGTGGTACGAAGAAGAAGTGAGGGACCGCTGACCTAAGCCAGCGGTCCCCCCGGTAATCAACTGATTACCTACGCCACCGGGGCGGTGGTCGCCCGCTCGTTGGCGGTTACCTGCTGGACGGTCTCGACGGTCTGGTCGATTACGCACAGCACCCGCACCACGGCAAAGGTGCCATCGGCGTTGAGCTGCTTGATGCTGGCCCTGCCGGTGATCTTGTCCTTGGTCTGGGCGATGGGCTTCAGCACGTCACCGTTCACCTGACACACGTAACAGGTGCCGGTGTCCCTCTTCCTCTTCGCTTTTGCTTCTGCTTCACTCATGTCCTCTCTCCTTCCTGCCCTGTTGGGCTTGGGTTAATCACTGCATAGTTTGCTATTATGGTTTGCCCGTTCTTTCGAGGCAAAGCTATGTAAGGGTATTCTTCGCTTTGGATGTACAGGGACAGCTCGCGGGGAGATACCCCGCGCTTCGGCCCGTCGTCCAGAAAGATCCGGGGGTTCTTCATCTGTAGCTCGTTCCACGTAACACTGCGGACGTACCAGTGCTTACCCCGGTACAAGACCACGTCACCGACCCGGGGTAGTTCGCCCGTTTTGTACTTGGCGAAAAGTCTCCAATTTTCTTTAGCCACGTCGGTATTCCTTAACACGGCGTGACAGCTCGGGATGTTCAGCCTCAAGCCAGCGTGCAAAACTGGCTGGGCTTCCGTGAGCCGAGCAATGCGTTGAGTGCCGGTGGTGGTGTGCGCACAGCACCATGCCAAGGGTAGCGTCATAGCGCGCCTCCTTACTGACTTTGCCGGCTAGATGGTGGGCCTCAAGCCTGCCAGAACACGGGTCCTCGAAGCCGATGTCCGTCTCCCCTACGGCGCAGCGCGGGCGGGTGCCCATCACCTTGAGGTACCACCTTGCGGTCTGTGCGTTCTTGCTCATTTTAACCCACCCACCGCCACACCTTGATTTCCCGGGCGTGGTTGGAGGGTCTCTTGGACATAACCCTGTGGCCGGTGAATTTCCAGTTGCCGCCCTTAAACACACTGCCGGCAGCGTTGCCTAAATCTTCGGAACTCACGCCTCTAAGCTCCATGCGCGGCACAACCATGTCCATGTGTACGAACTCGGTGGTCTTGCCGAGGTACTCGGCCTCCTCCCGGGCGATGGTCAACGCATCCGCTCGTACGTCTGCAGCCCGGTCCATACCGATCTGCTTGAGCTGATGCCCTGTCAGGAACTCCATCTGTTGTTCGCTCATGCTCCACCCCCCATAGTCAGGCCCACGTAGGCCACTGCGATTGCACTCCACGCATGTGAGACTGGGGGCACGGGTCCGTACACAGGGTTGGGCCTGCTGCCCCCTTCCCGGGACCTGATCAACATGTCGTCCAGCCCACGCTCGGCTATCCAGCTCTCGGCCTCGTGCGAGGTAGGGAACACGCGCAGGGCACGGGTCTTGTCGATTCTCCGCACCACGTACTCCAAGGAGGGCACGGTGGGCTCGCCTATCTTGTCGATCAGGGCTTGCCGGATGTTGGCGTCCTTGGCTCGCATGTTGTTGCAGAGGGACAGCTTAACCTCCCGGCGGGTGACGCCGATAACTTCGGCGCCGGCTACGTCTCCAGCCTCGCTGAACCTGCCTGCCCACATGATGGACTCCATCACCGACTCCCCCACGGCCATGCCCATGGACTGGAACCGCTCGTAGAGCAGCACGTCCCCGGCCCCTGACTCCCTCAAGCCGCACAAGATCAGGTCGTTATCCAACACGTCGCAGAGCTGGAAGGACATAATCCCGTCGGTGAGGTGACCGCGGGCATAGCCGGATTGTCTTGGCCCGGTATCCAGCGCAACAAAGCGTGTCGTCTTCATGAGGCCCTCCTCACCCAGTGCTTGTGAACGTGCCGCTTGATCAGCGCGCCGGAAGCGATCCTCACAAGGACGGAGACTTCGTTGACCCGCTCCACCACGCCGCGCTGGTGGCCCCTGCCAAGGGTGAACTGGACATGATCCCCGACGCTCAGTTTATTCATCCTCGACCCTCCAGACCCTCACCCCCCCCGCCTCGGAGCGTGTAGAGATCTTGATCTTGAGCCGCTTTGCAGCCCGGTAGACGGACCCGCAGTGCTGCTGCTTCTTCTCAGGGATGAAGAAGGAGTCACCCACCTTCATGTCCGCAAGAGGCAACCGAAGGGTGTTGCCTGCCACCGGCAGCGGCACGCCCTTGTCGATCTTCAACTTATCCATGATATGTCCTCCCGGTAATCAGTTGATTACCCGTTGTTATGCCAGCTTGGTGTCAGCCATTAGCCACAGGCAGCCCTTGGTGGATGCCCTGACCACTGGCATGGCCCACAGGGTAACCACATAGAACGGCTTCCCTGTCTTTGTGTTCTCCCGGGTGTCTATGTACCCGATCTTCTCCTTCCACCGCTTCCGCTCCCCGCCCTCCTGCTTCTCACGCAGCGTGATCATCAGGTCGTAGTGCAGGAACGGAGGGTGCTCGATCCACGTGTGGGGGTTGCCCTTGAGCGTTAGGTTGGTAGGCACCATGTTTAGCGCCACCCACACCCGGGGCGGGGTGCCGTCCCCGTAGAATAGCTCCCCGCCCTTCTTCCACTTCATGTCTGGTGGGCAGTCGTCTGGCCTGCTGAACTGCAGGTCGGCCAATCTTGGAGGCATGCTCATTGCTTCATCACCCTACGCCTCTCGACAAAAGCAAAGACAGCCACGATGGCAAGCAGCACGGCAAAGAACGCTGTTATGCCAAGGTATACCCCTATCGCTATGGTCACAGCTTCACTCATCACTCACCTCCATTCAAGGGATGTCCTGCCCCATTGGTGGCCGGTTCTCGTCACTGGCCCGGTGGCAGTCGGAACAGATCCCGGCACACCACACCGTGCATTGGTAAATCTTGCCGCACTTCTTGCAGACCGCCAAGCCTTGCGGGTACTTCCCCTGCTTTTTCAGGGTGGCGTTCTCGTCGATATACATCTGCCGCACAGCACAAACAACCATTGCAGCGAAGTACACAATAACGCCCAGCACCCCAGCCACTACGAGGATTGCAATAATCTTCATCACGGGATGTCCTGGTCCCTCTTTTTCTGCTTCCGCTCCATGATTAGACCGACGATCACTATGCCGACAAACGGGGCGACGACATAAATCAAGACGGCGGCAACGACCATGCGAAGCATTTCTGCGTCCATTACTCAGCCCCCCTCGGAAGGTCGGCGGGATAGTCAATGTGTACATCTTCGCGTTTGTCCACAATCATAGGGAAGGGCCGAATACCTACTCTGGCGCGGGTGTGCTTTAGGGCTTTGTCCCTGATGACATACAAGCTGTCTGTTTCCTTGACCAGCATGTCGGGCCAGTCCTGAGTCCTGCCGAAGTCCTTGATGTGGTACAGCGGGGTGCCGTTATGCCAGACGAACTTGCTCTCGATCTCCCGCGCAGCGAATACGCTGTCAAAATACGGGTTGAACTTGAGCACGTTGATCGCCATTTCGATACGCTCGGCGGTCAGGCCAGCGGCTATGGCATAGGTGTGAACCCATATGTCGGCATAGTTTTCACCCATCAAATCCCGGTGGTGAGCCATGATGTAGCCGCCGTTGTTCCACGGCTTAATCTTATCTGTGTCCCTCTTCAGCACTACGAACTGAGGGCGTACCGGGCGGTGAGGGTTTGGC
>Ga0272441_10013269_pt1 | contig 11872 bp, 15 predicted proteins | sample SSMProp6N_FD_193582 | JGI IMG/M metagenome (GOLD analysis project Ga0272441, IMG submission 193582) | Marine sediment archaeal communities from Little Sippewissett salt marsh, Falmouth, MA, United States - SSM-Prop-6N | ecosystem: Environmental > Aquatic > Marine > Wetlands > Sediment ...
TAAGATGCTCAGAAGCCTAAGGATTATGTCCTTGGCCGATACCCACGGCTGAAGCGATCCGGTCAACTCCACACCTATCACACGAGGATAAGTCGTGTAGAGCAACCCGCCACCCATGGCCACCGCAACATCCAATCCGCCCGCACCAATCCCCAACGAGCCCATTCCCCCGGCGGTCGGAGTATGGCTGTCGCTGCCGAGCAGTGTCTTGCCCGGACGCGCAAAACGCTCAAGATGCACTTGGTGGCAGATGCCGTTACCAGGCCTGCTATGGTATGCGCCGGACTTGGCTGCTATCGACCTGAGGTAGAGGTGGTCATTGTGGTTTTCCGGACCAAACTGAGCCATATTGTGATCAACATAGCTAACCGACAGTTTCGTCTTGACGCGCGTTACCCCAATAGCCTCAAAGAGCAGCAGCGCCGTAGTGCCGGTTGCATCCTGGGTAAGAGTCTGGTCAATCCGCAGACCCACTTCGGTGCCCGGCACTGCTTGCCCGTCACAAATATGTTCAGCCAATATTTTCTCAACCACATTATCAGACATGTCATCTCCTGGGTACCAACCTGTCCGCAATGGCGCCCTAGGATTATACCGCCCATATCCGCGTCGTAAACAAGCAAGCCGGCAGGCAAATCTCGGACGGGAAAAGCGCCCACAGAACCAGCTCACGGCAGCGGGCTGGGAGCAAGTTCTCTTGCCTGTAGATACAGTAGGCAAGTAAGCTTGTCTTGCGAACATGATGCGTGCCGGCGGCAACGGGTCAGGCCAGCCGGCTGGGCAAGGCAGATCAAGGAGTTGAACATGGCTTTGTGCGAAGTGAAATTTCTCAGCACATCGATTCAGAAACAAGACACTATGAAGGTGATAGTCCCCGATGGCAGAGGCCCCTTCCCGGTGCTGTATCTCCTACATGGCATGAGCGACGACTACAGCATTTGGCTGCGTCAGACCAGTATCGAGAGATACGTTGCTGGTCTACGGCTGATGGTAGTGATGCCCGATACTCACAGGTTCTTCTACGTGAACGACCCCCGCCCCGGCGGCCTGGCATACGAAGACCACATCATCAAGGACGTTATCGGCCAAACTGATCGACTGTTCCCCACAATCCGCGCCCGACGGGCACGTGCAGTGGCTGGGCTGTCTATGGGCGGTTACGGCGCGATGATGTTGGCAATGAAGAACTCCGGAAAGTTCTCAGTGGCAGTGTCCCACTCAGGGGCCATGGGCTTCGCGCACAGGACCTTGGCCAACCGGGCGGATATCAATGTGCTCGCGCAAGGGCTTCCGAGGGGCAAATACGACTTATACACTTTGGCAAAGAAGCTCAAAAACTCCAGGGCCAAGCTCGCCGTCCGTTTCGACTGCGGAACGGAGGACTTCCTGATCGAGCACAATCGGCACTTCCACAGCCACCTGAACAAGATTGGCCTTGTGCACGAATACGCCGAGCATCCAGGCGAACACACATGGAGCTACTGGGACCTGCACATCCTCGATACGCTGAAATTCATCAGGAAGCACATCGCCCGGAAATAGCGAATCGGACACAACGAAGCTGCGGCAGTTCATCTCGCGATCAGTCTTGCTCGCAAGAGCCCAAGCCCCCTGTCGCTGATTTCTCCAGCGACAACATCCGCATTTTCTGCTGTACGCCGCCAGGCGCAGAGAAGCCTCCCGCCCTGCCGTCGGAATATGTCACACGGTGGCACGGAATTACCAGTGGAATGGCATTCTTGCTCAGTGCGGTCGCGACAGCCCTGGCAGCATCTGGCCTGGCGATCTTCTCGGCCAATTGCCCGTAGCTAAGGGCTCGGCCATACGGTATCTCGCGGCAAGCGCGGTAGACCATACCCGAGAACGTCCCTTCCCCCGGCAAGTTACAAGGAACACTCCCGAAGTCAGTGACTTTGCCATTGAAGTAGTTTCGGGACAGTTCGACCAGTAGGCTGAAGACATCCAGGTCCTCAACGGCGCCGGCGTGTTCCCACTTAAGCAGGTCGCGCAGATCATTGGCCTGGTAATGTGGAAGCACAATGCGACTGACGCAATCGCCATCGGCCAGAGCCCCCATAGGCCCCCATGCCGTAGCCCACACGGCGTAACGGAGATCCTTCGCTTTGCGCTTGGTCATGGGCACATGGTATGGCCAATCCGGTGTGTCTTCAAGTTACGCCACTTCCCACTTACAGCTTACAGACGTGTCCGGCAGAGCCTTGTGGACAATTCAATTGTCCTTGAAGGTGCTTGTTCTGTTGCCGGCCCGCTGGTACTCGCTGACCTTGGCACTTATCACCTGGAGGGCAACAAGGCCCTCTGGGGTCTCGGTCAAACCAAGGAATTGGAATCCCAGCCTGGTCTTGCCGTCAGTAACCTCGTTGTGGCGGAATTGCGCGTCGACGTAAATAGTCTCGCCGCTAACGCCAAAGACCAGCCTGACCCCCACCGTATCGCCCGACTCGAGGAACTCCGCCGAGGACGGGTCTGTTTCCAGTTGGAAGCCCCCGGCGCTGATGTTTCGGACAACGCCGAAGTAGACCGGGTTCTCCGGGGTCGTCCCCGCCGGCTCACTGTCACATCCACCAAGCCAGAATGACGCCCTAACTATACGGTTGTCTGGCACATCGGCCCGGATATAGACGCGGCGCTGAAGGCGTTGCATCCGAGTAGGCGCGACAACAGCGAGGACCGGCGCCTCCGTGCCGTCTTCCATCAGGATTCTTTGCTGTCCGACAACGGTTGCAGCAAATAGGTGCTTGTGGTGTTTAAGCTTAAAACTTACTCCTATCCGTTCGGCAGGGACGAATTCGTGAGGCGGGAGGCTTTCCGGACTGTAAGGCATCTCAAGCAAAAGGTGCGCCCCATCAAGCCCCATCGCCCTGCTATGGAGATTGGCCCAACTGACGCCGGACCGAATCGTGATTACCATAGGTGTATTGCGTTCCGCCGCAGCTTCGGTCAATTCATTGATCTGCTCCGCCGATAGCTCCTGCAAGACTGCCATGATTTTCTCCGTTCTGGTCTGCTCGTATATCGCAAAACGAGCGACTGTAGTCCATTTCGGCGCTGAATCGGCACAACTTGAGTATCTAAGACACCCAAAACACAGACAAGACCCTTGCATCGATGCGGCGACGACTTTCTAAGAGTCATCCTCTTGGACCGGCGACGACTCATCTGCATCAAGTTCCGCCTGTAACTGCTCCTCCTTGGGAGCTTTCGTACCTGTCATGATCACGATCAGCCCAGGCAGTCCTCGAATAATGTCCAATGCTCTTGCCGTGAGTGCCAGAGACAAAACCTGATGATTAGCCAATAGCTCTGAGGTGAAAAAGAGCTTGTAGGAGGCCTCAACAAGTCCGGCTCCCCCCGGTGTAATAGGCACGGCCCCGATTATGTAGATCAGAGGAACGTAGAGAAAGTAACTGTGCCAAGGCGTCGCCAAGTGAAGGCTCTTGCCGGCCAAGTATATGCCGAAAATCCAAGTTCCGTGTGCTAAGAGCGTTATCGCAATTGCCTTCAGCAATGCTCCTGGGTTCTGCCCAAAGCGTCTAGCTGCATCGCCAGCCGACTGTATATGCCCGGCAATAGGCAGGCGGCTGTAGAGTTTCTCAAAGCGCAATATGCGGCGTAATGAGGGGCTTAACACGAGCACGAGCATGACCACTACCGCCGTCAGCCCAGCTCCGGCGGCAATGGCAGGCCGGTGTAAATCAGCCATTTCCGCGCCTTTGGTCGCCCATACCCATATCAACATGACCACAGCCAGCAGTACCAGTTCAGTCAGCCCCATCAGCCTGTCAACCAGAACGGTCAACGTTGCGGCGCCCTTATGGGGAGTGTGTTTTGCGGCGTAGTAGGCCTTGACCAAGTCCCCGCCAACGACTCCGGGCACTACGGCATTACAGAACTGTCCAAGGAAGGTCAATCGGATCAGTTCCCAAAGGCCTATCTCGATATCCTGCACTCTCAGCAGCATTCGTAAGCGGAAAGCAATAACCACCAGAGAGACCACAAACCCCGCAAGTGCGGCGGCGAGCAAGCTTAGATCCGCGCCCTTGACCGTAGCGACAAACTGTGACAAGTCTATGCCCCAGAAGGCCCAGACCAGCATTGCTCCGGCAACAACCAGCTTACCACACAGTATCAGGCACTTACGCAATGTCTTGTTCATATGTCAATCATCCCGTCCAGGCCGATCATGGTCCCCACCGGCACCGGTACAGTTGAGCCCTTGCCATTCGAATCTAAAACCGCCGCCTGATCCTGCCGATAGACTTACCAGCATCGAGAGGAGAGGCCTTGCGAAGTGCGCTTACGCATTTTCCCATTTAAGGTACTTGCGACTGCGGATATAATACTCAAGATAGGATTCATTAAACAAGAACTCATACCCTCTTACCGTCGGGAAGAATTGAACTTAATATGAGCACTGTCCAGACACTGGAGGTACCCGGCTATCAGGTAGTGCAGTTTCTAGGTAGCGGGGCCCGTAGTACAATATGGCAAGTCAAGGATAAGTCAGGCCAGTTGTTCGCCCTCAAACGCGTCGTCAAGCGTCACAGCAGCGACGACAAGTTCATCCGCCAGGCAATCAACGAATACGAGGTCGGTTCGGATCTCGATCATGACTCCATCCGCCACATCTACCAATTAAGCCGGGTCAAGCGCTGGCTTGCAGTGCGAGAAGTGCACATTCTCATGTAATTCTGCGAGGGGATAAACGTCCAGGAGGCCCGCCCGAGCAATATCGCCGACATACTGCGGATTTTCAGTGAAGTGGCCTCCGCGCTGGCATATATGAACTCTCGGGGCTACGTCCACGCCGACATGAAACCCAACAACATCCTCATCGGGCCCGACGGCACGGTGAAGATCATCGACCTGGGCCAAAGCTGCCGGATAGGAACAGTCAAGGAACGCATCCAAGGCACGCCGGACTTCATCGCTCCCGAGCAGGTCTACCGCAGGCCTCTCGATGCCAGAACGGATGTTTTTAACTTAGGTGCCTCTCTCTACTGGACACTGACAGGCAAGCCGATAACAACGGTCCTGCCCAAAAAGGGCAACTTGACCATGAAGAGCGATTTGCACGTCAAACCCCCCGACAAGCTGAACCCGGAGGTCCCCAAGCCTCTCAGTAATCTGGTAATAGACTGTGTGGACGTTCACCCGGCCAACCGGCCCATGTCCATGACCGAGGTAGCCAACAGACTCGAACTTATCGCCCATACGCTTAACCGCAACAGTAAGCCAGACAACGCCACGCCTGCTAAAGCTGCCCCAAGCGATCCGGAAAAGGCAGAGCCTGTGCCAGTTGACCCGGAAGATCAGGACACCTGACCTTGGCCATCGCCGCAGCAGAAACATTTCGTCGCGCCGCGCTGCTGAACATAGACGATGCCCGCCGGAAAGGCAGTACCGTACATCTCCCTGCGGAGTCACTGGACATAATCGTTGCCGGTGACATCCACGGAGACAGAAGTGCACTGTCCAGGATAATCGACTACTCATCCCTTGGCCCCGGCACGGGCCGAGTGCTGGTGCTCCAGGAAATCATCCACGGACCGTTGGACCCAAGATCGGGACATGATCGCAGCGTAGAATTGCTTTTGCGAGCGGCAAGGCTGAAGGAAATACACCCTGAGCAAGTGTTGTTCGTTTTGGGCAACCACGAACTGGCCCAAGTGACCGGAAACGAGATAAGCAAAGACGGCAGAGGAGTCTGCCGGTCCTTCGTAGATGGCGTGGACTACTGCTTCGGTGATCAGGCGGAGGAAGTAATGGAGGCAGTAAAGGATTTTGCCATGTCCATGCCTCTTGCGATCCGCTGCGGCGACAGAGTGTTGGTGAGTCATTCGCTGCCGGACGCTGCAAGGATGTCCCTGGCCGGCGTGGAAATATTGGATAGGCGTTACGGTCCGGATGACCTGAACCGAGGCAAGAGCGTTTACGAATGGACGTGGGGCAGGTCTCAGACCGACGAACAAACCGACGCGCTGGCCGAAGAACTTGACGTCGAGTTCTTTCTCGTTGGTCACAAGCACGTCGAAAACGGATGGGAAATGCTCACGACTCGCGCCGCAGCGATAGCAAGCAATGGCCCCAACGGCTGCGTCGTGGAATTCACGTCCAATGAAGGTCTTGACGGCAACAGCATAGCCGATCACGTCAGGCCAGTCGCAACACTCAAACCACAGTAGGCACAGATGACCCAACTGAGCGGCAAGCAGAAGCGATTCCTTCGAGGTATAGGCCAGCGGACCCATGCAACTTGCTCTCTGGGCAAGGCGGGAATGACAGACGCGCTGGTCGCGGACATCCTGCGCCAGTTAAGCCGGCGAGAACTTGTCAAGGTAAGAATCTCCTCGGCAGTGCAAACCCCATGCGACCAACTGGCAGAAGCTATCGCCAAGGCAACCGGCTCTTCATGCGTCGGCGCCGTCGGCAGGACCTGCCTGCTATATCGACCCAACGAGCAGATGAAACCCGAAGAACGTCTATCCCTGCCCCAAGATTGATTTGCTGCAGCCGGCAACTCTCACCACATTCCACCAATGCGACCTCACAGATTCATCTTGTACCCAAGGCGCGATTCCGTTAGTCTCATGGGCTCATGGAGAAGGCCTTACGTTGCAGCAGGGATGGCTGCTATCGAGTGCTATGGACCTGCTGTTATGCCAAAACTGCGGCCGCTCTTTCCGCCTTGGCCCTACCAATGGCCGAGACAGTGTACGCTGTCCCCAATGCTCTGCTTTCGTGAAGACTTCCGCCCCCTCCTCGTGTGCGGGCCCTTCCCGTAGCCTGGTCTCGTCTGCCTGTAGCAGCCGCTCAATGACTTCGTTGCCCCAGGTTCCCCCTGAACCTGACCCCCAACCCGACAAGGTAAGTCTCTCCGAAGATGTCTTCGACCTCAACCTCTCCCGGACCAAGTCGCAGGACAAGACAGACATCCTGCCGGCAATTAGCATCGAGGCGACACCGGAGCGGGAGCGACATTTCCGGCCTTACAGTTCGGGCATTCGCCGAATACCCACGAGCGTCCCCCTTACTACAGCCAAGCAGAGAACAAGTCGGCTTAGAGGAACGGCAAAGGCTGCCGGCATACTTCTAGGACTCATGGGCGCTGCTGTGGTCTTCCTGTCGATATTGCGCTGGTTCTGACCTGCATTGCCGACAACTCAGCTTCCAGCCGACTCGCTTACCTGCACCCTCGCAGTACTCAGGGCTGCGACTCCTCTGTGCTGATTCTCCCAGCGATGGCCCTGACACGGGACTCGTCAGGGCTGTATCCAGGCGCCCTTTCAGCTAGCTCTAGGTAGCTTCTGGCCTGGTCGTAACGCTTCAGGTCACAAGCAACAGTCGCAGCCTGCAGCAACAACACGATTTCTGTTGGATGCTGCTCAATGGCCTGATCAAGCGTCCTGGCTGCCTGGGCCACCTTGCCGGCCTTGATCTGTGCCTCTGCGAGCATTGCCCAGATTCTGGCGTTGTCCGGTGCCGTCTTGAGCGCCTTACTGAGAAGTTCCTCGGCCGCATCGTATCGCATCTCATTCAGGGCCAATTGCCCCAAGGGTCCCAGTGTTCGCGCATCCTCGATACCACCTTCCCGGGCACGATCAAGCCACAGCCGAGCCTGGGAGGTGTCCCCCCCAGACAATAAACGCAGGCCAAAGCCGACCCACATTTCCGCCGAGGCATCGGGGCCTTCAGCCGCCTTGGAGAACATGCTCATCGCCTCGCCGCCGCGACGCTCCACAAGCAGGGCCTTAAGCCACAACGCCCGGGCCATCAGCGGCGCGCGGACAAGCACATCATCGACGGTATGCTCAGCCTGCTCCGTCAACCCCGCCTCCATCTGCGCTTCGGCAAGGAGCGGGCGGACAGCAGTGTCGTCAGGGCTGGACTTTACATACGCTTCCATCAGAGCGATGGCCCCGGCGTACTGCTGCTGGGCAACCAGAGGCCGAGCCTTGGAAAGAACCTTCTGCGACAGGTCTGAGCCAAAAACTTCGGGACCGGAAGGATCGTCCCGCGTCACCAGGATCAGCATGGCCAAGATTACTGCGACAAGTACCACCGCGACAAACGGAAGGTAGCTGCTCTTGGGGTTCACCTGCTGGGACTTGTTCTTCCTGACGGGGCTTTCGGACATTCTAGTATCTCAATTTGCCGGACCCAGTAGTTGTTCAATGGCCAAGCCCATATCGTCGCTTCGCATGAGCGTCTCGCCCACGAGAATTCCACAAACGCCCGCAGCCTGGAGACGCTCGACGTCGCGGCGAGTCTTTATCCCGGATTCACTGACCACACTGACACCATCTCCGGCCAGCTCGGATAAACCGACTGTGGTCGAGATATCAGTCTTGAAAGTTGTCAGGTCGCGATTGTTGATCCCCAGCAAGCTGTCTGATCCATCAGGAAGGCTAATCGCCGGCAGCACCGCCAGAAGCTCATCGGCGTTGTGCACTTCCACCAGCGAGGTCATTCCCAACTCCGCTGCCAGCAGCATCAGGTCGCGCAACGTCCCGACCGGCATCGCAGCGGCTATGAGCAGAATTGCGTCGGCACCGGCTGCTCTCGATTCGTATACCTGGTAGGGATCGATTACAAAATCCTTACGAAGAACGGGAATGTCTACCTCATTCCGCACAGCACGAAGGTAATCGAGGCTTCCCTGAAAATACTTCTCGTCGGTCAACACACTAATTGCGTTGGCACCGCCCTGGGCATAACAACGTGCAATTGCCACCGGGTCAAAGTCCGGACGAATCACCCCGGCAGAGGGGGATGCTTTCTTCACCTCCGCTATCAGGTTAAGCATCCTGCGCCCCTTGGCCGTCACTGCGGCGAAGAAGTTCCGTGGCCGAGGTGCTTGCTCGGCCACCGCCTTCAACTGGGACAAATCGAAGCTGCAGCGAAGCTCCGCTACCTCTTTGCGCTTGGTCTTCAGGATTCTGGCCAATATATTCTCAGGCATGGCTGGTCCATTGGGGCCGGTGATATTCTGCTGCAACGGTAACAGGGGTTATTGAATGGTGTCAAAAGGTTTGTGGCTGAGTACGACCTCTGCAGCGTTGGCGACATCGCCACCACAACCGCACATCGGGATCGATCCGGCAGGTCGAGGCATATTTGCGGTAGGCCTGTGTGTGCTGGCGATCTGGATCGCCCGCCGCTTGGCGTCCCCAAAAAGACTCGCGCTCGGCGGCACGCCTGCGCGGCACAACAATCTTACGCCAGGTCATATACTTTTAATACTTGCCGCATACCTAACCGCCCCGCTGGTCGCTCAGATTGCCTTCGGCCAGCCGCTGGGATACCGATGGGCACTATTGGCAACAATGGCTGCACAGGTGATCTGCCTGGCCGTCTCTCTGCTTGTCGCGAAACTGACGTTTCCCCTTGGCCTGAAGCGAGGGTTGGGCCTGAGCATCAGGCACTGGGTTTGTGACACCGGCAGAGCCGTGGTCGGTTACCTTACTGTCGTTCCGATCTGCCTTGCACTTTACTGGATTGCCGGCTGGCTGTTCGGCCGTACCGAAGCAGACATTCATCCGCTACTCGGACTGCTCACAACCGCAGGGACCATCTGGAAAATAGCCATAGTCGTTTCAGCTGTCGTCCTCGCGCCGCTGGCTGAAGAAGTCTTCCTGCGGGGGCTCGTGCAGTCCATGCTGCGCAGATATCTGCGATCCCCTTGGCTGGCCATACTCATCTCATCGGCATGCTTTGCAGCTCTGCATCCGGGACAGGTAAAAGACATGCCTGCACTGGCAGCCCTTGGCATAGCGCTCGGCTACAACTATGAGAGGTGCGGAAGACTTCTTCCTGCAATTGTGCTGCACGCGATCTTCAACGGCGTGAGCATCATCACCTTCATCTCGGCGGCAGGGACAACCCCGTAAGTCTCAGCATGTGGCAAACTCGCGCCGGCCTCCACAAGCGCATAAAAAAAAGACCGGCTGCCGTCCACCTGGGACTGCAATACGCCCTCGCCCCAAAGCGGACGCCTATCGGCCTTTTGCCCTCACCTCCGCAACTGAATTGCCTCCAACCGTTTTCGGAACGGTCAGCCGAGGCAAAGGTGCGATGAGCCTCACAATCGCGCCCAGCATGAGCATTGCCAAGCACACCACTAAATATATTCATCGAATCCTTGTTTGTCAAGCAAGAAAGCCCTCGCCAGACGGCCTGGCTCTCAATTTGCCACGCATTATTTCCCGTGAAGCCTGACGGTGAGTTCCCCCAAAAGTCGGCCGTAGTTGGCACATTGTGTCTGGGACCGATGGTCTACCGCCCCGACAGCAACCGGCCCGTAGTGGTCGCCGGCTGAGGCGCCCTGAATTATCATGCCATGGATAAGCATCGCCTTCAGAATGTCCATAATGGTGGTCTCGTTCCCGCCACCGATGTTGGCGCTGCTTGCAAAGGCGCCTCCCACCTTACCGGACAGGCCACCATGAAAGGCAACCGACTCGTCGATGATATGCTTAACCTCGCCAGCCATCGATCCGTAATAGGTCGGTGACCCAAGCACCACAGCGTCGAAGGACAAGAAATCTCCGGCGTCAACCTCCGAAAGTGGCTTGACCTCGACAGATAGGCCTGCAACTTCCTCAGCTGCCTCGCCAATGGCTTCAGCCATATGCTGGGTATGGCCGGTTCGCGAATAGTAGCAAATCAGCATCCTTGCCTTCGTCGGGCCCTGTAACATTACATCCTCCTGCGGTAACTCTCGCAAAAACCACTATTGGCCTCGCTACATCGTACGCAAGCGAGTAGCTCACGGGCGGGAAACCGGCAGCCGGCAATTTCCTGATAAAACCATCCAACCTGCTTGGCGGATTCTCTCAGACAGTCAACTCCCTTGGCAAGAGGCAATTCCAAACGCTGTCCATCACAGGCCCAATCTGCCAACACAAAGCAGTGACATTAGAGAAAACCCTTCGCCGCGCGGAACCCAAGCCGTCGGAAACGGCGTTCCCCGAACGCCAGGCTGGATCCGGGGCCTCGTCCTCATCTGGATTCGCTCGACAGAGCCTACCTGTGACATATACACTTGCTCTGCCGTTGGAAGGAGACCGCCAAGCCTGCCAAGAACATTTGGCTACACGATTTTTACCATCACACCGGCTGAACGCACGCATAACAGGACCAATGAACATGCCCATGACCAAGATACAAATCGGACACGTATCGCTAAGCAGGATGATCCTCGGCGGGAACCCCTTCAGCGGGTTCTCGCACCAAAGTGCAGCCAAAGACGACCAGATGCGACACTACTACACCACTGACCGCATCAAACAGGCGCTAAAGCTGGCCGAACAAGCGGAGATCAACACCCATATCGGCCGAGCAGATCACCATATCATGCGAGTCCTGATGGAATACTGGGATGAAGGCGGACACATCCAGTGGCTGGCCCAAACATGTCCTGAAATAGGCTCCCCTTCCCGTGGAGTGGACAATGCTATTCGAGGTGGAGCGTCCGGATGTTTCCTGCACGGTGGAATGATGGACAAGCTGCTGGCGGATGGTGACCTGGCCGAAGTGCCTGTCGCTATTGAGAAGATCAAGCAGGCCGGACTTATATCCGGCATCGCCGGACACAATCCAAAGGTATTCGAATGGGCCGAAGCTAATCTCGACGTGGACTTCTACATGTGCTCCTACTACAACCCATCAAAACGCAACGATCAAGGTGAAATGCTCCCCGACCAGCCTGAGTACTTCGGCGACGATGATCGTGAAATGATGGTCGATCTGATTCAGCACCTCAGCAAACCCGTGATACACTACAAGGTGTTCGCCGCCGGGCGGAAGGACCCAGCCGAGGCGCTCGCCTTCGTTGCCCGGCACCTCCGCA
>Ga0272441_10013271_pt1 | contig 11871 bp, 10 predicted proteins | sample SSMProp6N_FD_193582 | JGI IMG/M metagenome (GOLD analysis project Ga0272441, IMG submission 193582) | Marine sediment archaeal communities from Little Sippewissett salt marsh, Falmouth, MA, United States - SSM-Prop-6N | ecosystem: Environmental > Aquatic > Marine > Wetlands > Sediment ...
ATCCTCGACCCGCACGATGTACGCACCGGCTACGCCGCGGTCCGCCACGAGGTCTGGGGCGCGCACATCTACCGCACGAGGGACGCGGGCCTTTCGTGGGAGCCCCTCGAATCCCGGCCGACCTTCCCGGAAGACTCGGGCCGTGCAGTCCAGGCGGTCTGGCACCTGGCGACCGGGGGTGGCGCCGATTCCGGAACGCTCTACGCGGGGGTGGAGCCGGCGGCGCTGTTCGTCTCGAGGGACCGGGGCGACACATGGGAGCGAGTCCTCAGCATCGAAGACCACCCGACGGCCGCTTCCTGGCAGCCGGCGAAGGGTGGCCTGGCATTGCACTCGATCCAGGTGGACCCGGAGAACCCGGACCGGATATTTGCTGCGGTATCGGCGGGGGGAACGTATCGATCCGAGGACGCCGGTCGGTCCTGGGAGGCGATCAACTCGGGAGTTCGGGCTGAGTTCCTTCCGAATACTCGGCCAGAGGCCGGGCAGTGCGTGCACAGTGTGCGCCTTCACCCGGGGACGCGTCAGCGGCTGTACCAGCAGAATCACTGTGGCACGTACCGAACCGATGACTCCGGCGACACGTGGATTGAAATCACGGACGGTCTACCCAGCGATTTCGGCTACGTCATGGGTATCGATCCGTCGGACCCGGATCGGTGCTGGGTGATTCCGGAGGAAAGCAGTCACTTGAGAGCGGTGTGCGAAGGACGCCTCCGGGTGTACGAGTCGGACGATGCGGGGCGGTCCTGGACAGCGCGAACCGAGGGCCTTCCGCAGGAGCAGGCCTGGCTTACCGTGCTGCGTGAGGCGCTCGCGACAGACGGGCTCAAACCGTGCGGAGTCTACTTCGGCACGTCCACGGGCCACGTGTTCGGAAGCCCCGACGCCATCGAGTGGCACGAGATCGCCCGGCACCTGCCGAAAGTCCTCTCCGTCGAGGTGGCGGTCCTGGCTGGCTGAGCGGCCACCCTCAGGCCGGGGCCCCTCCATTCCATTCGATCACGGCCCCACCACTCGTGTAACCACCGCCCACCGCAGTGAGAACGACGTTCGCCGACTGGGGGAGTGGACCATGCAGCCCCTTGAGGAGTTCGTCGAGGGCGATGGGAACCGTGGACGCCGAAACGTTTCCGTAGGTCTCGATCACATCGACCACGCGGAGCCCGGGGCGACTCAGGGCCTTCTCGATTCCCGCCGTGATCCGCCGGTTGGCCTGGTGGGGAACGACGGCGTCGATGTCCTCCCACTCGAGTTCCGTTCGCTCCAGCGCTCGCTCGGCCACGCCGACCATCGACTTGATCGCGTTTCGGAGCACGTTCGGACCACCACCCATGCTCAGCTTCGGAACGGAATCGCCCGGCAGCATGACCGCCTGGCCCGTCAGATTCAGATGCTTCGGGGAGTAGTCAGCCGTGGTGTAGGGCGCGGCGAGCACTCGCCCACGACCTCCCTCCGCCGTGAGCACCACCGCGCCGGCCCCGTCCCCGAACAGGACGGCCGTCTTGGGGTCGGTGTAGTCGGTGATCCCCGTCAGAAAGTCGCCGGAGACGACCAGCACGTTCCGAGCTGAGCCCGATGTCACGAAGGCATAGCCAGCGGCCAGGGCGTACACGAAGCCGGCACACGCCGCGTTGAGCACGAATCCGGGAGTGTTGGGAATGCCCAACATGTCGCCCACGGTGCACGCCGCGTTCGGGACGATGTCCCGTTCGGTAAGGCACGCGACGAGCAACAGGTCCAGCTCGGATGCCTCCATCTCCGCATCGGCCAGTGCCGCTCGGCCCGCCTCAGCGCACATCCATTCGGCGCAGTGATCCACCGCCGGATCCATGATTCGACGCTCTCGAATCCCGGTGACCTGGACCGACCATCGGTCGAATACCCCGGCCGCGGTCAGATCCGCCGCCTCCTGCGGCTCGATCCCGCGCAACGAACTCCGAGCCGAGTCCACGTCGAACGCCCGGCGGATCGAGTCCATCTCGTAGAGTTTGAAGTTGTCTACGGATCGCTCCGGGAGGTATCGTCCCGACCCGGCCACGAAGGCCTGCGGTGCACTCGTCGTCAAAGCTCTTCCCGCCTCTCGATGGGTTCACGCCTCCGACCGACCTCTGCGCGGGTCCGGCGGAATTCGTGCAGCTACGGTTGGCGAAGATAGGGGTTGAGCCGACTGACCTCAATTCGCGGCGTGCAGCGGTGAGGGCGCCCCACCCCGGACGGGATGGCGCGGGATGTCTTCGGAAGCCGGTCTCAGCCTCCGTCGCGCTGCCGCTGCGGCGGGTCGCTCCCCGGCGGAACGGGCGTGGCGCCGTCGGGCCGCCGGCTGGGTTGTGATTGACGGTCGCGCTGCTGGGACCGAGCTCCGGCTCTGCGGCGAACCTCATCGACCGCGGTGCGCCAGTCCGCTCCCTGCTGCATCCGTCGCCGGACTGCCGCCGAGAGTCCCAGCATCTGGTCGCTGCGCGTGCCCCGGTCCATCGCCGAGTTGACCATCTCCAGCGCATTCTCGGTCGGCACTCCCGCTTCGGTCAGATCGCTGAGGACGATAAGCGGCACGGCCAGGTCCCTCGCCCCTCTCTCCCGTTCGCCCATGGACCGGATCGCATCGCGCGGCACGCCGCGGCGCAGAGCTTCGGCCGCGGCCGCCAGGCTGGCAGGCCTGCGGTCCGGGCCCAGGAGGTCCCTCGCCTCTCGCAGCCTCCCCGCATACGCGCCCAGGGCCGAAACGACGCGATCCGGTGGATAGCCCTTGGCTACTCCTTCGAAGGCCTTCCGCGCGATCAGCCCCGGCGGAACTCCCGCCTCCTGGGCCTCACGAGCGATCTCCCTGACCTGGGCCGCGTACTCCGCCGGCATGGCGTCCTCGAGCCGCCGGGCGTCCGCTTCCTGTCCGGTCACCGGTATGGGAGATCCGACCGCGACGACGACGGCGACCAGCCCGACCAGCGCGTGCCGGGTGCAAGCCCACTTCCTGGGCGCGAGACTCATATTTCCAGTATTCATTTCACACATCCCGTGGGACGGACGCGGTGTGCGCCATGTCCACTCGTTTTCAAGACGACTTCGGGGCTCATGGCGTCACATCCGGGTATGCATTCGGCTCGCTCACGAAGATCGTGGCCTGGACTTCCCCCCACTCGTCCTCCGTCAGACCGGGAGCATCGGGCGGAACGTACCAGGCGCCATCCACAAGGAAGCCGAAGTGGTGTGTACCGGGCTTGATCGGAAGCGTCACTCGCCATACGTCGCCATCCCGAAGCATGGGAACCGCCTGCCAATCCGTGAACTCGCCGACGCATTCGACGCTCCGCGCCCCCTCGGCCTTTACCGCGAGGACGAGGGTCCGTTCGCCGTCACCCCGCACTTCCCAGCTCAGATCGGGCACCGGACCAAACCGTGCCAACTCGAGGTTCACCCCGCCACCGAGACCACCCGCCGCGGGCGAATCGAGTAGCGGATCCGGCCCGTACCGTCCACCGGAAGCGAGAATCGTGGACCTGCCCCCCGTTCGGACTCTCACACCCGCGATGAGGACGAGCTCTTCGCCGTCCGGCGTGTCCCACATGGCACCCTCGAGGTAGAAGGTCCCGGCCTCCGGGCGAACTTCGAGTCCGAGGCGACCGACCACGTAGGGGCCCTGCGGGCTCTCGTACGCCTCAACGGCGAGATGCGGGGTGAAGGCTCCCAATCGCTGTCCGACCTCCGCAATTCCTCCCCAGACCCACAGGTCCGAGACCACAGGGAAGCCGACCTCGAAGACACGCGGTCCGAACCTGGTGTCCCGGACGAACGTCTCGACTACGGTTACTTCCGAAGTCCCCACGCCACCGTATCCACTCAGGCGAATGAACGTGCCACCGAACGTGAACCCCACCTCGGGCTCGGCGATGGCGTACGCCGCACGATACGGCACGGGCTCGCCCACCGTGAATGCCTCACCCATGACGGCGAGGCCTAATGACACGTTACGGGAAACCGGTTGCAGCCAGCCGCCCCCCGCCAGGAGTGAGGCCCAGCTGGCGCCTTCGTCGGTCAGCGCGAGCCCCCCGGTGCCCGCCGAGTGGAAGTAGCCCCCGGCCCCGAAATACCCGTCAAGGCGCAGACCACCGTTCGCGTAGGTGCTGGCGACGCCGGTTCCGCCTGCGGGAGGGAGGGAATAGGACGCTCCCAGGTCCAGGGAAAGGACCGTCTCCTGGGCTGAAACTCGCCCGCTCGTCAGCGCGCACAGAAGCGCCACGGCCGTCCCGATGGTGACTCTTTCGAGGCGAACGCGACTCCGCCGCGCGACTCCGACGGGACTGATGCCTGCAGGACTCAGGTGCCGTTGAGCGTGGACACGGCCACGATCGCGTTCTGCTGCCCGAACCCGTCGTCCTGATAGCTCGTTGCATTGGGGTCCGTGACCCAGTCCGCACCGTCGATCACGAACATGTACTCGTGCACACCCGGTAGCAGGGGAACCCGCCCGGACCACACACCGTCCCCGTCCGCATCCTCGAGCTCGACGGTGGGCTGCCATTCGGTGAAGTCTCCGACCAGGTGAACGGTTTCGGCCGCGGGCGCGTCCACGACAAACTGAACGTACACCAGGGATTCGGCGATCGCGCCCCCACGGGGAAGACCCAGGAGACTCACGACCAGGACGATCGCCGCAGCCGCCGCCAGCACCGCTGCCGGTGGAACGGGAACCATTCTGGGACGCAGGAGCCAGACGAGCCACCCGGAGCGAGTCGCGGCCCGATTCGCCTCGATCGCAGCCACCACGCGCGTATCGAGGCCCAACGGGGCACCCTCCGGCGACGTAGCACGGATCTCATCCAGCAATCCGTCCCACTCCGCCGCCCTGGCCCTGAGCTCCGCCGGGAGCCCTTCCAGGGACAAATCTCCATCCAGATAGGCCTGCAAACGGCTGTCCATGCTCAACTCCCGTACGACTGGAGAAGCACCTGCAGCTCTTCACGAGCCCGGTGCACTCTCATCTTGAGGGCCGGAACCGATATGTCCAGAGTCTCGGACATCTCGGTATACGACCAACCCTCGACATGTTTCATCAGAAACGCCTCTCTCTGCTCCACGGACAGACTCCCCAGCGCCTGCTCGATGTCACTTCTTACCACGCCGAGCTCCACCTCCCGTTCCGGATCTCCGTCGGTCGAGGCAAGGCCCGTCATCGTGTCGACTGGAACCGTTGCCCGCTTCGACTTCAGAAAGTCCTTGCACGCATTGGCTCCGATTCGAAACAGCCAGGCCCCCACCCTCTCCGGGTCCCTGCATTTCCGCAGGTTTCGGTGCGCCTTGATGAAGGCCGACTGCACGACGTCTTCCGCGTCATCCTGGCGTCCCGTCATCCTCTCGGCGTGGCGGTACAGGAGATCCTGATAGCGGCGAACGAGTTCGCCGAACGCCCGATCTGACCCTTGCAGCGTCTGACTGACCAGTTCGGCATCGGAAACGTGTCGGATATCGGACCTCGCGTCGGGTTTCACCAGTATGACGAGCCGCAGCGTTCGTGGGTCACATCGAGTCGCGTGCCCCGTAGCGCTTTCAGTTTCCGGAAGTCCCTGCATTCAATTTCCGAACCGACGCGCAAATGAGCGAATCGGCAGTCCCACGCGTGGCAACGATCGGTGGATCGTGGTAGTATCCTATCCATGTCCACTATCCACGACCTGCCGACCCCCGCGCTGCTTCTGGACATCGACGTGCTGGAGGGGAACCTCAAGCGGATGTCCGGGCGATGCAAGGAGCTCGGCGTACGGCTGAGGCCTCACGTCAAGACGCACAAGTGCCTCGAGGTCGCTCTGGCTCAGCGGGCGCTGGGCGCTCACGGGATCACCGTGTCCACGCTCGAGGAAGCGCGAGCGTTCGCGGACGGCGGATTCGACGACATCACATGGGCTTTTCCCGTCATTCCTGGGAGGCTGCACGAGGCCGCGGAGCTCGCGGCTCGCGTGAGGCTTGGAGTGGTCGTCGATTCGGTGACGGCCGTGGACGGGCTGATCGGTACCGGAGCCCCATTCCGGGTGTGGATCAAGGTCGACTGCGGCTACGGGCGGGCCGGGGTCGACCCGGGATCGGCGGTCCCCGGGGAGCTGGCCGAGCGCGTGACCGACGGCGGGCTGGAACTGGCAGGGATACTCTCACACTCGGGGAACTCGTATCACGCGGCCTCCCGCTCCGAAATGGCCCGGATCGCGGACCTGGAACGGCGCACCATGGCCGATCTCGCGGCGAAGCTGGCGACCGGGGGTATTCCGATTCCCGACGCCAGCGTCGGATCCACTCCCTCGATGTCCGCGTATCGGACTCTGCAGGGCGTGACGGAGGTCCGACCCGGTAACTACGCGCTGCACGATTACACGCAGGTGCTGCTCGGGTCATGCGAGGTGGACGAGTGCGCCGCAACCGTACTCACCACGGTGGTCTCGTCCCATCCCGATCGCGATACCGCTGTCGTGGACGCCGGGGCCCTCGCCATGTCTCTCGACCCCGGACCCACGCACATGGGACGCCGCAGTTTCGGTGAAATCCTCGACGAGCGGGCTCGGGGAACGTTGCGGCGAAATGCCCGATTGACCTCGCTCAGTCAGGAACACGGGATCGTGTCCCGTTCCCTGGACGTGGGGACCCGCGTCAGGGTGGTTCCCAACCACTCGTGCCTCACCGTGGCCTGTTTTGACGCCTTTTCCGTGGTCCGAGGCGACGACATCCTGGACTCCTGGCCCATCCTCCGGCACCGCTGAACCCGCTCTGGCACGCGAGATGCAAACATCGGGCGCCGGAAGCGTTCGGTCCGCCCATGCGAACCGGACTTGCGGTGAATCTCGAGTGGCTGCGCCCCGGCGACTCGTGGCCCCCGGCGAGAGCGGGTTGGCCGATGTCAGCGGATGGAGGCACCTCGATGGCCATAATCGGCAAAGAAGCCGATCGAGAGCACAGCGGACACTACCTCTCCGCGGTAGCTGTCGTCGCCGTGGCCGTCGCCGGTATGGCGTGGTTCGGCCAGAACCGAACGCTCGCCGCAGCCGCTGCCGCACTCGGACTGTACGCCCTCCATCTGTTCAGCATCCGGTTCCTGCTGGACAATCAGAAACGTCAGCAGCGTGTTCTGGACGCCCAATGGGAGGTCCTGCAGCGCTTCATCGACTCCACGGACGATCCGTCGAGCGATATGGAAGACCTGGTGCCGGCCATGCCGGTGGACCGGGAGGCCCCCGAGCACTTGCCCGAGGGCACAGCCGTTCTGGAGACGGTGCATGGCGCACTTGATTCCGAGCTGGCGCCGACGGACGATCTTCCGACCCCCGAACCTCAGCCCGAGATTCTCCCGGTGACGGACATCCCGGAGCCAGAAGTCGTGCAGCCAGAAGTCGCGCAGCCCGAAGTCGCGCGTTCCGCCGAACCGGTGGTGCGCGACGAAGTCGTACCCCCGGTGGAGTCCCTCGGTGGCACGGATTCGGGATACGCGATCGTGCTGGAAGAGGGTGCGGTCGAATCACTGTCGGCGATCCCCGGAGTGCAGATGTCCGATCCATCGCTGCCGAGCGCCCGGACGTTCGACGATGGGCCGTGCCGGGAACCGCTCAACGAAGTCCCGGTCCCCCGCCACTTCGCACTGGGAACTGTGGCCCTGGTGCGCGACCTGCTTACGCCCGCTGAGGTCGCCCGCGTACTGCTCGAGCAGCGGAGACAGTCCGGCAAGAAATTCGGTGTGCTAGCCGTCGAGATGGGACTGCTGAGCGAGAGTCAGCGCGAGGAGTTGTTGCTGGCCCAGCAGGAAGGCCTGTTCACCGACGCCGAGATGCGCGATGCCCGGCAACGGCTCCGCCAGTTCAGGGAGAGCGCGGCCCATTCAATGGCAGGGCTCGACTAGCCCTGCGAGGCCTTCCGCAACGATCCGCTCAGAAGTCGAGCCTGTCGAGACGGCGCACCGCCGCACGGTACGGCAGTATCCCGGAGACGGCGCAACACAGCAGGGTGCCCGCCAGGGCCAGCCCCACCTCCCACACGAAGGGATTCCGCGGTTCTCGACCTGGCAGCCCGGACACGAGGAACTCCCTCAGGATCCAGATCTGAAGCCCGACCACACAACCCAGTGTCACCACTGCCCCCAGCATGAACAGCAGACCCCCGATCGACGTCGGAATCTGGGCCGCGTTCTCTGACTCGAACTCGGGAAAGTAGACACCCCAGGTGAGAGCCTGTGCGGTGAAGGCCAGGCTGAGCGCGACCGTGGACGCGAGGGACAGGACCGCCAGGCCAGCGGGAACTCCCAGGAGGTAGTTGGTGAAGCCGGTCAGGATCAATGCCAGCGCCGTGAGTGGTACGGCTCCGACCCAGTACTTCGCTCCCAGGATGGTACGAGCCTCGAGCGGCGCCGAACCCAGCAGCCACAACGTCTGTCCCTCGAGGCTGAGAGCGGGAAACACGAATCTGGCCGCGATGGCTGCCAGCACGAAGCCCGACAGGGCGAGGTTCAGGAACACGACCAGGGTGATCAGATAGCGCGTGATCATCTCGCCCGAGCTGAGCGGAAGCACCCTGATGTTGTAGACGTAGACGACCACCAGCACGCCCAGAATGATCAATTGCGACCACTGGGTCGTATCCCTGAAGAAGATCCGCACATCCTTCAGCACCAGTTGCTGCCGCTGCAGGGACGCCCGGCTCACTGCGCGTTCCAGCCATTTCCAGGCGGCATGGTGCTGAATTCGGTTCTCTGTCCCCTCCTGCGCGCGTGTGAAACAGGCTGCGTACAGATTGCGGTGGAGTATCGCACCGGCCGTGACAGTGCCGAGCGCTGTCGTCCACAACAGGACGAGGAGAAAGGGGTCGAAACCGCCCTGCAGAAAACCAGCCAGGGCATCGGCTCCCCACTGCGACGGGAGCCATGGAGACGATGGCCCCCTGAGAACGGCCATGAAATCGACCAGGTTTCGGTATGACTCCGGGTTCACGAGACGCTCCGGCCGCAGCACCCGCAGCAAGAGGACCACCAGCCCTACCGACGCCACCGCGATGATGCCCAGGATGTCCTTCGATCGGCGGGCCGGAAACAGCCGGACCAGAAGAAGCGTCGTCGCACTTCCTATGGCCGCCGGTATGACCAGAAAAGGCACCACGGCCAGGATCGACAGGCCAAGGAAGGTCCAGCCACCCTCGTACACGGTCCAGTAGGCGGCGAGCATCGGCACGAGCATCAGCACGACCATCCACGATGAGCTGACCAGAGTCTCGGTGAGCCGGGAAAGGTAGACGGATAGCCAGTCCAGGGGCGCGGCCCGGATCCACGGTAGATCGCGCGAGAGGAAGAAGCTCGAAAGAGCGGCGATCAGGTTCGACAGGAGGAGGATTCCAAGGAAGACGAGCAGGCCGAGAGCGAGAAGCTTCGACGCAAGCAGCGGACCCACCTCCTCCACGCCCCGGAGCGTCCTGAGCAACCGCGTCAACGTGACGTAGATGAACGGCCAGGCAGCCGCCCCAACTCCAAGGACCATCACGACACGTCCCCACCGACCACGACCCGCTATGCCGCGACGCCTGGCGGAGAGAACCTTGGGGGTGAGGAGAAGAACGAACTCTCGCCGGACCGACACGCTCATTCTCCCACGACGCGGGCGATCTCGGAGTCCGTCGCTCCGCGGGTGATCTTCAGGAAGATCTCCTCCAACCCGGCCGCCTCGGAGCTGGCCTCCCGGCGCAGATCGTCGATCGAACCGGACGCCACCACTTTTCCTTTGTCGATCACGGCCAACCGGTCGCACAGGTTTTCCGCCAGCTCGAGCGTGTGCGTGGATACGAGAGCCGTTCCCCCACCCTCCGCGAAGGTCCTCAGGACATCCTTGAGAAGCCAGGCTGATCGGGGATCGAGACCCACCATGGGCTCGTCCACGACCAGGACTCGCGGTCGGTGTATCAGGGCCGACGAGATGATCAGTTTCTGTCTCATTCCATGAGAGTAGGACTCGACGAGCTGGTCCTTCCACGGGACCAGGTCCCACAATTCGAGCAGTTCGTCGATCCGGGTTTCCACCTCGGAACCCGTGAGGCCGTAAAGGCCCGCCGAGAACCGGAGAAGCTCGGCTCCCGTGAGCTTGTCATACACGAAGGGTCGGTCCGGAACGAAGCCGAGAAGTCTTCGGGCCTCGATGGGATTCGCGACGTTGTCGTGCCCGGCCACGAGTACCCGGCCCGAGTCCGGTCTGAGGATACCGGCGATCATCCGCAGGGTCGTCGTCTTGCCCGCGCCGTTCGGACCCAGAAGCCCGAAGATCTGTGCCTCCCCGATCTCGAGGTCGATACCGGCAACGGCTGTGAAATCACCGTACCGTTTCGTCAGTTTGTCGAGAAGGATCACTCCCGCTCCTCCGGCTGGGTTGCCACCGAGTCAGGTACCCCGCTCCCGGGCCGCGTGAAGAAAGCGAGTTCGAACGCCGTACGCTCCACCCGCAGACCTCCGAAGATCTCGCCGTCCACCAATCTCCCGTCCTCGTCGATCCAGGTTTCGCGGGCCGCGTCTCCCTGGCCGCTCCGGACTCGCCACGCCTGGACCGTGTCCTCTCTGACCGAAATCCAGGCTCCGGATATGGAATCCGTGTCCGCGCTGTCGGGAAAGGCCAGGGAGGAGGCCTCCAGGATCTCGATCTCGTGTGAGCGGGCGCTCGCCGCCAGCGGATCGAAGACCACGACGCCGTATCTGCGTCCCGTGTCCGTCTGCCCGGCCGCCGCGAGCCTCAGGCGCCATCCCGAAGAGGTCGTCACCGACTCGGTGATCGGAACCCGACTGGTCTGCCGGCCCGTCGCGTCGAACGACCGGACCACCGAGTCGCCATCGGACACGACCCGGATGCTCGCGGTGTCATCGCCCACGATGGAAGTGAACGTCAGGCTGTCCAGGTTGAGGCTCGAGTCCAGGTATTCTTCCGACGTGCGCTCCGATCGCCCTGCCACTCCAAGCGAGGGCAGGTCCAGGAGTACCCTGTCACGGACGAGGAAGCCGGAAGCGGCCGGAAGCGTGTCGATCTCGACCTGGCCCCAGCCCGCGCGCGCTTCGTCTCGAAACACGGAGTAGTACGCGACCCCGGGAGGGATCGACCGCACGCCCAGGGCAAGGCGCTCGGCAGCTGCGGGAAAAAACACGCGCTTCGCCTGCCATCCGAGCGCGGCAACCCATGCCGCAAGCAAGATGACCGCGAGACCCGCACGACCCATTGTCGCCTGCCTGTCTACTGTTCTCTGGTTTTCAACTCTGGAGCGACCCTCGCTCCGTCCGCCGGCATTCCGCGGCGGACGCCCGGAGGGAATTGCCATTCCGTCCGCCCGTCGCGCAAGACCGGCCCGCCCCGATCAGGTGTGGGCCTCGCGATCCAGCGCCCTCGAAAGGTCGTCCCACGTGTCGATGTCGATGGGGGAGAGAGCGTCGATGGGGACGCCACCATGCGGCAGACCGGACCGGACGATGACGTGCCACAGTCCCGCATCCGGCCCGTGCTGAAGGGAGAGGTTCGGAATCGATCGCAGCACGGTCTCCGGCACGTAGACCGGGTGACCCGGACGATCAAGGAAGTTCGCGCGCAGCGCGACCGACGGGCCCGACTCCGCCACCCCGCGCACCGTCCGGATATGATCCGGATCCATGCCGGGCTCGTCGCCGAGAAGCAGCATCGCGCCGGTCACGGAACGATCTCCGAGGGCGAGGATCCCGGCCACCACCGAGACCATGCGTCCTTCGCGCACCGGCGGCGCCGCCGCGAACTGCACGGGCACGCCTTCCAGGGCCGCTCGTACGCCAGCGTCTTCCTGCCTCACCACCACGACGACCGGATCGAGGTCGGCTGCCAGAGCCGTGGACACGACCTCCTGAATCACGGT
>Ga0272441_10013272_pt1 | contig 11871 bp, 8 predicted proteins | sample SSMProp6N_FD_193582 | JGI IMG/M metagenome (GOLD analysis project Ga0272441, IMG submission 193582) | Marine sediment archaeal communities from Little Sippewissett salt marsh, Falmouth, MA, United States - SSM-Prop-6N | ecosystem: Environmental > Aquatic > Marine > Wetlands > Sediment ...
AACTCGAAGGTGGCTTACAGCGGCGACGCAGCCGATTTATCGGCGGGACAATGGATACAGTGGGACATCAATTTGTCGGACTTTGCCGGTGTAAATCTGTCGAGTGTCACGGGGTTGACCGTCGGCATGGAAAGAGCCGGTGCGACCGGCAGCGAAGGAATCTTGTTCCTCGACAACATTAGAGTACGTTCTGTAGTAGAGCAATAAATGTAAAAATAACTGCTGAGAAACTCTGCGACTGAGGGCCAGACGCGCAGGTTCTAACTCAAGCTGTGATAGTGGAAGCAGGACTTTGTGAAAACAGCAAGTTCACACACGTTAAAGCATTCTGGTTCCCAGCTTGCCGCGTGACCGACTGAAGTCGTCAGGATGAAACAGCAGTAATATCCCTCCTTCTTAAGGCCTGTATTTTTTAATATAGGCCTTTTTTACAACCCCCTTTTTTATATTCATTTATGTATTCGGGAAATGAATCAATATTTAATTTTTTCGCTTTCCGTATGGCAGTCGTAACTGGATCAGGGTGACTTGCGTACGAAATACCGTATCATCCAGTCCAAATCTTCTCGATCATCTGCAGGGGGAGTATGGTTAAAGCCGAATGATCCCGGATTATCAATTCCTGATTGGCACCACTCCAGAAAAGAATTGTCATGCCAGGGATGAATTTCCGCGTGGGCGTCGGCGAATCCCAATGTGCTTCGGCGATTATGCCAGATTGCCAGTGGATCCATCCATGACCGCCCTTCTATATCCATAGTCCATGAACCCATATTGTACCCTCGAGGATCATAGTCTTCCACAATGATGTATTTCTCCGCGGGACGATTGATTTCCGTTAGTCTTTTAACACTCTTATGGCTGGGCCAGCTCCCTCCGTTAATACCGTCAACAAGGGAATAAGTTCGGTATGCATCTACGTTAAGCATTCTAAGCCGCTGATCCGCGGGGCATCGATAGACCTCTTCTGTTTTGCCTGTATAGGGAAACAAGGCACCTTTTTTTAGGGCATCTATCTTTTGTTCTACCGTAGCATGACTTTGGTCGGGGACCAGCACCCACGGATGGTCCATATTCGGATTGCTACTGTACTCTCCAACCGTTTTAGCCTTGGAATTGACAAGGCGATATTCATAATCCTCCGCGTACATGATACAGGCCAATGAAAGGGTTCTGGTATTACTTAGGCAGTGCATTCTTTTGCCGTGATCTCGGGCGGCCTGCAAAGCCGGCATTAAAATGCCCATCAGCATAGCTATAATGGCAATCACGACGAGCAGTTCAATTAACGTAAATGCCTTGATATGTCTTTTTATTTTAGAATCCACGATTATACCATCTTTTTTTCATAACTTATGTTCCCTTAAATACTTATTATACAGTGACACATACGATTGTCAACATAATATAAAGAAGTGTATAGATATATTTGATTTGCAGACGAAAATACCCGTCGCAACTTATCTACTGCCTCGGACTCGGAGTATATAAAAGCTTACCCCAGGCGGCTTTCTGCACCTTATGTAAATCTACATTGCCCGGCTGAATATTACCGGTACTACTGTATCCTGATACTTCCAAAGTTCTGCTGTCACGCCATTTCCAGAACTCACTGTGTCCGTCAGCGAAGGAAAAAGTTGTCCCTTCACTATGCAGGCGGGGAACCGGATCGTTCCATCCTTCTACTGTACAATTAATTCCCCAGGAACCGGGGGATGGCGGGCTTTCGTCGAGAAAGACCATTCTCTCGGCGGGTCTTTGTATATCGTTGATATTCTTGATACAAAGATATTCATTTCCAGAGCCGTTGCGACCGGCATAGCCGTTCATCGAATCGACGATAGCATAGGATAATCCATATTTCTTCGGAGCATTAGAGCATCTGTAAAGGCCTAAATCCTTGCAATACGGATACATCTGTCCTGCCCTGATAGCCTCGTGCCATTCTTCCATCGTGCTATCCTCTGCCCCATTATCGGGCCAGTGGACCCACCAGTCCGGTGTTGAAGTAGCAAAGTTTACGTCGGATCCCGGTATCTTTCCATCGAAATCATCGGCATATTGTATCCAGGCTAAGTTGAGCTGTCTAAGATGACTAAGGCAAACAGCACGCTTACCCATTTCTCTGACTCGAGATAGTGCGGGCATAAGGATACCCATCAGCAGGGCAATGATAGCAATGACCACCAACAGTTCAATCAACGTGAATCCTGTTCGTTTGTGCATAGTTTATGCCTTTCATTGAATCATTGATTCTCGTATAAATGATTAATTTCGCATCCATATCAACGTATCATATTTATATCAGAATTTCAAGCATTTTATATAGAACAGCCGTGAGAAGTGTCTTTGTATTGTGGAGTTGCGTCTTTTTGTTAAAAGTGAGAATCCTCTATTACCTGGGCTCTATGCAAATTATGCTCGTTCTCGCAAAACCTCACTAACGAATCGGGGCGACAGGACTTGAACCTGCGACCTCTTGACCCCCAGTCAAGCGCGCTAGCCAAACTGCGCCACGCCCCGAATAATTAACATTGTACTCTAACACAGCCGCCATGACAAAAACTTTTTAATAATAAAATCGCGGACGTTTAATGGCCGTATCACTCTAAGGTAAAAATCGCCTGTACCGGCTCAGGTGCTCCTATTTCAATGCCCCTGTCCGAGGGCGAACAGCCGCCGACCGTTATCATTATACGACCCGGATTGATAACGCTGTTACCGCTTTCATCGACAATTGACATCATCTCCGGCGTAATCGTGAAATGAACGTTTCGCCTCTGGCCCGGCTGGAGTCGAATGTGCTGGATTCCCTTCAAAGAACAGATCGGAGTATCGACTGAAGCTTCGAGGTTGGCAAGATAAAGCTGCACGACTTCCTCGCCGAAATATTCGCCGGCGTTTCTCAGGGTGACACTAAGGCGTATCGAAGTGCCCTGACGAATTCGCTTGCTGCTCAATCTTATATTGCTGTATTCGAATTTCGTGTAGCTCAAACCGAATCCGAAAGGATAGAGCGGCTCTTCGGTCATGTACCTGTAAGTACGGCCGGTCATCGAATAATCGTCGTACGGCGGAAGCTGCTCGGTCGATTTGGGGAACGTCACCGGCAAACGTCCCGTGGGCGATTCGTCGCCGAAAATAATATCGGCTACCGCGTTGCCCCCCTGCTCGCCGGGATACCACGCAAATAAAATCGCATCGGCAAGCTCGTGAACCTCCGGTATGGCCAGCGGACTTCCCCCGGTCAGTACTACGATTATCGGCTTGTCGTAACTGCTGCGAAGATTCTTTAGCCACTCGACCTGATGCGGCGGCAATTCGATCTTTTCACGATCTCCGTCCGTTGTCGAGGCCAGTGCGGCTCCCTCCTCGCCTTCAAGCTCGTTTGTGATGCCCATTACGATGACTACCGCATCTGCGCTTCGGGCGACCCTGGCGGCCCAGGGATTCAGGCCCGCGCCCTGTCGGTCCAGCAAAAATCCCAGCCTGTACTCGATAAAACTGCCGGGCTGCAGTTTGCCGGTAAGCCCTTCGACAACAGTGACCATTTCGTCACTGAGACCATGGTAGTTTCCAAGCAATACATCGGTGTCATTGGCACACGGGCCGGTCACGAACAAAAAACGCATATCTTTTTTTAACGGCAGGGCATTATTTTTATTTTTAAGCATAACGATTGACTTGACGGCGGCCTCCCGGGCGAGAAGCGTATGTTTTTTGCAGCGAACTACGGCCGGGGAAAGTTTTGTGTACGGATTACGCTGCGGCGGGTCGAATTGGCCGAGCTTGAACCGCGTTTTAAGCAGTATTGCCAGTGAATTGTCTATCGTCTCTTCCGTTACTAATCCCTGTTCGACCGCTTCGACTAAATGAGAGAAACTCTGGCCGCAGTTGAGGTTGACTCCGTTGTTGATTGCCAATGCGGCCGATTCTGCCGCTGATTTTGTGATCTTGTGTCCCTTGTGTAAATCCGAAATAGCCCCGCAATCGGAAACGACATGTCCCTCGAATCCCCATTGCTCGCGGAGTATTTTTACGAGCATAGTTTCGCCGCCGCAGCATGGCTCGTCGTTCGTGCGATTGTACGCACACATTACCGATTCCACACCGGCATCGACCAATGCCTTGAATGCGGGAAGATATGTTTCGAACATATCCTTCGGGCTTACCTTCGCATTGAATGAGTGCCGGCCCGCTTCCGGTCCGCTGTGAACGGCATAGTGTTTGGCGCATGCTGCCGCCTTGAGATATCTTGGATTCTCACCCTGCAGGCCCCTGACAAAGGCCGCGGCCATCACAGAGGTCAGGTACGGGTCTTCGCCGTAGGTTTCCTGTCCCCTGCCCCATCGCGGGTCGCGGAAGATGTTGATATTGGGCGTCCAGAATGTCAGGCCGCCGTATTGAACGCGCCGGTCTTTACGGACAGCCGCGTTGTACTTGGCCCTGGCCTCGTCGGAAATCGCCGTGGAGACACGGTATATCAGGTCTTCGTCGAATGTTGCGGCCATGCCGATAGTCTGCGGAAAGACGGTGGCGCGCCCGGCGCGTCCAACACCGTGAAGGCACTCGTTCCACCAGTTATATTCCGGCACATCAAGTCGCTCAATCGCCGGGCTGTTGTACAGCATCTGCGAGACCTTTTCCTCTAACGTCATCCGGGAGATTAAATCCGTCACACGCTCTTCTATGGGGGCGGAAGGATTCTTGTATATCATCCTGCCGGCGGATTCTTTATGTGAGGTGAAAGGTATTATTGTTCTTCGCTGCGTTCGGCTCGACCTTACCCGGCATGATATTGTTAACAGCAGTACCGTGGAGAAAAATATGGCTGTGGAGAATAGCGCTCTTTTCATATCTGGTTTCCTTTCTATCCCTCCATGGTCTTGTTTGTGTAAAATTCCTTTGTTTTTATTTATTTTCATTAAAAAGGAACTTCAAAGACGATCAATTGTAAACCGGATTATACCAATATTACTTTCTTTCTACAAGTGTTTGAAACAGTCAAAAAATCGGGAAAATTCCGGCAGAATTTCCTAAATAATCGGAAAATATCCGCTTTTTCCCACTTTACATATTATAGGCAAGTCCAATAAGAACGGGAGATATTTTACGATAATCCCGCAAAACGATTTTTTCCGGACCGGCATTGGAAATATCCGGGACAATATCACGTATGAATAGGTAATTCTATTGACAAGCAGGGACAAAACGGATAGAATATATTGAAGTTGGGAGAGATATATTTCCATTATCGACACTTGAACAGCTCCATTGATTTGTAATTGTCAGATTGTATTTTTTTAACCGGCGTTTAGCCGACAAACGAATGGGGGGAAAGATGAAGAAGTTACAAAGTGTTGTAATCATAACTGTGGTCTTTCTGACTTTTACCGGTTCTTCCGCATGGGCGGGTTTGATAAACGGCAGCTTCGAGACTGGAATCGATCCTGGCTCTTATAAGACACTCAATCCGGGAGCGACCGACATCACCGGCTGGACCATTACGGGCCAGCTCGACTACATCGGCACGTACTGGCAGGCCTCGGACGGCGGCCGGTCGCTAGACCTTTCAGGATTTTCCGCCGGCAGCATTCAGCAGGACATTGATACTATTGCCGGAATAACATACATAGTGAATTTCGATATGGCCGGCAATCCCGACGGAGACCCGACTCTCAAACAATTGGTTGTCGAGGCTGTCGGCATCGATGCCCAGGCGTTTGATTTCGACATCACCGGCCATACCAAATCGAATATGGGATGGCAGACCATGCAGTGGTCTTTCATTGCAAACTCTGCTACGACAACGCTGAAATTCACCTCGCTGGTCGGTGACACCGGTTGGGGCCCGGCACTGGATAACGTTACTGTCACGGCCATACCGGCACCGGCGGCACTGGTACTTCTCGGCATTGGTACCGGTTTTGTCGGCTGGCTGCGAAAGAGCAGAATAGTATAAAAACGAAGCATTTTTGGAAACTTAACAGGGCCGTGATATCAATCACGGCCTTTTTTATATTTTTTCTGTTTTCTGTGCTTTCTGTCGTTGAAGACCTGTCCCTGCGTAGTCACCGACGAAATCGGATTGGGTTCGTTTTGCATTTTTTTTACCACGGCGAAGTTCTACGAAGCCGGGTGCATTGATTCCCTCAGTTGCAGCAGTTCCATCCAATTCAAAATCCCCCGCCTCAATTTCCTTGTTCGCCTGCTCTAACTGCCGGATTAGCTTGCGTTTATGAAGCTCGTCCATCGTCTTGTTCAGGCTCCTTTCGAGCCGCCTTTCGTACATAAGCAGCCTCTCCAGCACTCGCGAATTCGACATATCGCTGATAGCCGTCCTGCCCAAAACCAATTCCGGCCCTGCCCCCCGCGGGTCATCCTGCATTATTCTCGGAAGGCCGGCTTTTAGGTGCTTCTGAAAAGGACTCGGCTCATCTTTTTCTATCATCACGTCGAAAACCTGGTCCTGGATGAGAACTATGCGTTTTAACCGCCAGCCGAGACTGACAATCCGCTCGGCTAGCATTGTTTCCACCGCCCCTTCGGGAGCGAATTCTTCCAGTAATTTTTGCCGGAAAAGCTCGAAATCCTCCCGATTTTCGCCCTTTATGAGCGTTTCGACGGCGAAAACGCCGTGTTTTACTGCATTTTTCGCTGAAATTGCCTTTCCTTCGGCACTCTTCGGCCCGGTTGATTTCTGCGCATTTTGACGGTTGGCATTAATTTGAGCTGTAGTGGACATCGTTTTTTTCCTCTCCTTAAAGTAGATAGTAAACGTTAACTGTTTGTGTGGAATGTACTTATATTGAACACTGCTGCCTGGTTATAAGGCTATCAGGTTACCAGGATGTGGTTACCAGGTTATCCGGGTATCAGTTTTTTTGTTTCCCTGATTCTCTAATGTCCTGATTCCCTGATATACTGATCTGTTTTTCACCCCGATCCGCTATCCGCTACCCCAAATTACATATCGTACCATATTCAATTGTTAGTTATATATTAAATGTAATGGCATGTTATCTGTCAAGTGAAATGTAATTAAAAAGTTTCCTATAAATGAAACAATTTGAACCTATCAAAGGATTCTTGAAAATTTGATTATAATAAGGTATTATAACACAGGAAACTTTCATTAACGTTTTGCGTTAAACTAAAGGGGAAATGCCGGCTAATAGCAGATGGAGTCTTGGAACACAGCATTTCTTATATTTACTAGTATGGCGCGTAAACGCGAAATTTACAATTGAGGTATTCGATGACAAAACACTACATTCGATTCCTACTGCAAAAGCTTATTATATTCAATGTTCCGAAACCATACTACTACTATTGATTTGGAGAATTATCAATGTCGTGTAAGGTTACCTGCCCTATCTGCAATAAAACATTCTCTGTTGCCGATAAGTACCGAGGTAGAAACGCTGTTTGTTCATGTGGTAATCGCCTCAAAATACCAGAGATAATAAGTATAGCCTCATCGGGTCATTCGCCTGCGCCAAAAGACCAATCTCACGAAAAGAAAACATATATTGATTCTGGATCAGATAAATCTCAAACGAACATTCAACATAAGGGACTTTCTGATAAAAACAGTCAAATAGATGCCAGCTCTTCAGATTATTTGGATAAAGGTTCGAGTAAAAAAGTGTTCGGAATAGTACTCTTATTTTTTTTCATCAGCATCTTCGTAATAACGGCAATCACTATCGCTATCCTGTATTCTCAACGGCCAAAAATTGAAGCCTTAGGATACAAGTCATTGAAAGTATTAAATGAATCGACACACAACGTATTTGGAAAGTTTGAGACGGATCCAGGAGATATGTTTTTAGTTGTCGAAGTCAGCGTTCCTGTTGGGTCGTTTGTTGTAAGGGATCTAACTATGCGTAATCAGGACATTTCGAAACGCTGGGCAGACTATATTGCAAAAAACAATAATCAATTCTCTCGTAAATGCACAACTATTAAAGAGTACCTTTGGAACTGCCCAATTAACGGTCAAACAGAAGAGAGATTACCAACAATACCAAATCTATCGCTTCAGCCATGCGAAGGTCTGCAAACAGCCGTTTTCGATCCGCAATGCTTCCGCTTAGAGGGCGATTCGGACGATTCCACAAGAGGGTGCCTTATTGCATTTAATGATTGGTCCAGGCTCCCCGATAATACTCTATGGCATTACTATATGTCAATTGTGGAAAAAACACAGACGGTGCGGTTTAATCCGGAAAACAACAAGAATCTTCCACTTCCCTGGGACGAAGTAATCACGCTTTATCTACCTGATACAATAGATAACAGAACAAGGGTCACTCTGTCTATTGCCTTTATTATTTCCGAGAACGATAATCCGCTTTCCTCCTATCACACAATCAGGTTTGATGCTCAAAAAAGATTTCAATTGCATTGCCAATCTCAGATACCTGAAAAGATAATCGAATGGCATGAGAATCATGATCGCTGGAATATTTCCAAAGCCTATGGCCGGAATATGTTAAATCCAGATAATAGAAATGATACTACTACTGAATTAATCTGGAACATTGATAGTAGTAAGTTTGTAATCCCAACTTATGGTCGAGATTCAACTACCAGTAATGTTGAGGTGGAGTCTCAACGTACTCTCAGTTTTAATCATAACTACACAGGTTAAGCAGATATGCAAGTTCTCTTTGAAAACGCCAAGGCGGAAACTATATTTTGGAAGGAGATCGCTGATAAATGTAAGGACATTGAAGTTTATCGCGAGATTAAGGATGCATTTATTCCACCAAAGTTAATGGAATTCGTTTGTTCTGGCGGCAGGAATAAACCAGTAATGAGCCAAGAATTAAAGATCGGCAGTAGAATCTATGAATATAAGAGTGGCAAAGGTGCAAAGCAAATAGAGTTAGGTCATGTAGAGGCTAGCGTATTCGGTCCCATCCTTGTTTGGAACTCTGGTGATAAGATTTATGGGTCTACGGTACTCAGCGATAGTGCTAAAGACGGCGATTGTGAATTGATATTTGATAACGGCAGTTATAAACCTGTGGGTCAGTACATGAATTTGACCGATGCCTCAAGAAATTCAATGGGCGTCTTGTTTGTTATCGACCATCAAGCAAAAACGGGAAAGCTAGGTGAAACAGTTATTGGTGATGAAATATGGACTGTCAATGTAAAAACACGACAATTAGAAAAGAAACTGGCAGAGTATGTCAGCCACGATGGTGCCCAGGGCTGGGCACGTGTCATTAATGATCAAGGATGGCTCTATTTTGAAGCAAATTTTCGCAAATATGTCAGGAGAGGCTTAAGTTCCGAAGAAAGACAAGCATTAGGACATGGTCCGGATTTTCAAGTCTGGGATTCATTGCAAAAGAGTGTCACTCATAACGGTTCTACCTATACCGCATATCTCCAAAATGATGGTACTTATGCATTCGAGGTTAATGACGAGGTTTATAAATATCACCCGATGATAAATACTTCCAGGAGATTTGGCAAATGGATTCACAGGAGTGAAGTCCGCATGCTATTCAAATATGATCCGGACGGGCGGCTCCGGATAACCGAGGTAGTGAACGATGCACCTCAAGAAGGTAATCGAATATTCGAGTACGAAGAAGCTACGAATTCCATTAAACAGTTTATTTTTAAATATGATGATCAAGGTGTTCTCCAAAAAATGTTATTAATTCCATCCGAAGAAAATACGGAATATAAAAGCGGATATATATATATAAAAATGGATGCGGAGGGCAGGGAGTATAGAGTATTTGTATCAGATGATACTACGAAAGATTACGAATCCCTTGATGTATGGCTTGAGTATATGGGCAAATCGGCGGGGGCAGAAGCTGTCGAGGACAAAAAGAGGCAGATCACCTACTGTGAATATGAAGTTAGCAAGTTGGATGGTTCAAGGAGCTTTATTCGTATCGCTCAAGATAAATCTTATTCGGATAAAGCCATTAAGCTTCACGATATTACTCAGGGAGCTGTTCGATTAGCTAAAAATGTGCAAGACGGAAAGACCTTTTATGGTGTCGAAGAAGACTTTGTCGATGGAATGAAAAAAAGGATCATTTACAATCCGAGTGATGATTCTCTTGGAGCATATGTTCAAAAGAATTCCTGGAGATTGAGTAATCAGGGCAACTATGAGAATGTAAGCGGGGAAGATCTTTGGGTACCTTTGAATGGAGGAGTGGGAGCTATTTATGACCGCATGGTTCAACTGAAGCAGCTTTCCGATGATTGTATTTTACAACAGATAGGATATTTTACTACAGACTCGGATTAGAATCTGATAGAATTACTCGTGTATGAGCAAGTACTTAAAAGATTAAACGCTCGGTGAGCTTGAGCAGCTGGTTAAATAGCTAAGGTTGGAAAAAAATTAGCCTGATCCCTTTTTAATCCGGTTTACAGATGAGCATGTTTCTTTCGATACGCCGATGGGCTCGTACCCATTTCGTTCTTAAACCAATTAGAGAGATAGGCGACATCCGGGAACTGAAGCGATTCTGCAATCCGGGAAATTGATAAATTCGTATCCAGCAGCATACGTGCCAATACTTCCACACGCACTCGTTTAATTTCATTAAAGATGGAGTGTCCGCGAATCTTTTTAAATCGCTGCTGCAAAGTACGTTTGGATAGCGTCGCTTCATTAACGACATCACCGACCGAAATATTTTTCCGGGCGTTTTTGCGAATATAACGGATCGCGGCCGCAACATCCGGGTCCTCTATGGCAAGAATATCCGTGGAATTTCGAGTGACGACATACATGGGTGTCACATCAATCCTTCTATTGGCCGGTGGGATCGGCTTGTGCTGCATTATAGTGTAAAGCATTTCCGCGGCCCGGTATCCGGCGGTTTCGGTGCTCAATCGGATACTCGATAGTGGAGGTCGTGACAAATCGCAGATCAATTCGTCGTCATCCACACCCAGAATGGATACGTCGTCCGGGATTTCCAGGTCGGCCATTTTACAGGCCAGTGTAATCTCCAATGCACGGTCGTCATTGGCCGCCATAACAGCCACGGGTTTTTTGAGTGATTTGATCCATTGAGCAATCGCTTGTACGGCCGGTCCGCTGACATGACCACTCCTGGAATGGACCGGATCATATACGACCGCCTTGAATCCCGAGACTGTCAGCTTTTCGGTATAACTGAGTGCCCTGCTCTGGGACCAATGAATACCCTCAAATCCGCAAAACGCAAATGACCTAAATCCTCGCTCCACGAGATAATCCGCCGCCAACCGACCGCATGCGGCATCATCGGTTTTGATCTGAAGCACAGTCTCTTGCGGTTGATTGATGCCGGAGACGACAGCAGGCAGGCCGGATTCAAGAATTTTTTCAACAATATCGGGATTCCATGTCTGCGCAATGATTCCATCCGCATTTTGTGAGAGTATCCAGTTTAACGATACGTTTGTGCCCCGTTCGTAGAAATCAGGTTCCATACAGAATTCCCAGAGTCCGTTAGCACGTGTGTAATTAGAGATGCCATGGAGAAGACCTCGCCCGAAGCTTCTTGATCGTTCGATTAACAGGATAACTCTTGGAATCTCGTGCATACCCGCATTTTAGTTTATTTTAGTGTTTTTTTCAAACAAATATGCGCGAAAACACAAAATTTTTGCGCAATTCTACATTGATAATATTCCGATAATGAATTACTCTATTGTTTCTAAAATTTGCTGAAGGAGGCTTTGGTTCTTTGTTCAGAGCTCGATGATTTCAAAGAAGAAATACCCCGTTACTGAGGAGTGTTATCCTGTAAACAATATAAATTACCAACAGGTATAAGGAAAGGAGAAGTAAGGTTATGAAGAACGTATTAATCGTTGTTTTTAGTGGTGCTT
>Ga0272441_10013273_pt1 | contig 11871 bp, 10 predicted proteins | sample SSMProp6N_FD_193582 | JGI IMG/M metagenome (GOLD analysis project Ga0272441, IMG submission 193582) | Marine sediment archaeal communities from Little Sippewissett salt marsh, Falmouth, MA, United States - SSM-Prop-6N | ecosystem: Environmental > Aquatic > Marine > Wetlands > Sediment ...
CCCTTGGCCAACTCCCGCAGTCGCATGAGCGTGGCATTGTGAGGGAGGCGTCTATTGTGGGTTTTATGGGACATCAGGCAGTTCGTGGAAATGCGGAATGGTATACTGCCGCGTCGGTGGGAGCCGGCGGTATAGGGCGTTGCGGAAAGAGCACAGACCATGCAGGAAGTGACGGACAGGCTGTTGTCGGGCGGGGCGGGATTGGTGGGCGCAGCGGACCTGCGGGCGCTGCCGGCCGAGGTGCGGAGCGGGTTGCCGGTCGGTATCTCGTTCGCGGTCCCGCTGGACGCGGGGATCGTGGCGGACTTGCTGCAGGGGCCGACCATCGCCTACCGCGACGAGTATGCGCGGGTCAACCGTCGGATCGACGAGCTGGCGGGGCGGGGTGCCGAGTCGTTGCGGGCCAGGGGGCGGAAGGCGGTGGCGCTGGCGGCGACGGTGGCGGTGGTGGACCCGGCGCTGGTGCCGATCCCGCTGCCGCACAAGACGGTAGCGCGGCTGGCGGGGCTGGGGTGGATCGGAAAGTGCGCGCTGCTGGTGACGGACGACTACGGCTCGGCGGTGCGGCTGGGGACGATTCTCACCGAAGCGGAGGTCCCCGTCGGCCGGCCGGTGGAGGCGTCTCGGTGCGGGCAGTGCGAGGCGTGCGTCCGCGTCTGCCCCGGCGCGGCGCCGACGGGCCGCACCTGGCGGCCGGGCATGACGCGCGAGGACCTGCTCGACGCCCATGCCTGCCGCAAGGCGCTGCAGGCCAGTCGCCGTCGCCTGGGGCACGAGATCTGCGGAATGTGCATCGCGGTCTGTCCGTGGACACAGCGGTACCTGGACGGGGCGCCGTAGCCGCGGATCGGTCCGACGGCGCGGCCGGATGCGATCAGGCCCACCAGTTGACGCCTCGCGAGTTCTTGGAGGCGATCGTGCGCCGAAGCGCCGACGCCCCGCCCGATCCCCCGGTGTGCTTCTGTTGCTGAGACCGCATCATGGCAGTAAGGTACTTACGAAACTGGTTCAGCGGCCCGGCCGTCGGTAGCATGCGAATTTGCCCGGCCATGGCTCCTCCTCCTTCGTCTTCGAGCCGGGTTTATCCCACAGCGTGGGGACAAACCCATAGTCCCTATCGGGTCGATGCGGGGGAACGATAAGAACAGCGCAGCGAATTCTGGCGTTATTCTGCCTTCTTTCCGCGGCTTCGGGCCTGGCGGCGGCCGGGAAGAGCGGGAAATACCCCATCAGGTGATAGGGTAAGCGACGGTTCCCGTCGGGCGACGCAGAGATAATGGACAGTGAACTCCTCGGCCGGACGCCCCCGGCTGACCGTCACGGAGAGACCGTCGGGGGCTTCTGACGGTCCGGCACGAGCGGGTCGTAGGTGAATCCCCGCGTGCGTCTGCGGAACTCTCGCCTCGCCGCGGCCGGGAGGCGGGCACTCGCGCAGACGTCCAGCGCCGAGGCCGCGAGGACCTCCGCCGCCCGCAGCATGCCTCGATGGGCGAACGGCAGCGTGACCTGGGCGGCGTAGTCGCGGTGGTGGCCGGTGACGTTCTTCTTGCTGAGGCAGGCGACACCGAATTGCCCGAACGGCGCGAGCCAGGAGACGTTGTCCTCGTCGCTGCTGCCCCGGCTGGGCGTGGGGAGCGGGTCGTCGATCTTGCGGGCGAACTGGGGGGCCTTGCCGAGCGCCCGGACGTTCTGCTCGTCTCTCTTGGTGACGCGTGGCGGGCCGAAGAGGCGCAGGTTCCGATCGAGCAGGCCCGAGACGGCATCGTTCGGCAGGCGGCTGTAGCAGCCGGCGAGGCGGGTGATCTTGACGCGGGTCCCGGTGGCGGTTGCCGCGCCGCGGGCGCAGGCGGCGAGGCGCTTGCGGACGGCGTCGACCTGCTTGCGGTCGGCGCCGCGGACGTAGTACCACGCCTTGGCGTAGGCGGGCACGACGTTGGGGGCCTCGCCGCCGTCGAGGATGCACATGTGGATCCGGACGTTCTCGGCGACGTGCTCGCGGAGGTAATTGGCGGCGACGTCCAGCAGCATCACGCCGTCCAGCGCGCTGCGCCCGGCGGCGGCGTAGGCCCCGTGGGCCGTCTTGCCGTGGAACTCGAAGAGCACGGAGTCCATCGCCGAGCCGCCCCGGGGGTGGACGCGGGTCGCGCTGCCCGGGTGCCACGCGAGGATCGTGTCGTGTCGGCGGAACGCCCCGTCCCGCGCCATGTAGACCTTGCCCGCGAGGATCTCCTCGGCGGGGCAGCCCCACAGGACGATCTTCCCCGGCCGCTTTCCGGCCGCGAGGGCCTCCGCGGCGGCGACCGCCCCCGCCGCGGCGCCCGCGCCGATCAGGTTGTGCCCGCAGCCGTGGCCCCATTGGCCTTCCGCCGGGCCGCAGTTCGGCAGGGCGTCGTACTCGGCCAGCAGCCCCACGACGGGCCGGCCCTTGCCCCGCGTCGCGCGGAACGCCGTCGGCATGTGCCGCCACGGCCACTCCACGCGAAAGCCGCGCTCGGTGACGTACTCGGCCAGCAGCCGGGACGACGCGTGCTCCTCGAACCCCGGCTCGGCGAGGTGGGCAATCCGATCGGCCAGACGCTTGGCCACCCCGGCCTCGGCGGCCACGAGCTTGCGAATCAGGGCCTTCTTCTTCTGAGCGTTCATGTCGGCCCTTTCCCGTGATGCTCCAGCCGTGTCAGCAGGGCCCGGCGGGTGGTCGCGCGGAAACACCGCGGCATGCGGCAGAGCAGCTCCAGCAGGATGCGGTGTCTGGCCAACTCGTCGATGCCGTCGTCCAGCAGGTGCCGGGCTCGTTCAAACAGTCGCCGACCGTCGGCGATGCGTTCCGCGATCCGGTCGGCGTATTTCGGCAGGTCGCCCTCTTCGAGCTGCTCGATGTGCACGCGGTGGGAGAGCTGGCCGACCTCCCACGTCAGGTCGGAGACGAAGCTGACGAACGCCGCCTCCCACAGGCTGCCGTACGCCTCGGTATAGAAGTCGCAGACGAACGACCGGCAGATGGCCGGCCGGCCCGCGGCGAGCAGGCAGCCCGACGGCGTCATCGCGATGCAGTCGTCGCGGGTCTCCCAGTCGTCCGGCCACCACCGGCCGTGAACATGCTCGCTGACCCGCCGCAGCCAGAAGCTCTCGAGGACCTGGCGACAGACGTCGGGCCGGCAGCAGGGCTTGACGCACCGCCCGCACGCCGCGAGCCGCCGGTCCGCGATCGCCCGGCCGATCTCGATATCCAACTCGGCATACTCGGCGATGAGCTGCTCGATGTCCGCCACGCTGGGCTACTCCTTCTCCGGCTTGCCCCGGATCTGCTTGAGGGCTTGCGCGGCATACTCGCGGACGTAATCGACCTTGTCCTTCGTCGCACGCCGCAGCGCCGGGATGGCCGGCCTTGCAGCCGGCCCGATCCGTCCCAACACGGTCGCGGCCATGCCCCGAACCCCCGCATTGTCATCCGCCAACGCCTGGATCAGCCCCGGGATGGCCCTGTCGCCGGCCGGGTCCGGGTGAGCCAGGAAGGCCGCCGCACGAGCGCGGAGCTTCCAGGAGGCCTTCTCGTCCGCCAGAAACACCAACAGCGCGGCGACGCTGTTCGGGTCTCGACCGTCGGCGTGGAGGTCCATGTAGGCGAGCCGGTCGAAATGGTGCCCGCCGAGTGCGGCCGCCCGGCCGCGCAGCGGGCCGAGAAGGCGCTGCCTGGCGCCGGCCTCTTGCCAATACGCGGATTCCTGAAGGTCTGACAGAAACAGCGCCAGTGCCTGGGCCTCGCTGGCGGCATTCCAGTTCTGGATGGGGGCATTGGGGTCCAGGTGCTCCTGCTTCTTCTCGAGCTCGCGGAGCCGGTCCCAGGCATCCGTCAGGACCGGGTCCATCTCGGCGAGCATCGCGTGGAGAAGCCGAACGGCCTCGCCGTCGTCTCCGAGCCTCGCGGTCAGGACCCCGCGCAGATAGTGCGTCTCCCACTTGCGGCCGAGATTGGGGAAGCGACCGGCCGCAACGGCGGGGCCGATCGCGGCGAGGGCTTCTTTGCGGTACCTGCGGGCGAGCGCCGGGCGGTTGGCGTCGTCGCTCAGCCAGGCGGCCAACAGGCAGGCACGGTAGACCTCGTATGGGCATGACACCCGTGCGCGATAGCAGTGTACGCACAGGGCGGCCCGGTCCAGGTCGGTGGGCTTGTTCCCGTCGACCCTGCCGGGGAGGGCCTTGCGGATCGCCTCGATGTCCTTTCCGGCCGGGGCGTGCTTGCTTGGCGGGAAGCTGTAGCCGAACGCGGTGTAGCGGCACTTCGGGCAGGTGTGGATGCGGAAGCGATGGAAGTCGTAGCCCATGGAAATCGGCCGGCCCTCGTCGTCGGCCCCGGCCGTCGACTTGGACATGACGACCTCCGACTCGAACTTCGTGTTGCAGACGGGGCACGTGAACGGCATGGGGCACGTGTTGGTGGCCGATGCGGCGGTCGAGGCTGCGAGAAAGGCAATCAGCGCCGCGCGGTGTCGATTCATACGGGCCTCTACTTGCTGCCGCCGTCGCGGCCCCGGGGCCGGGGCCGCACAACCACCTCTTGCAGGACGATGCGGTTTGCGTCCTGCCATGTCAAGAACGTCGCCCCGCCCGCCGTGGCGTCCAATTGCCCCGAAACCGGGGCGAGGGGATCGGACCACTGGCGCCCGTTCCATATACGAAGCCCGTCTCCCCAGCATATCACGGCCCGGCCGGCCCCGTCGGCCACGACCGATTGCGACACGTGCCAGCCGCTGACGGGCCGGGGCACGGATGTGGTCCCGTTCCGGAGCATGGCGTACGACGGGCAGATCTCGGTCTGCCACCAGACGTGCTTTGTTCCCCACGCGTCCACCACCAGCCGCCCCTCCTCGACGTCCACGCCTTTCGGCGTGACGCGCCGAAAGCCGCTCCACTGTGTCCCGTCCCAGGTCTGGTAGGCGAGATAGGACTTGCCGTAGGAGATCCGGTCGAACGGCGAGAGGGTCGCCGACAGGTACACCGTTCCTGTCGGACCTGTGCTGAGATGAAGGTCCTTGACGGAGAAGCGGCCCCGGCCGGTGGTGGCCCTGGGCGGCGTCCAGCGCTGCCCGTCGAAGACAAGGTGGTGACACTTGTCCGCGTAGGCGCCGTCGACGACGACGATCCCCAGGCTGTAGCGCTCGCGGGGAGTGAGGGGCCCGTCGTAGGCAACGTGAACGTTGCCGTTGCGGTCGACGCAACTGGCGATCTCACTGAAATACAGCTTCCCGGCCAGGGGACCCTTGGGCTGCCAGCCGTCCGGCGTCCAGTGGGCACAGCCGAGCTTCTCCCCGGGCCCGCCCAGGAAGCCGGTCCAGAAGACGACCGGGCGACCGGCGGGGTCCATAGCGGCATTGACGTTGTCCACGTGCGACCAGTCGGAGGAGCTGACCGCCTCGGGCTCCGACCACTCGCTGCCCTGCCATCGCAGGGACACCACCTTCTCGTACCCGACGGTGGCAAAGACCCAGACGTCGTTTCCGGCCCAAAGGACCTTGTGCCCCTGTGTCCCCGCGCCCAGGTCGAGCTGCGCCGCGATCTTCCGCCCGAACGCCAACGTCAGGGCGGTCGGGCGGTCGGGCGGTTCGGCCTCGACGTCCTCCGAACCCGGCCCGGCCGGGACCCGCCAAAACCACCACGCCGAGAGCCCGAGGGCCGCGAACCCGAAAATCCCGATCAGAACAAGCCGCCTCTTCTTGCGCGGGTTCATCCTACGATTCCCCTCCGGGCTGCCCGCGTCGCTGCGCGGCGCCCGCGCACGATCCCAGCAGATCAGCGCTTCTTCTGCCTGCTCTTTCGCTTCCCCGCCTTCGCGCGCTTGTGGGGCTTGCGTTGGGCGACGGCGTCGCGCTGGGGGACGAGGTTGAGCTGCCGGCGGGCGCGGTCCACGCCGGCGATGCGGACCGCCAGTATGTCGCCGATGCGGAAGCGCCGCCCGCTGTTCTCGCCGCGGACCTCGCCCTTCTTGGCGTCGACCTCCCACCAGTCGTCGCCGAGGTCCGGCATGCGAACGAGGCCCTCGATCAGGTAGCGGGGCAGTTGGACGAAGAGCCCGAAGTTCGTCACGCCCGTAATCACGCCGTCGAACTCCTCGCCGACCTTGCCGATCAGGAACTCCAGGATCAGCACGTCGCGGAGCTCGCGTTCGGCGCCCTCGGCGCGCCGTGCGGCCGCGGAGCAGGCGGCCCCCAACTCGTTGAGGGCGGTCATGTCCTCCGGCGGGCGGTCGTCGAGCGTGCCGCGGCAGAGCTCGGCCACCAGGCGGTGGACGGTCAGGTCCGGGTATCGGCGGATGGGGCTGGTGAAGTGGCAGTAGCTCTGGCTGGCGAGGGCGAAGTGGCCGATCTTGCGCGGCGAGTACTCGGCCATCTGAAACGTTCGCAGGATGGCGAGGTTAACGGCGTACTCCTCGGGCCGGCCACGAACGGAGTCCAGCAGCGCCTGGATGTCCTGGTGGGTCATTTCGGGCGGGAGCTTGAAGCCGCACGCCCGCACGAAGCCGGCGACCTGCCGCCCGGCGATGGGGTCGGGCGCGGGGTGGATTCGCCGCAGGAACGCCCGGTTGCGGGCCTCGAGGGTTCGGGCGACGGCCTCGTTGGCCTCGACCATGAACATCTCGATGATCGTGTGCGTATAGGACTGGTCCTCGGGGACGGCGTCGACGACCTTGTCGTTCTCGTCGAAGACCAGCTCGACGGCGGGCAGCTCCAGGTGGAGCATGCCGGCGTCGCGGCGGCGCTTCTCGATCCGCCGCGCGAGGGCCTCCATGTCGCGAACAAGGCGGACGATCTTGGGCTCGTACCCGTCGGACTGCCCGTCGCAGATGGCCTGGGCCTGCTTGTACGTCAACCGCTTGGCGGAGCGGACGACCGTCTCGGCGAGGCGGGTCTTCCGCGGGCGGGCGTCGGCGTCGTAGGTGATGAATGCGCTCTTGCAGAACCGCCCCACGCCCTCCTGGAGGGAGCAGACGCCGTTGGAGAGGATCTCCGGCAGCATGGGCACGACCCGGCGGGCGAAGTACACGCTCGTGCCGCGGCGTTTCGCGTCGGCGTCCAGCGGGCCGCCCTCCGGCACGAAGTGCGAGACGTCCGCGATGTGTACCCCGAGCGTGACCGTGCCGTCGCCGTTGTTGCTGAGGCTGATCGCGTCGTCGAAGTCCCGGGCGTCCGGCGGGTCGATGGTGAGGATCGTCTCGCCGGTCAGGTCCGTCCGCCCGGCCGCGTCGGAGGCATCGAACGTGTCCACCGCCCGCCTCGCCTCGGCGAGCGCCTGGGCGGAGAACTCGTCCTCCAGGCCGTGGGCGCGAATGACCGCGAGCGTCTCGACCGCCGTCTCGCCCATCTCGCCGAGCCGCTCGACGATTACGCCGACGGGCAGCTCGCCGGGCTGGGGGTACTGGACGATCTCGACGACGACCTTGTCGTTGGGCTTTCCGCTCGCCTCGGTGATGTCTCGGACGACGATGGGCGTGGACAGGGCCGAGCCGTCCGGCACGACGAACCAGGTGTCCTCGGACTTGGCCAGCGTGCCGACGAACCGGCTCTCGCCGCGTTTGAGCACCTGGACGATCTCGCCGCGGAAGAGCATCTCCCCGCCGCGCTTGCCGCGCTTGGTGACCGTCGCGGCGACGTGGTCGCCGGTCATCGCCCCGCCGTTGGCCTCCGGGGGGATGAACAGGTCGCCGCGGCGGTTGGGCGTCTCGGGCACGACGAAGCCGAAGCCCTTGGGGTTCTGCCGGTACGTGCCGACGACCGTCGAGCCGATCTCCGGCAGCAGCAGCGCGTTGCGGGCGCCCAGGACGACCCGCCCGGCGTCCCGCAGTTGCTTGACCGCATCGCGAAACGTGTTGTACTCCCCCCCGGCCACGCCCATCTGCCGCGCGAGCTGCTTGGGATTGAGCGGCTGATAGTCCCTGCCGGCCAGAAACCGCAGGATCGAGTCGACGTATCGTTCAGGCATGGTTCCCATGAATACTTGATCCGGCCCGGGCAAGCAAGTATTGCTGCGACTGCAGCGACGAGGAGAGCACGAATGAGTGGACGACGATGGACGCTGTGGGCGGCTGTGCTGGCGGCGATGCTCCTGGGCGGCTGCAAGGGCGACACGAAGGAGAACGCCAAGGACGCCGCGGAGGAAGCCACCCGGTTTCTCAAGGTGGCCGGCGACGGCATCGCCGAAGGGATCGAGAAGTCCCGCAAGGAGACCCCCAGTGCCGACGGCGCCGCGGTCGTCTCCACGCACGAGGAGCTGGCCCGCTATGCGGGCTTGAGCGTCCTGGCGGTCCGCGCGGGCTCGGACCCGAAGACGGCGGCCGTGGAACTGGCCGTCCATAACCGGCACACCGCGCCGTTGCGTCTGATCGGCCTGGAGAAGACCGGGGCGGTGGTGCTGGTCGATACGGACGGGTTCTCCACCCCCCTGGACAAGCGCGACTGCCTGGAGCTGCTCGGCGGGATCACCATCCTGCCGTCCGCCAAGCAGAAGCTCACGCTACGTTTCGGCGCGCCGGCGTCCAAGGCGGCGGCCGTCATGATCTTCGGAAACCGGTACCCGGTCCCGCGGGGAGCCGCCAGCCGGCCGGCCAAGCCGTAGCGGGGGCCCTCAGCCCTCGGCCTCGGCGGGGACGACCTCGAGGGCGTCGAGGTAGGCGGTGACCCGGGCGGTGGAGATGCTGTGGATCCAGACGGCCAGGCGGGCCGTCTCGCGCGGCGTGCGGAAGGCGAAGGCGAACGGGCGCCAGGTGCGGTCGGCCCCGCCGACCATGCCGACCGGGCCGATGTGCCCGCGGGTGTTGGTCTCGTTGAGCAGCGTGCCGTCGGCGTCATAGAACTTGACGTATAGGCCGACGCCCTTCGTGCCGCTCGCGCCGAAGACCTTCCCGCGCAGCTCGTAGCGCTTGTCGGCGGCGACGCGGACGTCGGCGGAGCGGACGTTCGAGCCGTCGGTCTTCGAGTCGTCGGTGATCTTCAGCGACCGCTTGCCGTCGGCGGCCTGCTCGGCCGAGAGCGACGCCATCCCACCGGTCGGGACCTGCCAGCACCAGCCCTCGTGCTCAAACGAGCCGTTGCGCAGCAGGCTGCGCTCGTCGCCGCCCAGCGGACGATCCACCGGTGTGATTCGAAGGGTCACGGAGGCCTTCGTGACCGGCCCGGTCAGTGCGATGCCGATCCGCGTCGGCAGCGACCGCGTGCGAACGTCCTCCTTGATCTGCTCGGAGCGGAACGCGACCGTCCCCCCGGTGGCCGACACGTCCACGCGCACGGCCTGGTCGAAGTCGTAGATCAGCAGCGAGTCGTCGTCGAGCTTCTTCCAGCGGCCCAGCGTGACCAGGGCGTTCTCGAACGTCTGCGGGCTGCGGAAGGCCACCTCGTCGGTGACCGTCAGCGAGCCGGCGCCCTTGCGCGAGTAGACGAACGCGCGCTCCAGCCGCGCCAGGTCGGGCACGTTGTAGGCTGCGCGAAGGTCCAGGGCGAACGTGTCGGCCTCGTCGGTGAAGTCGGTCCGGAGGACCCGGCCGGCGGCCTTGCGGCCGGTCCGCTGAAGCGTGCCCGCCAGGACCGGCACGGGGTGGCCGTACGAGTTGAGCACCTTGCTGACGTAGCGCTTGCTGCTGAACGTACGGGCGGTGTAGACCTCGGAGCCGGGGTCGAGCAGGACGGGCCGGCCCCCGACGGCAACGACGTACGAGCCGACGTCGTTGTGGTTGTGGTGCTCGGCGTTGTGCCCGCCCTTCATGGCGACGCCGAACCGCCCGGCCACGCCCTCGCCCGGACGGCAGATCAGGACGCCGGCGTCCTGGAAGTAGCTTCGCGGCCCGGGCCCGGCGGCGGCCTCCTTGGCCGGCGGGGCCGTCGTGGCGGCGTTGGGGAAGGAGTAGATCAGGCAGGACGCGAGCGACGTGGACGCGTGGATCATCTTCGCGTCGTCTGCCGGGCTCGCGCCGAGCCCGAAGCGGCGGGAGAGGAAGTGCGTCAGTGTCGTCGAGGGGCGGGTCGTCACGCCGCAGTCCGCGAAGGCCGGGTACACTCTCCCGACGATCTGGATCCGCAGCGGGAACATCGCGGGCGCCTTGGCCGACGGGCGGGCGAGCAGGTCCACCTTGCCGCCGGTCGCCTGGCGGACGGTCTCGCTCAGCATCACGTAGTAGCCGAAGCCGTACCCCCAGTAGCCCAGCCCCTCGCTGCAGTAGCCGTCCGGCGTGAAACCCTTGAGGAAGTTGAGCGAGTAGTCCTCGGCGGCGGCAATGAACCGCGCCCGCTCGTCGCGCGATTCCACGTTCGCCAGGGCCGCCCCCGTCACGCCGGCGAGGCACACGGCGTTCCAGTTGTTCGTGCCGCGGGTCCACCAGTTGGACCGCGTCTTGCCGGCGACCTCGGCGAGGTAGGGGTCGAAGATCCGCTTCCGCAGGTTCGCGTCGATGCGCGATCGCGACGCGGCCGACAGCTTCTCGCCCAGCAGCCAGCGGCAGCAGGCCAGGTTCCAGGCGAGGTGGGCCGCCCCGAGGTCGATGGTGATCTGCTGGCCCTTGAAGTTGGCCAGGCCGCGGTCGTGAGCGGGCAAAACCCAGGTTCGCTCGGCGCACAGGGCGGCGATCGTCTCGTCCAGCGCGGGGGCGAAGCGTCCCTTGTTCTCGGCGCACTCGGCCAGCGTGAGATAGGCGATGCGACCGCGCCGCTTTCCCGCCACGCGCTGCCACCGGGTGCGGTTGCCCGTCTTGGAGAAGTCGAGGAAGAGCTCGTCGGGCGAGTCGGGCAGGGGCTGGTGGAGCAGGTCCGCCGCCCGCCGGACGACGCCCTGGAACGACTCGTGTTTCGCCAGCCGGGCCCACGCCGGCCGATCGGCGGCCGGCCTGCCCAGCCCGACGGGCCGGACGGGCAGCAGGGGGGCGATCTCAGAGACGCGGGCGTCGGTCACCGCGCCCCATGCTGCCGGCGCGGTCAGCACGCACGTGACGGCCAACACCGCCGCGGGGGTCGTAGCGTGGCTCATGCAGTTCTCTCCCAACATCGAGACCGTGAACGCGTCGCGCGTTTCTCCGCGCATCCCGATGGCCGCTATCGACGAACGGGGGATGTCATGCAAGGGTTTTTTCACCGGCGGGCCGACTCGGGCGCGCTCGGATTTCGCTCGTGGTTCTTGGTTGACTTGTTTTGGCGCCTTGCCGATAATATCGCACGATGAAAAGGGCCCGTGACTGCGGTGGAGCGTTCCGCCGGGTGTGGGCCCAAGTTCGGGCGGCCGCCGAACTGGTTTGCTGAGCGTATGACACGTCGCAAGAGTTGTCTTGACGGGACGTTGGGCCGGGGCACTTTCGTCTGGCGAATGCATCCTCTCGATGCTCCCATCGACTGCGCGCGGCTCCATCTCATGCAAATCCTCAATCGCGCCGCACCTGAGAAGGAGCCATATCCATGGCAACCGGTAGAGTAAAGTGGTTCAACGAGACGAAGGGTTTCGGGTTCATCGAGGTGGACGACGGCGGCGACGTCTTCGTGCACTACAACGACATCCAGGGCCAGGGCTATAAGTCCCTCGCCGAGGGGGAGGCCGTCACCTTCGATATCGTCGAAGGCGAGAAGGGCCCCCGGGCTGCGAATGTCATGAAGGCCTGACGGCCCCCGCCACAGACCGAACGGGAAAGGGCGTCGCTTGCGGCGTCCTTTTTCATTCCGTCCGCCGCCGGCGCGGCGTACGATGGGGCCGGCGCGCGACGGGACGGGACAATGGCCCGGTCCGGCCGGCGCGAACGAGGAGCGAGCGATGAAGCCAACCGATCGGGTCTCGAGGCGTTCGGTTTTGAAGGCGGCAGCGGCAGGCTTGGCGGGCGCCGCGGCCCCGATGGTCGTTCCCGCCCAC
>Ga0272441_10013274_pt1 | contig 11871 bp, 11 predicted proteins | sample SSMProp6N_FD_193582 | JGI IMG/M metagenome (GOLD analysis project Ga0272441, IMG submission 193582) | Marine sediment archaeal communities from Little Sippewissett salt marsh, Falmouth, MA, United States - SSM-Prop-6N | ecosystem: Environmental > Aquatic > Marine > Wetlands > Sediment ...
GACCCGAAGACCTCGGAACGCGTCATGGATCTGCTCCTCGAATTGTGCGGAGAAGAGTCGCTGACCCTGCTGCTGGTCACCCACGAAACGGCTATCGCGGATCGCGTCAAAGAGCGCTTCGACTGCACGAATCTTGTAAAGGAGGTGGCGGTATGAGTCTGTGGCACATCGCATGGAGCTACCTTTGGAACCGCCGGTTGACCACGGCGATGACGATCGTATCCGTGGCCCTCGGGGTCGGGTTGATTTCGACGGTGCTCACCCTGCGCGAAGAGACCCGCAAGCGCTTCGAGGAAGAGGGCCAGTCTTTCGATATGGTCGTGGGCGCGAAGGGCAATCCCCTGCAACTGGTCCTGAGCACGGTCTACTTCCTCGATGCTCCCACGGGCAATATCGCGTTGTCGGATTATGAACGCTTGCTCGAGGAGGAGGAGGTCAAGGGCGCGTTTCCGATTGGCATGGGCGACACGTACCGCGGATCCCGAATCGTCGCCACGGACAAGTCGCTCTTTGCATTCGATTGGGGGGAGCGGCGCTCGCCGTACGAGTTCGCACAGGGCCGCTGTTTCGAGAAGCAGATGGAGGCCGTGCTCGGGGCATCAGTGGCCGAGGACAACGGCCTGCGGCTGGGCGACACGTTTATCGGGACGCACGGCTTCGTGGATTCGCCCATGGCGCACAAGCACGAGAAACACCCGTACACGGTCGTGGGTATCCTGAAACGGTCCGGCACGCCGAACGACCGGGCGATCTTCTGTGACATGGAATCCATCTGGCACGTCCATGAGCACGACGGCGTGGGCGATCATGCCGGCGCACACAGCGAGGTCACCGCCATCCTGGTCAAGCTGCAGAGCCCGGCCATGCGGTTCGAGTTCAAAGACAGGGTCAACAAGCTCTACAACGCCATGGCCGTCGTCCCCGTGAATGAAATCCGCAAGCTCTACGACCAGTTGCTGGGCACCGCCAAGCTGGTGCTGCTGGCGATCGGCTACCTGGTGGTGGTCATCTCGTCTATCTCGATCCTGATCGGCCTGTACATGTCCATCCTGCAGCGCAAACGCGACCTTGCGGTCATGCGGGCGCTGGGGGCGTCCAAGGGAGAGATCTTCGGCTCGGTCATCATCGAGGCCTTCTGGGTGACGGTGTTGGGGCTCGGCGCCGGCTGGGTCCTGGGCACGCTGGTATGCTGGGGACTCGGGACGTACTTCGCGCAGAAGGTCGGGCTGTCCGTCTCGGCAATCAGCCTCACCGCGGACCTGGTCACGTCCTACTCGGCCGTGATCCTAATGGGACTCGTGGCCGGCATCCTCCCCGCGTGGCAGGCCTACCGGACCGACGTCGCGCGCAACCTGGCCGAAATGTGATACACTGTCAGGTCAGGTTGGAAGGAAGGCCGGAGGCTGATGCTCTTAGGGCAGCCTCTGCAAAATGCAATAAGGAAAACATGACTCGTGCGAAGACGCGCAAAACGTGATCTGCTGACCTTGCTTGGTGTGGTGATCATCGTCTCCGGCGTGGTGGTGGTGAACGGCTACATGCGCCTCGACAGCCTCAAAGAAGCCGCACGCAAAGTGCGCATCAAATTCGAGGAAAAGCACCGCAGCGAGGGCGTGGAACTCATCGAGTGGGACCTGCTGCGCCAGACCAAGGGCTTCTTCCGCACCGGCCCGACGTTCCCGGAGGAACTGATAGCAAAAGATGAACATCTGGTCAATATCTGCGGGTTCATGACGCCGATAGACCAATTCAGAAACGTTACCGAATACATGCTTTTGCCGGTGCCAATCACGTGCTATTTCTGCGAGTCGCCGCCCGCGCGCGACGTGATTCAGATCAAGCTCGAACGGCCGACGAACATGGTCAACGAGCCTGTACTAAACGGCGGCGAACTCCACCTCAACAAGAAGGGCGACCTTTTCTTCTACACGATAGCCCATGCGAAATGGAACGAGGCGGTGAAGGACCAGGAGCTTACCAAGAAGACGACCTCAGCCGACCACATGCTCCATCTCGAGGAAGGGTGGCGCAAGCTGCGGCAGGGCGAAGGCGAGGAGGAACTCGAGGAGGGCTTTGAGCCGCCCGCGCCCGCAGAGGAGCCCCCGCCGACCGAAGCGCCAACCATCAAGGCGGATGATCCGAGCACGTGGCGCGCCGGGGGGCCGGGGGGCCATGTTCCGCCGGTAGACATGGGCGACCTCCTGCCCGGGCAAGACCCCCCCGCAGGGGAAGTCGATTCTGACGCAGGCGAATCGTGATGCGCCGGGCGGGCCCCTCCTGGCGCTGGGATTCTACAACCTACTGCTTTGAGGAAAAAGGGGCGGATTTGTTGCCAGTGAACCGGACAACGTGAGCGATGGGGAGAAGATTCAAGCTTGTTATCTTGGCCGCCGTCCTTGTTGCGGTCGCAGCCGGAGTCCTGGTCACCCGCATCAAGGAACCCTGGGAAGGCACAGTCGCCGAGACATTCGACACCGAGAATCCGGATATCCGCGCGCACGGATATGGCGAGCCGTGGTGGCATTTCAGGCTGTTCTACTTGCGGGTCACCTGCGACGACGGCAAGGAGCGGGTCGTCAAGGTTCCTTATCGATTATGGCAGCGCGCCGCGCCAGGCTCGCGGGTCCGGCAACCAAGATTCGGCCGCTATCCCGACGTGATCGGTGAGCCGTCACCTCAATGAGACGACCTCAAGGCCTCAAGAGCTTGTGAAAGAATGTGGCCCAGCCCTGTGGCACAGCCGCCCCCGGCTGTGTTCTTCAATGGACGGCGTGCTTATTCCCAAACACTCGCACAGCCGGGGGCGGCTGCGCCACATGTTCGCGGGGGACGGGGCCCGGGAGGGGCTGCGCATAAGCGCCGCGTGGACGCATTTCTTGAGCAGTCGGCCCGAGTGCTATAAGTTCTTTTATGTTAAACGGTTGTGTCTCCAGAAACGCACTGAGTTGAACCCCAAAAGGCGTTCTGCTACAGTGTCCGCGCATTTGGAGTGACTCGACGGCAATCCCGGGCGCTTGCTGGCTCAGTCTGAGGTGATTAAATGACGCTATTTGAGGAACTTACGTGGCGAGGGTTTGTGAACCAGGTTACCCACGAGGAGTTGGCGGGCAGCCTCGAAAAAGAACCCTTCACCGTGTACTGCGGTTTCGACCCTTCTGCGGACAGTCTGCATATTGGCAGTTTGCTACCCATCATGGGCCTGGTTCATTTCCAGCGCCACGGCCACCGGCCTATCGCTTTGGTCGGCGGAGGCACGGGCCTCATCGGCGACCCGAGCGGAAAGACCCAGGAGCGCCAACTCCTTACCAAGGAACAGGTTGAGGAAAACCTGGCCGGCATCAGAGCGCAACTGGAACGATTTCTGCGCTTTGAGGGTGAGAACGCGGCCATTATGGCGAACAATGCGGATTGGTTGTGCGAATTGCCGCTGGTGGATTTCCTGCGGGATATCGGCAAGCACTTCAGCGTGAACGTGATGCTTGCAAAGGAGTCGGTGCGCGCGCGCATTGAGGACCGCGAACACGGGCTCTCTTTCACCGAATTCTCCTACAGCCTGCTCCAGGCCTACGATTTCCTGCACCTGTTTGATGCCTACCGCTGCACGCTCCAGGTCGGCGGAAGCGACCAGTGGGGCAACATCGTCAGTGGCGCCGAGCTGATCCGCCGTCTGCGCAACCAGGCCGCGTTCGGGCTGACTTTCCCGCTGGTGACCAAGACCGACGGCGCCAAATTCGGCAAGACCGAGTCCGGCAACGTCTGGCTTGACGCACAGCGCACCTCCCCCTACAAGTTCTACCAGTTCTGGATCAACCAGGCCGACGCGGACATGCCGCGCTGGCTGCGTTGCTTTACGCTTCTTTCAGTCGAAGAGGTCGCGGACCTCGAGCGGCAGATGCGCGATGCGCCTGAGCGGCGCGCGGCCCAGAAGTGCCTGGCCGCCGAGGTCACGCGCATGGTGCATGGCGACGCGGCGCTCGAGAACGCACGCCGCGCCACGCAAGCGATGTTCGGTGGGGATCTGACCGGGCTTGACGACGCGACCCTCGAGGAGGTCTTCGGCGGCGTGCCCTCGAGCGCGGTCCCACGCGGTGAACTGGATGCCGCGCGTTTGCTTGTCGATGTGCTCGTCGAGTCTGGGGTGTTCAAGAGCAAGGGCGAAGCGCGGCGGATGGTTCAGAGCGGCGGGCTGTATCTCAATAACGAACGCATCGCGGCGCCGGACGCTAAGCTCACCGCCCAATGCCTGTGCTCGGAACACATCGCGGTGGTCCGAAAGGGCAAGAAGAACTACCACCTGCTGAAGTTCACGTGAGCCGCGCCACACCGAACAGGAGGGCAATGGGTATGCGCACGAAAAGGATTCTTGTTATAGCGGTTGCCGGGTTTCTGACGATGAGTCTTGCGGGGGCGGATGCGGCGGCGCGCGCAGTTCCCACGCCGGAACAGGTGGCGTGGCACGACATGGAACTGGGCATGTTCATCCACTTCGCGCCCAACACCTGGCAAGATCAGGAGTACGATGATCGCTCGACGCCGCTCGAACGGATCAACCCCGCCTCGCTCGACACCGAGCAGTGGGTGCGCGCGGCCGAAGCCATGGGCGCGAAGTACATCGTCTTCGTAGCCAAGCACGTGGGCGGCTTCTGCATGTGGCAAACCGACACGACCGACTACGGCATCAAGAACACGCCTTGGCGCGGCGGCAAGGCCGATGTGCTCGGCGACCTCGCCGCGTCGTGCCGCAAACACGGCATGAAGCTGGGGGTGTACCTCAGCCCGCGGGACGACACGCTCGGAGCGAACACCGGCGGTAAATGCCCGAACCCGGAACTGCAGGAGCGCTACAGCGCCGTCTATCGCCAACAACTCACCGAAGTGCTCAGCCGGTACGGCGAGATGTTCGAGGTGTGGTTCGACGGGAGTAACGTCATCGAGGTCGGCGATATTCTGAAACGCTACGCCCCACACGCCATGATCTTCCAAGGGAAGTACGCCACCATCCGCTGGGTGGGCAATGAGGAGGGTATCGCGCCCTATCCCGCATGGAACGCGGTCTCCGAAGCGGCGCGGCTGCGAGGCGCCACGGCCGCGGACGGCGACCCCAACGCGGCTTCGTGGTTGCCGAACGAGTGCGACGCACGCATCCGCCGCGACTGGTTCTGGAACTCGAAGAACGCCGAAACGCTCAAGTCCCTCGATCAGCTCATGGACATGTACTATGAGTCCGTAGGCCGCGGCGCAGTGCTGCTGCTCAACATGACGCCCGATACCACCGGCCTGATTCCAGAGGCGGACGTTCGCCGCGCCGCAGCGTTCGGCGCCGAGATCAAACGCCGCTTCGGCAAGAGCCTCGCCGAAACCCAGGGCAAAGGCGAACTCGTCGAGCTATCGCTTCCCGGGCCGACCCGCGTCGACCATGTGGTCGCGATGGAGGACATCGCCCACGGGGAACGCGTGCTCGAATACGTCGTGGAAGGGCTCGTGGGGGACGCGTGGCAACCACTCGCCAAGGGCACGGCCATCGGACACAAGAAGATCGACCGCATCGCCCCGGCCGAGGTCCGGCAGGTCCGCTTGCGGTGCCTGAAAACCTCCGCGCCGCCCGTCATCCGAAAACTGGCGGTTTATGACACGTCGCCGTGATTGGCGATACCATCCAGATCAACTTCCCTTCAGGGGCAGCGGCTCACCTGGGGTGTTCGTGGTATACTGACCGGCAGTCGCCGTTCGAGGCGGGTGCAGGCCAGCGCAGAGTGCCTGAGACCGGCCCCGGACGGGCGCTGGCAGACGGGCAGGCAGGGCGCGTAAACCCGCGCGCCCAGGAGGTGCACGTATGATTCAACTCGGCGTAAACATCGATCATGTGGCCACGTTGCGCGAGGCGCGCAAGGGTGTTGAACCCGACGTCATCGCTGCCGCGAAGATGTGCGAACTGGCCGGGGCGCATCAGATTACGGTCCATCTTCGCCAGGACCGCCGTCATATCCAGGACCGGGACGTCGAACTGCTGCGCCAAGTCCTCCTGGTCCGGCTCAATCTCGAGATGGCCGCGGTGGACGAGATCATCGGTATCGCGCACCGCATCAAACCCGACGTGGTCTGCCTGGTGCCCGAGAACCGGCAGGAGGTCACCACCGAAGGCGGGCTCGACGTCGCGTCACAACAGGCCCGGCTCACCGACGTCGTCGGCGGGTTTCACGAGAAGGACATCGAGGTCAGCATGTTCATCGACCCCGACGCCCCCCAAGTCCAGGCCAGCGCGGCGGCCGGGGCCGACTATGTCGAGCTGCATACCGGGGCCTATGCGAATGCCGCGGGCGACCAGGTCGATGAGGAGTTGTGCCGGCTCGAAACCGCGGCCGCGCAAGCCCAAGATGCCGGGCTGCTCGTCAACGCGGGTCACGGCCTGACCGTGCGCAACCTGCCCGCGGTCGCCGCCATCCCGGGACTCTATGAGGTCAACATCGGCCATTCGATCATGTCGCGCGCGGTCTTTCTGGGGCTCGAAGAAGCGGTCCGGGAGATCCTGGCGATTTTGCACGAGTATTCCGAGTAGGTGTGCCGGTCGACCGGTTCACGGTTCATCAAACCACACATGGCCTCCACGCAACACAACCCCATCCCGCTGACAACGAGACGCACCATTACGCTGCGCTGTACGTCCGCCTTGGTCATCGCCGTCGTGGTATTCGTGTGGTGCTCCGCGCTTTCGGAGACGCCGAATGCGCCCGCGTGGCAGCCACTGTTCAAGGGAATCGAGTGCGCGCAGATGCAACGAGCGCTTCCCGGGCCGCTGGCGGTCTACGCGGTGCGGATCCATTTGCGCGAGCCCAGCCTCCGGTTCATCGTGACCCCTTCGAACGGCGACCGTCCGCTCGAAACGGACGGCTGCAAGACCAGCACGTTCCTCGAGCGGCACAAGTGCCAACTGGCCGTCAACGCCTCGCCCTTCGCGCCGGCCCGAGGCGCCGAAGGGCTCCCCAGAGACATTCTCGGCTTGTCGATCTCACGCGGCGACGTCTATTCGGGCGCGCACGGGCAGAACGCGGCCATGCTCATCGGCCGCGACAACAAGGTCTGGTTTGCCCGCCCGCCCTTTGATACGGAAGAGGCCTACAACGCCGTGGGCGGATTCGACATGTTGCTCGAGGAGGGCAAGAACGTGGGCGGCGACGGCGAGCGCCATCCGAGGACTGCGGCGGGCCTCTCGCAAGACGGCCGGTATCTGTACCTCGTCGTGATAGATGGACGCCAGAACGACTACAGCGTCGGCGCCACCACTGCCGAGACCGCCGACTGGCTCAAGCGTCTCGGCGCATACAATGCCCTGAACCTTGACGGCGGCGGCTCGACCGCGCTCGTGATGACCGACGGCCACGGCGGCGCCAAGATCCTCAACCGGCCCATCCACAACCATCTTCCCGGGACCGAGCGCGCCACCGGCAACCACCTCGGCGTATTCGCGGCATCCCTCGATTGATTTCGCGAATCGGCAATCATCAAATGCCAGCAGGGCTGGTCGTGGGCTCGCAACGCAAATGAGGATGCACTTCTCCGACACCGTGGCGCAGGCAACTTGCCTGCGCTCGAGCCGGTTGCCGGCTGGAAGCCTGCTCTCCTCAGGCCAGGAGTACACCCAGGCACGAAGTCCGACAAACGGCCAGACGCATCAACCCATCTCCATGAAGCAGGCCCTTCTGAAACGGCCCGATTCTGAAGCGGCGGATTTGACAACCGCCGCGTTGCCCATTAGTATAGCGCGATCCACAGGAGGCCCTTTGGGGCGCACGTTAGGGAGTCTTGCTTGATGCATCCTTTTCGAACACATACATGCGGGCAGTTGCGCATAGAGGACGTCGGCGCGGAGGTCCGGCTGTCGGGTTGGGTTCACCGAAAACGCGACCATGGCGGGGTGATCTTCATCGATGTCCGCGATCACTATGGCCTCACCCAAGTCGTCGTCAACCCGCAGCTTAGCTTCTTTGCCGAAGCAGAGCACGTTCGAAACGAGAGTGTCATCACTGTAACCGGGGAGGTGGTCGCGCGCTCCACCGACACCATCAATCCGAGTCTGCCCACGGGCGAGATCGAGGTCGTGGCCGGGGACTGGCGCCTCGAATCGGCGTGCGAGCAACTGCCGTTTCCGGTGAATCAAGAGTTGGAATGCCCTGAGGAGACGCGGCTCGAACATCGGTTCCTGGATTTGCGCCGCGAACGTCTTCGGCAGAACATCCTGCTGCGTTCTCAAACGACGCAGTTGATGCGTCAGCACCTCACGGAACGCGGCTTCACCGAGTTCCATACGCCGATCCTGACCAGTTCTTCGCCGGAAGGCGCCCGCGATTACCTGGTCCCGAGCCGCATATACCCGGGCCAGTTCTACGCGCTGCCGCAAGCGCCCCAGCAGTTCAAGCAACTGCTGATGGTCTCGGGTTTTGACAAGTACTTCCAGATCGCGCCGTGCTTCCGCGACGAAGATTCCCGGGCAGATCGAAGCCCCGGCGAGTTCTACCAACTGGATCTCGAGATGTCATTCATCACGCAGGACGACCTGTTTCGCGAACTCGAACTCCTGATGGTGCGGCTGTTCAAGGAGTTGTCGGCGAAGACGATTGCGGCCGAGGTATTCCCGCGCATCCCGTATAGGGACGCGATGGAGAAGTACGGCACTGACAAGCCCGACATCCGCTACGGGCTCGAAATGGTCGACGTGACCGAGTTGTTTGTCGATGCGGAGTTGAAGGTCTTCGCGAATGCAGCCAAGTCGGGCGGCGCGGTCAAAGTGATCCCCGCCAAAGGCGCGGCCGGGCAGTCGCGGAAGTTCTTTGACGACGCGGCGGCCTATGCCACGAGCGAGGGGGCGAAGGGGCTGGCATGGATCGCCCTGCGCGATGGCGAACTCAAGGGCCCTGTCGTGAAGTTCCTCAAGGACGAAGAGCAGCGCGCCCTCATCGCGGCCACCCACGCCGAGGAGGGCGACGCCCTGTTTTTCGGCGCGGGCGACCGGGCGATCACAAACCAACTCATGGGTAAGGTGCGCGCCTATCTCGCACAGGCCCTCGGCCTCATCGACCCAAGCCTGGCGGCGTTCTGTTGGGTGGTGGACTTCCCGATGTTCGAGTGGAACGAGGAGGAGAAGAAGATCGATTTCTCCCACAATCCCTTCTCGATGCCGCAGGGCGGGCTCGATGCCCTGCAAACGCAGGACCCCCTCGACGTGCTGGCGTATCAGTATGACATTGTCTGCAATGGCATCGAGCTGTCCTCAGGCGCTATCCGCAACCACCGCCCCGACGTCATGCTCAAGGCCTTCGAGATCGCCGGGTACCCGCCGGACGTCGTCAAGACGAAGTTCCCGGCCTTGTGGAAGGCTTTCCACTACGGGGCGCCGCCTCACGGAGGGATCGCGCCTGGGCTCGACCGCATTGTGATGCTGCTCTCGGACGAGCCCAACATTCGCGAGGTCATCGCGTTCCCCCTTAACCAGAAGGCCCAGGACCTCCTCATGGGCGCCCCAGGTGAGGTCACCCCCCGGCAGCTCGAAGAGCTCCATATCCACGTCACGTTGCCCCCGGAGTCGGGAGGCGAGAAGGGCAGCGCGCCCTGAGCTACCAGCGGCTTCGCCAGGCCGGGTAGATGGCGCAACAGTAGACCAAGGCCGCGCCCAACCCACAGATTGCGATGACCGCAATGAAGCGCGTATCGCCCCGGATCGGATAGTGCAACAGGCTCCGGGCGGGGTCATCGGGGGCGTACAGAACGCTCACCGGGAGATCCCGGGTCATCAGCAGGTCGATCTCCCCCTCAGGCACGGCATTGATGCTGTCTGTCTGGGGCCAATAGCCCGTCCACGAACCCCTGTAGCTGCCGGAGCCGACGGCGTACTCGTACGTAACATCCACTTTGGTGCGGACATCCGTCGCGTTGTAGTGAGTCGGACGGATCCGGCAACTCAGAATCCGGCCTTCAGCGTGCCGGTACTTCGGGTGCACATTGGCCTGCCACCACCACGTGGCCGCGACAACGGCCAGACCCACAAGGACCAACGCGACAAACTCCGGCAGGTCCGGTTTCTTCAGCCGCCTATTCTGATGCAGCGCCATGACGCCCCCTTGGCGATCCATACAGCACGCAACATTATACCTCATGAGACCCGATCCATGCGAAAGGTTGGTGCACTTAGGAATTGAATCCGGGGAAATGAAGAACCCCCTGCTCGGGTTGCGGCGCCAGTGCATGGATGGTAGGATTGCGTGCGGTGTGTTGCAGCGCGAAGACGAAGGAGGGAATGCCCGGGTTATGGGCGGCAGTGTGAGCAAGGATGATGCGGGCAGCCGGGCGGACGCGCCAGCGGCGGAGAATGCCGCGTTTGTGCCGATCCGGCTGGCCACGTTGCGGGTGGACCGGGTTGCACGGTTTGACACGTTTCTGGAGCCGGGGCCAGGGCAGCCGTTGGTCTTGTATTCGGAGCGGGACGTCCGGTTCACGGAGGAGGCCCGGCAGCGGCTGGTCGACAACCGGGTCGACACACTGTATGTGCACCGGGACCAACTGCCGGAGTACAACCGGTATATCCAAGAGAATCTGGCGGACTTGCTGGCCGAGGAGGCACTGCCCATCGAGGCACGGGCGGACCTGCTGTATTCTTCTGCGAGTGCGGTCGTCGAGGACGTGTTCGCGGAGCCGCTCGCCCAGGAAAGCATTCAACGCAGCAAGGGCGTTGTCAAGAACACGGTCTCGATGATGTTGACGGACCCGCATGTGTTCGGGTATTTGCTTAAGGTCGTTGCGCCCGACTACCGCATCTCTACCCACAGCGTCAATGTGGTCACCTATGCCGTGGCCCTGGCCCAGCGGGCCGGGTACGGCGACGCCGCGACCCTGCGCGAACTGGCGACGGGCGCCCTGCTTCACGACGTGGGCAAGACGCGCGTGGACTCCGCCATTCTCGAGAGTCCCGGGCCCTTGTCGCTCGAACAGTGGGACGCCCTCAAGAAACACCCGGCCGAAGGGCACGACATGCTCGCCTCCACGGACAGCCTCGGCGAGGTCGCCCTTGACATCGTGCGTCACCACCACGAGAAAGTGCGCGGCGGCGGCTACCCGGACGGGCTCGCCGGGGACCGCATATCGCCCTTTGTCCGCATCGTGACGATTGCCGACGTGTTTGACGCGCTGACGACGCACCGCCCTTTTCAACGGGCCCGTGCCTCGTTCAACGCCCTGTCGCTCATGACCACCCAACTCGCCGTCGACCTCGACCGGGAGTTGTTCCGCTTGTTCGTCGGCATGATGGGAAACCCTGCGCTGCGTGTAGCGTGAATTCGGTCAAGCGGGAGGACGTGATGTACAATCTCAAATCCGTGCCCTGCAAGCTGCAATCCCTAAGGAGGCCGTGACGGATGATCTTTGTCAAGACGTTCAAAGGTTACGAAGACAAGACAAGACAACTCGATTCCCAAGTCAACGAGTGGATTCAGCGCAACAACGTCAACGTGATCGGCATCCGCGCCGTGTTGAGTCACGAGCCCGGCGCCCGCAGTGGTTCCGGCGACTTGCTGTTCGTGGTCATCTACAAGGCCGACAGCCCGATCTGCGACTAGGGGCGCGGCCAGAAAGTGCGCGTTCGGCATGGGGCGCAATGAAGGGCATGCTGTAAGTCAATGGGCAGCAACAATCGCAATTGGCCGCGCCTTAAAGAAATCCGGCTTAAATCGGCGGAAACGGTACTTTCTGGCCGGATTTCTAGGGGCGCGGCCAGAAAGTGCGCGTTCGGCATGGGGCGCAATGAAGGGCATGCTGTAAGTCAATGGGCAGCAACAATCGCAATTGGCCGCGCCTTAAAGAAATCCGGCTTAAATCGGCGGAAAC
>Ga0272441_10013275_pt1 | contig 11870 bp, 13 predicted proteins | sample SSMProp6N_FD_193582 | JGI IMG/M metagenome (GOLD analysis project Ga0272441, IMG submission 193582) | Marine sediment archaeal communities from Little Sippewissett salt marsh, Falmouth, MA, United States - SSM-Prop-6N | ecosystem: Environmental > Aquatic > Marine > Wetlands > Sediment ...
AGGTAGAGATATTAGTTGTGTTGTTCCAAGATGGCCTTTTCCAGAAAGTTTAATGCTGATAAAACCACTACTTTCGATATCTTTTAGATAATTCCAAAACATGGTATGAGATCTTGGTTTTTCATTGTATTCTTCGCATGTTACAGCATATGTTTTTTCAGCGTCACCCGTTTTTAAATATGCTGATCCGTCTTTTTTGAGTCTTTTTGCTATTGCGTATAATGTAAAAAGTTGATGACGATCTAAATTTCTTAGTTTTGATTCAGTAACTATTGAATAGGTCTCTGCTTTTGCAGCTCGAACATGTTCGGGTGTAACTAAATCTACATGTTGATGATCAGCTGCAATGCCTGCTTTCCATAAAAGCTCAATTGCAAATCGTGCATCTCCCCATTCGGCTGATATATCTGCGATTAAATCAATGCAATCTTGTTGTAACGTATTATTGTGAAATGCTAAGTTAGCTCGTTGATTTACAATGTCATATAGTTCATTTCTGGTATATTTGTCTAATGATAGAATGTTGCTTCGTTTAAAGGTGCTTAAAGCTGCAGAATCAAGTTTGTTTGTAATATCTTTTTGTGAAATTAAAATTAAGGATATCGGTATTTTTTTCATTGAAGATTCATCTGAAAAACGAGTGAGATTATAGACTAGATTTGAACCACTTTTTTCAATTAATGCATCTGCTTCGTCTAATACAACTAGTAACTGTGCATTTCTTTTCGTTAATTGTTTTTTTAGGACTTCGAGCATTTCTTGAACTGAAAAACCACGATCAGGAAAGCGTGGATCAAAATAGTTTAAAATTCCAAGTAATGCCATTGCATCGCTTGATCGTTTTCTACAGTTGATATGAACATATTCAATATTTTTGCCTTTTTTTCTGGCTAAAGTTGTAAGAGATTTGCAGAATTTTTTAGCTATAACTGTTTTACCTGTTCCAACTGGTCCTTTGATTAAAGCATTTTGAGAAATATTTGAAAGTAATGGCTTGAACATTTGTGCAAGAAAGCTGAGTTGCTCATCCCTATGTAATAATTCATCTGGTATATAGTCAAAATCTAGAATATTAAGATTTTTTATTACTGATGATGAAAGTAGTTCATCTTCAATTGCGTTAGTCATTAAAACCTGTAATAGAATTGTATTTCATAAAGCTTTATCAAAAAAATATTTTTTTGTTAATAAAATTTTTTTTTAGAAAAAATGTTATAGACTAAAAACCTATATATTTTTTCAAATGCCAAATTTAGCTACAACAAAAGAGTCTCTTGAATTTCTTAAAAACACTTTTAAAGATTACTATAAATCAAATAATATTAACTTACCCGATCGATTTGGTAGAAGGGAATACGCCTTTGTTTTTTTTGGTGGCAAAGGTATGATGAGACATATTGGTTTTGATAAAACAACAAATTTTTCAAATTTTATAAAAGAAAAAGCTCCAATGCATGCATATTATTCTTCAGCTTATTACAAAATACCTGATGCAGCTAAAATGCAAGATAAAGATTGGATGGGTGCTGAATTAATTTTTGATTTAGATTCTGATCATCTCCCCGATGTTGAAAACTTGAATTATTCCGAACAATTGGAGCTTGTGAAAAAAGAGTTTTATAAACTTGTTGATGATTTTTTGTTAAAAGATTTTGGATTTGATGAAAAAAATCTTGATTTATATTTTAGTGGTGGACGGGGTTATCATTGTCATGTAAAAGACCCAATGGTTTTTGATCTTGATAGTAATGAACGCAGGGAAATAGTTGATTATATCACAGGACGTGATTTGAAGGATTCTTTGATATTTCATGAAAAATTTACTAGTAGTAAAAGATATGGAAGTCGACGATATCCTAGTGGTAAAGCTTTAAAGATGCCCAAGCCAGATGAACCTGGATGGAAAGGAAGGATTAGTAAAGGCATAATTGAAATAGTTGATGAGATTAAACAAAGCAAATACCCTATTGAAAAGCTTAAAGAATATGGAGTTAAAGAAAAAGACGCAGAAAAATTATTAACAGATCTTTCAGTAGAAAGAATTGAAAGGATCAAAGAGGGGAACTTGGATCAATCAAAAACAATTAGAAAGTTTTTTTTGAACAATGCTTTGAGAAAAACTGCTGTTTCTATGGGCGCAGGTGAAACAGATGAACCTGTTACTTGTGACATTAAGCGTCTTATAAGACTACCAGGCTCATTGCATGGTAAAACAGGTTTTAAAGTTGTAAAAATAAAATTAGAGGATATATCAGATTTTAACCCACTTGAAGATGCTGTTGTTTTATCTGATAAAAATGTTAAAATTAATTTAAATCAAGAAATCGATTTGGAAATGAAAAATGAAGAATTCAAATTGAAACAGGGTGACCAAGAAGTCCCTATTTTTTTAGCAGTATTTTTAATTGGACGAAGATTAGGAAATATTATTTAAAACATATATTGATTTAAAAGTGAGAAATAAATGGACGAAGAAGAATTAAGTTATAAATCACTTAGAAGGATTCAGCAGATGGAAAAAAATTCTCCAGTCTTATCTGAATTATCTTCAAATTTTTATAATGCGGTATCAGAGTATCTTGAAAAACTAGAAAAAAGATTTGAAGAAGAATCTTCATCGCAAAAGAAAATGATTTTAGAAGATGAAATGAAAAATGTTAAAAAAATCATTATAAATATTTATGAACAACGTGAAAAAAAGATCCTATTAGCAGCGATTTCAAAAGCTCGTGGAGGCAATCCGGATCTTAAAAATCTTGAAATTATTGAAAAAAATTTATTTGATTCGATTTTAGATATTATATTGCAATCAAGAAAACAACTTTTAAAAAATGAAATTGTAAAAAAAAATGTCAAAAGGGAAATAAAAAATACTAAAAATTCTAAAAAAAATGAAAACAATGTAAAAACTGATAACACAAATCCAATTTTAAGAATCACAAAAAATATTCCAGAATTTATTGGAACCAATGAAAAAAGATATAATCTTAGACAAGGTGATATCGTCTCATTACCAGAGAACATGGGTAAAATGTTGATAAAAAAAGATGCTGCAAAAGAAATAGAACAGTAATCACATTTTTATATTACCTCCTTATTACCATTCCACTCTAAAACATATAATTAAGGAGTTAATTATGCTTAGACCAAGGAAAATTAAAAGATACTGTCCCTCATGTAAAAAACATACAATACATGAAGTTCATAAAATAAAAAAGAAAAAAGCAAGTGAACTTAAACAAGGACAAAGAAGATTTCGACGAGTAACTAGTGGTTATCGAGGTTTTCCAAGACCTAAACCTGAGGGGCGTGAAAAAACCAGTAGAAGAGCACCACTTCTTTATTCATGCGCAGAATGCAAAAAAAGTCATCAACCGCCGAGTTTAAGAGCAAAAAAAGTGGAAATAAGTGAATAATTATGAATAAACCTGATAGTAAATTTATAAAAGTAAGATGCAAAGATTGTGAAAATGAACAAGTTTTATTCAATAAAGCAAGTGTTGAAGTTTCATGTCATATTTGTGGTAGTAAGCTTGCAATACCTAAAGGTGGCAAAGCTGAAATAAAAGGTGAAATTTTAGAGGTTATTGAATAAAAAAGGTTTTAAAATATGATTAAGAAAGATTACCCGGAAGAAGGAGAGCTTGTTGTCGGTACAGTTGTTAAAGTTCAGAATTTTGGAGCATTTGTAACTTTAGATGAATACCCTGGTCGAGAAGGATTTATTCATATAGCTGAAATAGCGACAGGATGGGTTAAACGAATCCGAAATCATATAAAAGAAAAACAAAAAGTTGTTTGTAAAGTAATGCATGTTGATTCCGGCAAAGACCATGTTGACCTTTCCTTAAAAAGAGTTAACGAGCATCAACGTAGAGATAAAATTCAGGAATGGAAAAATTCTCAAAAATCAGAAAAACTTCTTGAGATGGTTGCTAAACAAATAAATAAAAGTCTTGACCAATGCTATAAAGATTTTGCAAATGATTTGATAAAAAAATATGGTACTCTGTATGCAGCTTTTGAAGAATGTGCTTATGACCCTAAAATACTCAAAAATGATGGTTTTAAAGGTGATTGGATAAATGATTTTGCACAAATAGCAAAAACCAGCATTTCAATTCCTTTTGTTGATATCAAAGGATATCTGAATATTACATCATGGTTGCCTGATGGAATAAATCATCTTAGAACTGTTTTATCAGATGCAGAAAAAAGCGAATTTGAGGACGTAGAAATCAAAATTAAATATATAGGAGCACCACAATATATGATTACTGTCAAAGCTCCTGATTATAAGATAGCTGAAGATGAAATGAAAAAAGCAGTAGAAAAAATTAAGACATCAATAAAAAATCAAAATGGTGATTTTGAATTTCATCGTAAGATTGAGGAATAAATGTCCACTTTATATTATTGTAAAAATTGTAATATTTATACACTTGATAACATATGCAATAAGTGTAAAAACAAAACAATATCTAAAAATCCACCAAGGTTTTCGCCACAGGACCGATATGGTAAATATAGGAGAAAATTAAAAAAAATTGAAAAAAGGTGAATATTAATGGATTATGTAACTGTAAATTATGTTGGGAAAAAACCAAATTTGAAAAATCCGATTTTAATTGAAGGGCTACCAGGCATTGGAAACGTAGGAAAACTAGCAGTAGAACATCTAATTGATACAATAGGAGCAGAAAAATTTGCAGAGGTGTATAGTAAAGATTTTCCACCACAGGTTTTTATTAATACTGATGGAACAACTAAGTTAGTAAACAATGAGTTTTTTTATTGGAAAGCAAAAAAGAAAAATCAAAACGATATTGTATTATTAACTGGAGATTATCAAGGTCTTTCATCACAAGGACAATATGAACTAGTTGAAAAAATTCTAGATATTTGTGAGGAATTTGGAGTAAAAGAGATGTATACTCTAGGTGGATATGGTCTTGGTCATGAAATAGAAAAACCAAAAGTATTATGTGCAACAACAGACAAAAATCTAGTAAAAAAAATGAAAAAACATGGAGCTGTTTTTAAGAAAAATGAACCCGGTGGCGGCATAGTAGGAGCTAGTGGTTTGATACTTGGCCTTGGTAAACTTAGAGGATTAAAAGGTACTTGTTTTATGGGTGAAACACCAGGCTATTTAGTAGATCCAAAAAGTGCAAAAGCTGTCCTAAAAATTCTAATGAGTCTTACAAATGTTGAAGTTAGTTTATCAGCTCTTGAAAAAAAGGCAAAAGAAATTGAATATATTGCGCATCAGCTCAAAGAAATGGAAAGTGTTTCAAAAGAAAAATCTGAGGAATTAAAGTATATTGGTTAAATATTATTATACCAATTAAGAATTTCTTGGAAATCTAATGCATTACCAGTTGCATAAAAAACATATGAATTAAAATTATAATCACCGATATCTTCCTCTGTTGTGACTATTGCAACTGCTGTGAGACCTTTTAGAAAACCATTTACTTCAAAATTTATTCCATCAATTTCAAAGTCTCCTGAATATTCACTATTATAGCCATTTTTTGATAATCTTTTTTCATAATCAGTATTTACGGCATCAATAGATGCATCTGTTCCAAATGTTTTATATTCAATTTTATCTAAATTTGGCATTTCTGCCAATGCAGGAATTTCATCTAAATATTCTTCAACATTTATTGCTTGAGAGTTACCGATTGGTTCTTCAATTGAATATGCCATTGAAATAAATCCAAAATGTATTGCAGTGATAAATATTGAATTTAGGATAATGCAAACAATAATTATCTTAACAAAGAATTTTTTGTTATTCTTAGGTTTAAAATATGATTGCTCATTTACATTTTTTTGTTTCATCTAACCACCCAAATAACATATTGGTATTATTTGACATGGTTATTTCTAAAATAAGTTCTATTTAAATCCATCGTGTTAAAATTTCATTATGGAAAAATTAAAGGACTTTATTTATCATCAATAAGTCTTGCTTGGAATATAACTGCATTACCTAGAGGGTCTGTTTCATCTTTTACTAATGTACCAGTGAAATGTAGCTTCACGTTTTCTTGTAATTTTGAAGTATTTTCAACATTAGTTATATCAAGTCTCAATCCAGTTGGTTGTTCCTCCGATCCAGGATCTGTATTTGATGTAGATACTATACCTCCTCCTTCAACAACATCAGCATCATAGTATCCTTCAATTATTATTTCACCCATTTCTACGAATTTTTCCTTATTATTTAATACTTTAATTGGATCATAATATGTTTTTGAAGCTGGTTGAGAGGTAATAAATATATAAGCACCACCAATAATAATTATAACAATCAGAATATAGAGAATTGTTCGCGTTTCAATTTTTCTTCTGCTTTTCTTTACACTCATGGTAATCAACAACCTCAAATAACATTCTTATTTAAAACCCTATCCTTTTAAACTAATGTTATAAGTTTTTTCTGGGTTTTTTTTATGAATTTCATAAATTTTTTTTTCTGTTATAAGTCCTTCTTTTAATAGTTGGAATGTTCTTTTTGGAATTGTTTTTGGACCTAGTACTGCACCTGGTCTATTTGGATCATCAATATAATCTGTTTCCATCATGAATCTTGTACCTTTTTTAACAGCTTCAAGTATATTTTTTTTACTAGCTAATACAGATGGCATTAATCCATAATTCTCAGTTTTTAAGATTAAAGGTGGACAAAAATGTTTTACAATTTTATTTGCTTTAAGACCACATTTTTTACCCATTTCTACAAATTCTTTACAATTTTTAGGATTTGAGCTTTCTGTATGTAAAATTACAGGTACATCTAAATCTTTTGCTTTTTGCATACCATACATAAGAATATCATTAGAGTCGGAAATTACTTGTTTTTCAACTGGAAAATGGGGTCTTCCAATCTCACCGATACCAATACATTCTTTTTCTTCACATAGACTAGCTGCTTCATCAATTCCCTTTTTCATAATATTGATTGCAGTTTTTCTTCCAAATCTTTCACTTAATTTTAATAAATCAACAGGATAAGGACCAACAGTTACAAATACACAAACTTCTATATTTTTCCGTATTATCTCTGCCATATCTAACGTTTTTTGATAGCACAATTTGTAACTTTTATTTTTAATTACTAAATCTATCATTGGTAACTGGCAAAGAACAAAATGAGTTCCACCTGATTTTTTGAAATCATTAATAGCATCTAAAAATCGCCCATCTTGTCGTAAATGCATGTGGTTATCAAATATAATCATAAGGTTTTTACCTCATTTTTTATATAAAAAATATCATAGAGATATTGATAAATATTTTTGAAATGTTTTTCAATAATTAGTATTTATTTCTCTTTTTGTTATAAGAATAATAGAATAATCTTTGTTCTTCTTTTGATACTTTACCAGTTATCATTTCAATGGTTCCTTGTGCAAGAACCCATCCAAAATATCCCATAAAAAAAGTAAAAAATCCAGTTATTCCAAAACCAATAATTTGCTGTATATAGTTTTCTCCGCCAGTAAAAAATAAAATAAAAATACCAACTATAATGAATAAAAAGATTAAAAGAAACACCCATCTAAGAGCATAAATTGTTACCTTCATTGTTTTTTTTGGCAAATCTTCGAATTGTTTTTTCCTATCGATGCGTTTTGATAAATTAAGCTGACCGTTTTTTCTTCGTGGCATTTTTCTCCTCCTAGAAATTTTATTCTAAATTTGAGTGATCCCAAATAAAAGAAAGCCTTGATCTCTATAAAAACCTATTTCGCAGATACATATGCAGATGCAAAGCAGATACATATGCAAAAATAGCTTTTTAGTTTTCAAAAGGTTTAATAGATAATTAATAATTTATCGTAATGTGAAGGAAAGGTCATGAGCCAGCCTGAGGATGAGGAGATAGATACCAATATTTTGCCAAATAAAAGATTAGAGAAAACAAAAGATGAAATTTTAGACGAAACATTTAAAAAAGCCGAAAATCCAAATAAAATTAAACCAATACAAAAAAAAATAGTTCAAAAAAATCCTTTTTTAAAATCAGGTATTATAGTAATAATTATTGCAATCCTCTGTTTAGCTATCATTAATTATTTACCATGGATGTATATTCAATATGAAGATCCTGAATTGGGAACAATCGAAGAGATGTTCAACAAAGATTTTGGTGACAAAATTGAAAAGTACATAGAAAAAAATAGAAACTCAAATTCAAATGCCTACTCTGGAATTTATAATGTTTTTGAGTCTCAATGCAGTAATTGCAGCAATAACAGTAATAATTTTATTGGACTCACTTTAGACGATTTTTCAAACATACCTACAAGGGCATTTTTTTCATTTATTATTTTAGCATTATTAGGTTTGATTTTTACAATTTTTCAAATAGTTGATAAGTTCCGAAGATTTTCAATTGATACTAATGCAATTATACATTCAGCTTTTGCTATAGGCCTAATCCTTGTTTGCGCTTATTTACTTGTATTAATAGTAAAATTTTTTGGAGCTTATATTTTACTCGCTATCAATTGGCCTTTTATTGGTCTTAATGAAATTAGAATATTATTTGTTGTACCCTTAATTCTAATTTTTATTATACCAGTTATAATAAAAGGTGCTACAGCAATTATTAAAATGAATTTTAACGAATTGAAAAAAAGATTTAAAACAGATATTCCTGAGGACTCTTTTTCATTATACAAATTTGGAGGAAGACCTAGATGAAAAGAGCCTTAGCAAAAAGGACTATCAAACTTGCCACTTGGATTGTAATCTTAGCAATAATTGGACTAGTTTTAACATCTTTTATACCATGGATTTCTGTTGAAGAAAATGAGGCGGTAAAAGCACCTTTGCATTTTAATAAAGCAATGATGGAAAAAAGTGACAATGAACAAATAAAGGATCTAAGTGGACATTTGAATTTAATTAATATTTTGTTTTGGCTCTTAATTATTTTTGGTTTAGTTTTTATAATTGGATTAATTATTCATGCAACTGGAAAATATCCTTCTTTAGCCCCAATAATGATGTTAATAGGATTAGAAAACCTGGTTGTTAGTATACTGGCTTTTGTATTACAAATAATATTTATTAAAAATGTAGTTGATAATGCAAATATTTCATTATCCTCTATTGCTCCTCCATTTTATTATGCAATTTTTCCAGTTATATTTAGCATATTTCTTTTAATTAGTACAATAATTTTTACTAAAGTAGTAGTACTACCATTAACTATAATTTTTAAAGGATCTGAAAATGAACAAAAGGCTATTAAACCATTAAAAAAGAAAATTATACATGCACATAAAAAAGCATCAGAACCAAATGAAATTAAAGAACAAACAAGTATTAAACAAAAACAAGAAAAAGAAAAAATAAAGACAATGCCTGTTACTGATAAAAATAGGATGGAAATGGAAAAATGGTTAATAGGCCAAGCACAAAAAATTGATAGTCAAAATAAACAAGAAAAAATCCCAGAACCTGAAAAATTTGATGAAAAACCAATTGATGATGAAAAAAAATTAACTGAAAAAGAAGAATCTGATAAGAAATTAAGCATAAATTTAAATTCTGAAAAAAATGTAAAAGAAGAATCTTTAGAACCATTTTTGGAAAAAAATTCTGTTCAAACAGCTCCAAAGCAAAATATTGAAAAACTAAAAATAGAATCAGACGGAAAATCATTTGAAAAAGCCCTTGCTTCTGCAATAGAAAAAAAACAAATTGAAAGAAAAAAAGAAAATTCATCAAATGAAGGATTAAAAAAAGATGAAAAAATAGAACAAGTAAAACAACCAATTAAAGAAGAGGAAAATGAGGAAAACCCAAAAAAACCAAAATCAGAATTAACTGTTAAAAAAGAAGTTAAAATTGAATCTTTAACTGTAGAAAAAACTCCAGAAGAAAAACAAAAAAATGAAGCAAAACAAATCAGTGTTAAATGTCCTCAATGTAACCATAAATTTTCTTTTGAACTGGGAAAAGATATTACCAAAATTAAATGTCCAAAATGTGGAAAAGAAGGTGTATTAAAATAGTCTTATGCATCTGATACTATTCTAATTACGTCTCCATCTTTTAGCTCATGATCTGAACCTATTACTCTATGTGTTCTTGCATCTATTGCTCTGATAAAATGATCACCAAGATCAGTATGGACTTTATATGCAAGATCTTTAGCATTACTTCCTCTTTTCATGAAATAAGCATCTGGTAAAACTCTGCCCTCTTTATCAGTAAGATGAGTCTCATCTTCCACGGGGTATACAACAATCAAATCAAGCATTTTTACTGCTTGTTCTATAGATTTTTGAATTCCTGTTGAGCCATATTTTTTCAAAACATTTGATTTAATATATTCAAGAGCTTTCAATTGTTTTTCATTTAGCTCTTTTTCATTTATTATTTTAAAATCATTATTGCCGGGTTTGTATTCAATAAGCCCTTTTTTTGAGGCATTTGTTAGTGCAAGTTCAGATTCAGCACTTGTTGGAATAACAATATAATCCTTATTTTTAATTTCATCAATTTTAGATTTAAAATTATCAGGTATTATATCACATTTATTGAATGCTATAAGCATAGGTTTACTTAGTTTTCTAATATAATCTGAAAAATTTAGAAGTTGGTCATCAGTCCATTTTGATGGTTTAGCAGTATCAAGATTTATTGATTTAATCGCTTTATAAATATGTTTTTCATTAACACCTAAGCCAGTTAGTTTTTCAGCGAGCATTACATCAATTTTTTTTCCTTCAACCTCACAACGTCTTGCTATTGTTTCCCAGCTTTTTTTGATAATTCCAAAAAACCAATAATTTATTTCTCGTTCTAAAAACTCCACATCTTTAATTGGATCATAACTACCAGCACCACATGGATTTCCTTCAGCATCTGTGCTACCTGAACTATCAATAATATGTATTAATGCATGAGCTTGTCTTAAATCATCAAGAAATTTATTTCCTAGACCTTTTCCTTTGTAAGCATCTGGAACAAGTCCTGCTACATCAATTGCTTCGATGGGTACAAATCTTGTACCATTTATGCATTTTGAATTATGCGGAGTGCATTTAACATTAAAATCTTTACAGGGGCATGGTTTGTTAACATACATAACTCCACGATTTGCATCAATTGTTGTAAAAGGATAATTTGCAATTTCTGCATGGGCATCAGTCGCTGCATTAAAAAAAGTGGATTTTCCAACGTTTGGTTTTCCAACTATGCCAATTTGCATACCCATTATGCATTACTCCAACATATCATCTACTTCATCAACTACATCTGCATTGCTTTCAAATCGTTTTACTTTATCTTCAGCATCATTTGAAATTGAAGACATAAAAGAAACTCCATTCTTTGCAGAAAGCATACCATTAACAGTAGCTTGTTTTGATAAAAAAATTCTACTGGCCGAAATATTTCCAGCAATATTAGTATTATCCTCAATTCTTACATCGCCATTTGAATTAATATTACCTTGAATCTTTACATTTTTTCCACAAAAAGCATCTCCTGTGGCTTTTAATGTACCAGAAATTATTGAATCATCCTCAATAAATACGTTACCTTTTACTTCATAATTTCCAAGAAGTAAAGATTTTTTTCCAACTCTAATATTAAAATCTACTTTTGATTTTTGAACACTTATAATTGAATTGTTAGGTATAAATAGAAAAGTTTCAGAGATTGGAATTGTATCACCTTCATTTTCTTCAATTTCTGAAAGTATCCGATCTATTTCTTCACTATGCCCCATTTTTAAAAGTTGCATTAGATATATAAAAATATATATAACAACTGGTATTGGGCTCCTAATATTAATCCAACCTTTTGCTTCAAAACCTTTCTCTATTTCAACACTA
>Ga0272441_10013276_pt1 | contig 11870 bp, 11 predicted proteins | sample SSMProp6N_FD_193582 | JGI IMG/M metagenome (GOLD analysis project Ga0272441, IMG submission 193582) | Marine sediment archaeal communities from Little Sippewissett salt marsh, Falmouth, MA, United States - SSM-Prop-6N | ecosystem: Environmental > Aquatic > Marine > Wetlands > Sediment ...
TAAAATTAATCGGAGTATACGGAGCACTTTACACAACTCTATTTTTTGCTTTTCTTCCCAGCGAGATCAATATGGTCAGTGTAATATGTACCGAAATTATGATAACCACGATCATGCTCGTCATCGCTTATATTCTATTACGCGATTTCAAGACCGGCAAAGTTTCCAAGCATGCAATATTTGCAGGATTATTATTCGGCATCGGTGTGACGGTTAGAAATAGTATTCTGTTTTACCTGCCTGCTTTCCTGCTTTACCCGCTCCTGTTGAAAAAAACAAAATTCAAACATAGAGTGAAATTGTCAGTATTATTTCTCACAGGCATCATTTCATTCTGGTTGCTATTTTTTGCCTGGCATTCAATATATTTCAGGACAAAATCTTTTAATCCGTTTAGAACGGATGAAGCCTTTTTTTACTTGTCGGGAACAAATAAATTATCCTCGGGAGGGTGGACCGAAGCGGATGCAACGCTTTATTACTCGTGGCCTGTCAAAGAGCGCAGCAGACGTGCCAAATTGGAGGCCTGGAGAAGAATTAAAACGGATTTCAAAGGTTTTCTTTTATTGATTCCCAGGAAATATTCACGGCTTTTTGAAGATAATACATATGGCAGCAAATGGAGCATTCATTATATTGATTGGCAAAAATGGACCATATATCCGTCCCTGAATGAAGTCTCACTCACAAAAATTAATAGTCTGGCAGCCCAGATAATGTATATATTTATTTTATTTTTTGCAATTTTTGCTTTTGTAAAAAGACCTCTTCATATTGTTTCGTTTACCGCCCTGACACTGTTGTTACTGACCATGGCGCCGCATATTTTGATTGAGGTGCAATCGCGTTACCATCACGCCCTCATGCCGTTTTTTGTCTTGGCGGCAGGTTACGGGATGCATGAACTTTTCAAAAAACCGGAACACCAGCCAACCGAGGAAGTTGAGCCGGCTTGAAAAGTCAATATTTTTAACACTCTACTCCATCCCAAACAAAACCGGCCGGTATATTTATATGCCGGCCGGGATGTATTAGGAATTTTTTCCATTTTCCTCTCTAATCCCCCAAGGGGGGCTGCCCCGGGTGCGGGGACTTTTTCATAACCATGATCATCAGATCGTGCATACGTTTCTTCCTTACAGGAAGTCTTTAGTCTCAAATAAAAGACGGCATAAATGCCGCGGCAATGGAATATTTGTCTCTTTTTCAAAAAAATTTTCCTTGACATTTGTTATCATTATTATAAATTACTACTAATCCTATCATATTTATAGTATTTGGAGTTGTATTGAAAATTACCTATAAAGGCGATTACGCGTTAAAGGCCATACTGGACCTGTGTTATTTTTACGGCAGTAATACGGTCGTGCCCATTACCGATATTTCCCGGCGGCAGAATATACCGGTCAAATTCCTCGAGCATATCATGCTTTCGCTGAAGAAAGCCGGATTTGTCGACAGCAAACGCGGTACCGGCGGCGGATTTGTACTGCTCAAATCGCCCGGCGAAATGACCATCGGCGATGTCGTCCGGGTGATCGAGGGCCCGATCGAACCCATCGCCTGCTCGAAATGCCCGTCCGAAGCCGATTGCGGCGAAGAGGACATTTGCGCGTTCCGGGAGGTGTGGTTAAAAGTAACAAAGGCGACCACCGACATTGTCGATTATGTTACTTTTACGGACATCATGCGGCGAACCAAAGAGCTCAAAGAGATCAGCAGCGAATATATGTACTATATTTAATTAAAATAATTTTCATTCATTCCCGGAGAGTCTATCATGTCGGAAAAAAAATATAAGTTCGAGACCATTGCATTGCATGGCGGGCAGGAACCCGATCCCGCTACCCTGTCCCGCGGTGTGCCGGTTTACCGGACAAGTTCGTATGTATTCAAGGATTCACAACACGCGGCGGATCTGTTCGCGTTAAAAGTGCCCGGTAATATCTATACCCGGCTGATGAATCCCACCCACGACATTCTTGAAAAACGTGTAGCCCAACTTGAGGGCGGCGCGGCAGCCGTGGCCATTGCCTCGGGCACTTCGGCCATACATTACACCGTCATCAATATTTGTTCCGCCGGCGACGAGATCGTCTCCGCCAACAACCTGTACGGCGGTACCTATACCATGTTTGACAGTATTTTGCCGCAATTCGGCATTCACTCCCGGCTGGTCGATCCGGCAAATCCGGACAATTTTGAAAAGGCGATCAACGACAAAACCAGACTGCTCTATATCGAAACCATCGGCAACCCGAAACTGGCCTTTACCGACATAGAAGCGGTCGCCAAAATTGCGCAGAAACATCATTTGCCGCTGGTGGTCGATGCGACCTTTACCACCCCATACCTGTTCAGGCCGCTGGACTATGGCGCCAACATTGTCATTCATTCATTGACAAAGTGGCTCGGCGGTCACGGCGCGGGGATCGGCGGCATTGTTGTGGACGGCGCGAATTTCGACTGGACCGACAAAAAATTCAAACTGTTCAACGAACCGGATAAGAGTTACCACGGCGTTCGCTGGGCGCATGACCTGGGTGACATGAATCCCATCGCCTTTGCGCTAAGATTAAGACTGATCCCGTTGCGTAACCTGGGCGCCTGTATATCACCGGACAATGCCTGGTTCTTTCTCCAGGGTATCGAAACCCTGCCCCTGAGAATGGAACGGCACTGCGAAAACGCACTGAATGTTGCCGAATATCTGAAAAAACACCCAAAAGTCTCCTGGGTGAATTATCCGGGTTTAAAAGACGACCCGACTTTTCCGGTTGCAAGCAAATACCTGAAAAAAGGATTCGGCAGTATGGTGGCGTTCGGCGTCAAAGCCGGAAAAGCGGCGGCGGAGAAATTTATCAATAATCTCGAATTGTTTTCGCACCTCGCCAATGTGGGGGACGCGAAAAGCCTGGCCCTGCATCCCGCCAGCACCACCCATTCACAATTGAACGAACAGCAGCTCCGGGAGACGGGAATTACACCGGAATTTGTGCGGCTTTCCATCGGGATTGAAAATATCGACGATATTATAGAAGATATTGAACAATCCCTTGCTAAAATATAAATGTTTTAAGGATTATAATGGCTTTATATTATCAGGACAACAGTTACACGATCGGGCGGACACCGCTCGTTAAACTCAACCGCATTACCGGCGGCGGCAAGGCGACCATTCTGGCCAAGATCGAAGGGCGCAACCCGGCCTATTCCGTTAAATGCCGGATCGGCGCGTCGATGATCTGGGACGCGGAAAAAAGGGGTGCGCTGAAATCCGGCAAGGTGATCATCGAGCCGACAAGCGGCAATACCGGCATCGCGCTGGCATTTGTCGGCGCCGCCCGCGGATATAAAATAATGCTAACCATGCCGGAGACCATGAGCATCGAACGCCGGAAACTGCTGAAAGCGTTGGGCGCGGACCTGGTGCTGACCGAAGGGCCAAAGGGCATGCAGGGCGCGGTGGACAAAGCCGAAGAGATACTCGCCGTCGATCCGGACAAATATATATTATTACAGCAATTTAAAAATCCGGCCAATCCATACATACACGAAACAACCACCGGCCCGGAAATCTGGCAGGATACTGAGGGTAAAGTGGATGTTTTCGTTGCCGGGGTCGGCACCGGCGGGACCATCAGCGGCGTGTCGCGGTATATCAAAAAGACCAGAGGTGTACAGATCACATCTGTTGCTGTGGAACCGGTAGACAGCCCGGTGATCACGCAAAGACTGAATAAACAGGCCATCAAGCCCGGCCCGCATAAAATTCAGGGCATCGGCGCCGGATTTATCCCGGACAACCTTGATTTGTCCCTTATCGACCGGGTCGAACGGATCACGAACGACGAGGCGATAGAGTTCGCCAGGCGGCTGGCCAGTGAAGAAGGCATACTTGCCGGGATATCCTGCGGCGCGGCGACGGCGGCGGCAGTCAAACTGGCGAAGCAACCGGAGTTTGCCGGCAAAACCATTGTGGTCATTTTACCCGACAGCGGCGAACGGTATTTGTCCGGTATTCTGTATGAGGGTTTGTTTGATTCCGAATCCGGAGTATAAAAATAAAAAATTCATTAGTCATGTTCAAGTATAACATGATCATTTCATTTTAATATTTACCAGGAACGCTTTTTATGGATAAAGATTCTGTCGGTATTGTTGAAACAAAATATTTTACCTTTGCCGAACCGCCAAATGAAATGCTGCTGGAAAGCGGGGAAAAGCTTGGTCCGGTCACCATTGCGTACGAGACCTATGGCGAACTGAATTTTTCCGCGGACAATGCCATTTTGATCACGCACGCGCTGTCCGGAGATGCGCATGTTGCCGGATTTCACTCCAAAAATGACCGCAAGGGCGGCTGGTGGGATTTTATGGTCGGCCCCGGAAGGCCGTTTGACACAAATAAATATTTTGTGATCTGTTCCAATGTGATCGGCGGCTGTAAAGGCTCCACCGGTCCCACGTCGGTCAATCCCAAAACCGGTAAACCCTATAACCTGAGTTTCCCGGTGGTGACGATCGGCGACATGGTCAAAGCGCAGAAAGAGCTGGTTTTACACCTGGGTGTAAAAAAATTATTGACCGTTGTCGGCGGCTCGATGGGCGGTATGCAGGTGCTGGAGTGGGCGATCAAATACCCGGATATGGTGGCAACGGCTTTGCCGGTTGCGACCACCAGCAGGCTGAACGCCCAGGGAATCGCTTTTGACGAGGTGGGTAGACAGGCAATTTACGCGGACGCCCACTGGCAAAAGGGCAATTATTCAGAAAACGAACTGGTCCCGGCCCAGGGATTGAGTGTGGCGCGGATGCTGGCGCATATTACCTATTTAAGCGAAGAATCCATGCACGAAAAATTCGGCCGGCGGCTGCGGGAAAAGGAACGTTACGGCTTTGACTTTTCCACCGATTTCGAGGTCGAAAGCTATTTGCGCTACCAGGGTGAATCATTTATCAAACGGTTCGACGCTAATACCTATTTATATATCACCAAGGCGATGGATTATTTCGATCTGTGCCGGGATTTCGGTTCGCTGGAAAACGCGTTCAAAGATGTTCGGGCCAAATTTCTGGTGCTGTCCTTTTCTTCCGACTGGCTGTTCCCCACGGCGCACTCGAAAGAAATTGTCAGGGCGCTTATGGTCAACCGCAAAGATGTGACATTTTGTGAAATTCCGTCGCCATATGGACATGACGCTTTTTTGTTAAGAAACGAATATATGGAAAAAATGGTAACAGACTTTTTATTTTACGCATATGATTGATGAGGGAACATGCCTTACAGAACTTTAAAACAAATCAGACTTGACCTTCAACTCATTGCCGATTTAATAAAAGATGACAGCCGCGTTCTTGATTTGGGTTGCGGAACCGGTGATCTGTTGTTGAAACTGGTCAATGAAAAAAATGTTCGCGGCCACGGAGTGGAAATTGATGTAAAAAATATTTTGTCCTGCGTGGAAAAAGGGGTTCCGGTTATACAGGCGGACATGGATGCCTGGCTGGGAGATTATCCCGACAATTCTTTTGATTATGTGATACTGAGTCAAACATTACAGGCGGTCAAAAAACCCCATATCATTTTAAATGAAATGCTCAGGGTCGGGCAAACCGGAATTGTCAGTCTGTTGAATTTCGGATACTGGAAAGTCCGTTCGCAACTGTTTTTGTCCGGGAAAATGCCGCGCACGAAAACGCTGCCCTATGAATGGTACAACACGCCCAATATACACCTGACCACTATCAAGGATTTTAAAAGCCTGTGCGACAAACAAAATATTACCGTTAAAAGACAGATCAACCTTACTCAATCCAGAAAAGGCGGTTTTCTGGTCAATCTGAGACCGAATTTTTTTGCCAACCTGGCGATTTTTATTATAGAAAATAAGCATTAACGTTTATATTCATTTCACAATTTTATTTCCTGCTTTTAAGGCGGGCATAACTATACCTCATTGATCTTTTCAGTAATTATTAATTTACCTCTCTGATCACCATACCGGCGGAACGAACGGAAAAAAGTTTATATTTTTTCTAAAAAAAGGGCGTTATCATTTGACTTTTTTGTGATTCCACCGTATCATAATATGAACAGCAAATCATAATACTCACAAAGCGGAACGAATCGTGACGGATTTAACCGAAAAAATCATCGACGCAAAAAGAGGCGACCTTGAGGCCTTCCGGACGCTGGTTGAAAATCATCAGACATTTGTTTACCGTGTGGCTTACAGGTTTTTATCCCACAGGGAAGACGCCGAAGACGCTGTTCAGGAATGTTTTATTCGCGTCTGGAAAAATTTATCGTCTTTTGATCTGAATAAAAAATTTACCACCTGGCTGTATTGTATTATTACCAATCTGTGCCTGGACAGATTAAGGTCGGCAAAACGGAAAGATAACAAAATCGATATTAACGCGGATATGACATTGATAAAGGACACGAATAACCCGGACGCGCTGTTCAATAATAAGCAAATTCGGGAGGTCATCCGAAAACTGGCGGACACCTTGCCTCCGAAACAGCGGATCGTGTTTGTCCTGCGCGATCTGGAGGACAAGGACATAAACAGCGTCGCCGGAATATTGAAAATGTCTCCCAAATCGGTAAAAACCAATTTATACTTTGCCCGGAGGTTTTTAAGAACAAAATTATTGGAGTTAAATATAGAGTTATGAAAACACATAAATGTATATATTATGAAAAACAGCTATACCTGTACCGCGCGGGAGAACTTCCGGACCGGGAACGGGACAGGTTAAACAAACATCTGGCTTCCTGCCCGCAATGTGCCGCTTTCGCGAAAAAACTGAAAATTCTGGATGGAAAAATTGAACAACTGCGCGGGGAACAACCGTCACCGGATAACCCTGTGGCTTTGACCAATAATATCATGCGCGCCGTAACGTCCATTGAAAAATTCAAAAAATATCAAAAGGCGGATAAATACGGCAACATTTTTAAACTTTTATTCGCGCCCCGGCTGCGATTTGCCCTGCTCACGGCCATTGTTTTTATCGTCAGCCTGTTTTTTATTCAGGAAGCGTTATTTATGGATCGTATCGCGAGACTGGAGCGAAAAATATCCCGGAGTACCGCCGCCGGAATATATACAACTGAAAAAATGAATTATTCTGTTCTGGAAAACAAATTATCGTCACTGGATAAATCCGGTTCGTTCCTGCAAAACAATTTAGTGACGGTCAAAAACAAAAATAAAATTGTAATAGATGAAAGATCGTTAACCGCGTTATTGGAAAGTTACAAATCCGTTAAAATCCAGAATGAATTACTAATAGAGCTCCTTAAAAATAAAAATCCGGATCTTTATCATATAACCACAAAAAACGGTCTTGATCAGGCCGAAATCAAAGAATTGCTCAGGAATAAAAGAGAAATTCTTCAGTTCATCAATGAATTGTAAAAGAAAGGAAAAGACAAATGTTAAAATATAAATTTTATTATTCGGTTTTTATTCCCTTGCTTTTACTGATGTTTTTTACCGGTTGCAAGGACATCGAAACAACGACGGAAATTTATGCCGACGGTTCCTGCAAACGAACCGTTGTTATACAGGGAGATTCAAGTGCTGTTTTCGAAAGCGCCTATCCGGTTCCAACGGATTCGACATGGACAATTGAAACTATTGATACCAGCAAGTTCACTTATATCGCGAGCAAAAAATTCGATAAAGTGGCCGATCTGGACAAGGAACTGAATTACTGCAGGGACAAAACCACAGAACTGACAATCATACCGGAACTGAACAAAAAATTCAGATGGTTTTATACCATATTCAGTTATAAGGAAACCTATAAAACGTTTAATAAACTGGATCATATCCCCTTCACGGAAAATTTCACACCGGAAGAATTAAAAATATTTTATTCGGATGATGACAGTACCGAACAAGCCAAAGCGATTGAAATAAAGCTTGAAGATTGGGATTTAAACAACACATTCATGGAGTTTTATAATGAGCTCATAGAAACAGCGGAGGAGTTGAAAGATCCGAATGTGAATGAGGTGACGATCAAGCTTAAAAAAGAACAAATTTTTCAATTTTTCAAGGATAAATTATATGATAACCCTGAAATAAATGATACCAAGCTGGCCGAATTTGAAAAAGTTCTGCAGGCGGAGATTAAACCGAATCTCGCGGATAAATTGAAAAACATTCTCGATAAATTCAAGGAAAGAGAAGATTATATGGGTGAAATCGGCCTGAATGAATATTCCAGTCATGTGATTTTGCCGGGATTGATAATCGACACGAATGCGAAAACGGTAGAGGGAAATAAAGTCAGCTGGGAAATCGATCCCAAAAAGTTCATATTTACGGATTACGAGATGACCGTCGAATCCCGCGTTGTTAACAGATGGGCGGTTGTTGTGACCATTGCCCTTGTGGTTATCGCGGCCGGGATTCTGTTATTACCTCTTATTTTGAAGAGGAATCGGTAAACAAAAAAGCCGGTCCCACGCCCGGGACCGGCTTTTTTTATATTCAAACCTGACAATATCTGGGAGATATATTAAAAGTTCATATCCATCCTGTTGTTGATCTTTTCGAACATCCAGTTTAGCAACTCGGGTATTTTGACCCGAACCTGTTCCATGGAATCCCGCTCCCGAATGGTAACGGTTTCATCTTCTTTGGTCTGGAAATCGACAGTGATACAATAGGGAGTGCCGATCTCGTCCTGGCGGCGGTAGCGCCTGCCGACGGCCCCGCCTTCATCATAGAATACCTGGTAATGCGGTTTCAGTTTATCGACAATTTCGTGTGCAATGTCCGGCAAACCTTCCTTTTTGACCAGCGGAAAAATACCTGCTTTAATCGGCGCGATCTCCGGCGCGAAATGCATCACCGTTCTTTTATCTTTTTCCAGTTGTTGTTCCTCGTACGCATCAGACAGAACAGTTAACACAGTCCTGTCCGCTCCGGCGGAAGTTTCAATAATATACGGGACAAATTTTTCCTGGGTCAGATCATCTTTGTATGCCAGATCTTTCCCGGAGAATTCTTCGTGACGTTTCAGGTCAAAATCGGTCCGGTTATGGATACCCTCGAGCTCTTTCCAGCCGAACGGGAACTCGTATTGAATATCAAACGCGTCCGCGGCATAATGCGCCAGTTCATCCGGACCATGCTGATGAAACCGCAGCTTTTCCGGTTTGATCGTCAGCGCTTTGTAATAATCTATTCTATCCTGTTTCCATTTTTCGAACCACTCTTTGTCGGATCCGGGCTTGACGAAAAACTGCATTTCCATCTGTTCGAATTCCCGGGTTCGGAAAATAAAATTTTCCGTGGTAATTTCATTACGGAACGCCTTACAGATCTGTGCAATACCGAACGGGACCTTTTGCCGGGTTGATTTGACCACATTGGGGAAATTCACATAAATGCCCTGGGCGGTTTCGGGGCGTAAATACACTATACTGGCGTCATCTTCAACCGGGCCCATAAATGTTTTGAACATCAGATTGAACTGTCTGGATTCGGTCAGTTCGCCGCCGCAATCGGGGCACTTTGTGGGATCCAGCAACAGATCCTCGCGGAACCGGTGCTTGCACTTTTTACAATCAACCAGCGGATCGGTAAAGCCCTCGATATGCCCGGACGCTTCCCAGACCTGCGGCGCCATAAGTATGGAGGCATCCAGTCCGACGATATCCGCATGCCTTTGCACCATCCATCGCCACCAAAACTCCTTGATATTTTTTTTCAGGTCCGATCCTAACGGACCATAATCATAACAGCTTGACAGACCACCGTATATATCACTCGACTGAAATATAAATCCCCGCCGTTTACATAATGATATCAGATTCTCCATCGTTGCTTCTGCGTTTGCCATATTCCTTCCTTCAGTTGGTAGTTATATATAATTGTTTCAAATTTTTTACGTTGTTAAAGTAATATAACAATTTATTTTTTTAATTTATTTAGTAATTGTTCCAGATATTCGATTGATTTTAATTTTACCAGGCCTTCGACGTGATATCGCATATAGGCCAATAAAATCGTATCCATTTCCGTGCCGATTGAAACGGGTATTTTAACGCTGGAAACTTTGTATATATCCGCCTGACTTAACCAGCGCAAATATTCCAGAGTTTTTCCTGAAATTTTTAAACTATATTCTGTTAAAATACCACAATCGTTACAACTGTAAATACCATTGTCCAGTTCAAAAAAATAGCTTTTATCCAGTGAGGTATTTTCGCATACTAAACATTTACTCAACTCCGGCTCAAAACCGGAAATTTTCAGAAAATGTAAATAAAAAACCCTCAGGATATTTTTCAAACCGGATGTGGCCTCTTCAAGCGCTCTCAGGGTTTCCAGCAGCAGGTGAAATAACTGCGGATTTTTGTGTCCGGTCCTTTCCGACCGGTAAATAATCTCGCAGGGAATCGCGGCCAGAGTTAATTTTCCTAGCTCCTGATGTAAAGACGGAAATCGCTCAATCCCGTCCGCTTGGCTGAGATACTGGATATCGCGTGTTTCCTTGCGATAATATACAATGGAAATATAATTGTATGGTTCCAGCACACCCAAATATTTTGATTTGACCCCGCGCGAACCTTTGGCCATAATTTCCTGTTTGCCAAAATGCTCTGTCAGCATGGTCAGTATTTTACTGGTTTCGCCCTGCTTACGGCTATATAGTATGATAGCAGGTGTTTTATCTATTGCCATTTTGTAATTTTATTGCAGCCATTTAAAGTAAACAGCGGCCAGAGAAAAATAGATCAGCAAACCGAATATATCATTGGATGTCGTAATAAACGGGCCGGTGGCAATAGCCGGATCATATTTCAATTTGTGCAAAGTAATGGGCACAATTGTACCGACAATTACGGAATTGACTATGACAAACATCAGGGCAAATGAGACAATGAATCCAAACATGGCCTGATGCAGCCACAAATATATGATCAAAAAAATTAAAACTCCAAATATAGATCCGTTCAACAGCGCGACACGAAATTCTCTGAACAACATCTCCCACCGGTTGGAGGCGCCGCCTTCATCCAATGCTATACTGCGAACAACTACAGTCGATGCCTGAATACCTGAATTTCCTCCCATGGCCATAATGACCGGTACAAAAAACGTTAATGTGACAATTTGTTTTAAAGACGCATTAAATTGACTCATAATAAAAGCGGATACCAGTTCTCCGATAAAAGCGATAACCAGCCAGGGTAACCGGCTTCGGGAAATCCGAAATGAAGACGTTTCCTGTAACACTTCTTCATCAGTTATACCCGCCATGCGCCGGATGTCTTCATTCGCTTCTTCCTGCAATACGTCAACAATATCATCAATGGTGATACGCCCGACGAGCCTGTTAAAAGCGTCGACGACAGGAACGGAGACCAGATCATATTTCCGCACCATGTTGGCGACATATTCCTGGTCCTTTTCCACAGTAACGGAAATAACATCCGTTGTCATCACATCTTTAATGAGGTTTTTGTTATTGCTCAGGATCAATTTTTTCAGCGGAACAACGCCGACAAGCCTGCCGCCCCTGTCAATCGCGTAAACATGATATACCTGTTCAACCTCCTGTGACTTTTGCCGTATTTCCTGGATCGCGTCGTCGACCGTTTGATCTTCAAAAACTGCCACGAACTCCAGCGCCATAATACCACCGGCGGTATCCTCCTCATGTATGAGGAGCTTTTCGACTTCGACACGGTCCTGCGTGTCTATTTGAGAAAGAACGGTTTCAGCGACATGGTCCGGCAATGTGGCAACCAGATCCGTAGCGTCGTCGGAATCCATTTCATCGACGATTTCCGAAAGACGGCCGGTATCAATTTTCTTTATTAACTGTTCCCGTGT
>Ga0272441_10013277_pt1 | contig 11869 bp, 12 predicted proteins | sample SSMProp6N_FD_193582 | JGI IMG/M metagenome (GOLD analysis project Ga0272441, IMG submission 193582) | Marine sediment archaeal communities from Little Sippewissett salt marsh, Falmouth, MA, United States - SSM-Prop-6N | ecosystem: Environmental > Aquatic > Marine > Wetlands > Sediment ...
GAAGTAGTAGTGCAAACGGCAGATACGGTGCCTGACACCGGGCAGATGATGACAGTTACCCCCACTGACAACCGGATGATGACGCAGGGGTCTGATGCCCATATCTCAGGCACCGCCGTATTCTGAATCTAAAAAAGCCCTGTTTTGAAAAATAGTATATTTCGTTGAGTGGACACGGAGAAACAGATTACGACCGCTTTCCGGTCAGCATCGGGATGAAGTCCAGCGCATCCATCAGTCCGAACGAACCCTTTTCTGCCGCATCCTCTGAGTAGGAGTCCACATCATCCGTCCCCATCCCCAGCACAGCAAACGGCACCGGGTCGCTCGTATGCGTCTTCAGGGCAATCGGCGTGGGATGGTCCGGCAGGAGGGCGATGACACCGTCCACATGGTCAAGGAGATAGCCCACCGCCTCGTCCAGTCGCTCAATGGCACGCACCTTCTCCTCCGCACTGCCAAGATGGCCCGCCTCATCCGGCGCTTCCACGTGCATATAAACCAGATCAACTGTCTTCAGCGCCTCGACCGCATAGCGCGCCTTTGCCATATAGTCCGTATCCAGGTACCCCGTTGCACCCGGCACCGTGACGACATCCATCCCTGCACACCGGGCGATGCCGTTCAGCAGGTCCACGGCCGAGATCATTGCCCCACGAACACCATACCGCTCTTCAAAGGACGGCAGTTGTGGTTTCTTCCCGCCGGACCACGGCCAGATCTGGGTCGCAGGCGTCTTGCCGTCCGCGATACGCTTCTGGTTTACCGGGTGACCCGCGAAGACTTCTCTGCTCACCCGGACACACTCAGCGAGGAGCGCAGCGTCGCCGCCCTCAGGCAGGTAGCCCCCGATCTCCTCGTCTACAATGTCGTGGGGAGCAGTCGTCTCCGCACCCGCCCCGCCGTGCACCACTAAGAGGTTGCGGTACGAAACACCCGGGTAGAGCGATACATCCGGCAGTGCCGCATTCAGGTCTGCAAGGAGCGCTGCCCCTTCATCTGACGTGATATGCCCTGCTGAGAAGTCATGCATCACGCCATTCATTACGGTCACCAGGTTGCACCGGTAGGCGATGTCGTCTGCTGCGAGGTCAACCCCCATGGAGACTGCCTCAAGGGCACCCCTCCCGGTGTAGTAGAGAGCAGGATCATATCCCAGAACGGAGAGATTTGCGATATCACTGCCGGGTTCAAATCCGTCCTTTACCGTTTTCAGCATCCCACAGCGTCCTTCACGTGCGATCCGGTCCATGTTAGGGATATCTGCATATGCCAGTGGTGTTGCATTGTCCAGCGCTTCATTCGGCCAGTCGGCCATACCGTCGCCAAGGATAATCAGATATTTCATTGTCGTGTTCCTCTCGTATTCAGGTTATATGTTGCATTTTTCCAGGAGATGGGGAAGATACATCTGTCTGTCAGAAATGTATGGTGCCCCGGGTAAAAGAAGGATGGACTATGCCATCTCCTTGAAGAGTGCACGCACCGCGGTGCGCACCGACTCTGCCGATGTCACGGGAGGCACCCATCCAAGCGCCTTTACTTTCTCAACCGCAAGCTGCATCTTCGGGACATCACCGACCCATCCACGGTCACCGCCGGTGAACCGGTAGGTGACATCTGACAGTCCCATCTCTTCGACGATAATGTCGGCAATGTCGGTGACACTGATCCAATCCTCCGAGCCAACGTTATAGCAATTGAAGGTCTCATCCGAGTGGTCAGCGGCATACAGGATGCCCTCTATACAGGCAGTGACCTCCAGGTATGATTTGGTCTGTTTTCCGTCTCCCAGGATCTCGAGTTCACAGGGGTTGTCCTTCAGTTTGTGCATGAAGTCCCAGATGACGCCGTGGTTGCTCCGTGCACCGATGATGTTTGCGAACCGGAAGACCCATGCCTTCATGCCATAGGTCGCGGCATACGCAGAGATCATCGCCTCGTCCGCCAGTTTTGTTGCGGCATAGATGGAGATAGGGACCATCGGGGCATAGTCCTCCGGTGTCGGGATGACGGTGGCCTCACCATAGACAGTCGAGGTTGAGGTGAAGACGAGTTCCGGCACCTCATATACCCGCATCGCTTCGAGGACACGCATCGTGGCCTCGGTGTTCTGCCGGTAGACCTCGTACGCCGCTCCGGCACTCGCCCGGACATCCGGGTCTGCTGCGACATGATACACGCGCTGTGCACCGGCGAAGGCGTCCTGCCAGCCGTCTTCGAGGAGGTCGTCGGTCAGAAGCAGCAGAGAATCGGATGCAATGTGCCCGGCAAGATGGTCCGCCGTCCCTGTCGCAAGGTTGTCGATGACGATGACCTCATCGCCCCGTGCGACGAGGGCATCTGCCAGATGGGAGCCGATGAACCCGGCACCGCCTGTTACGATCGATTTCATATCTGTCGAAGTTTCGTCTGCTATACCATTAAAAACTCTCTTTTCAGATAGAATAGTGTGACTTCCGACCAAAACATCCGCGAATACATCCTCATCTTTCTCAAAGGAATGGTGATGGGTGCTGCAGACATCATCCCCGGCGTCTCCGGGGGGACGATGGCACTCATCACCGGCATCTATGAACGCCTCATCAATGCGATCGGCAATATCCATATACACACGCTGCAGCACCTCATCCGGCGGGACAAAAAGGCCTTCTGGGATGGTGTGCGTGCCGTGGACCCGATTTTTATGGGCACCCTCATCGCAGGCATCGGCGTTGCCGCCCTTATCATGTCCCAGCTCATCCTCTTTCTCCTGGACGGATACGCAGTCGAGACCTATGCGCTCTTCCTTGGCATCATCCTCGCGTCATCGGTCCTGATATTCACTGAAATTGACCACCGGGGCCCAAAGGCCATCGCGTTTGTGGTCGCCGGGTTTGTGGCAGGATTTATCATCGCAGGCCTCAACCCCGCGTCCCTCGGGCACTCCCTCCCCATGCTCTTCATCACCGGTGCCATTGCACTCTGTGCCATGATCCTCCCCGGCATCTCCGGGGCCTATATCACGCTCCTCTTCAACCAGTATGAGTATCTCCTGCATGCCATCCACACCCTCGCACTGCCTGAACTGATCTCTTATGGGGCAGGAGGAGTGCTTGGTCTTCTCGCCTTCTCCCGCACCCTCCAGTACCTTCTCCGCACCCATCATGCAGCGATGCTCGCCTTTCTCACCGGCCTTATGCTCGGGTCCTCCCGAATGCTCGCAGGCATCATCACCACCGAGGGGGGATTCGGGGCGTCTGCAGTTCTCTTTATCATTGTCGGAATTGCACTCATCGCGCTCATGGAGTATGCCAAACGCAGGATGGGTGCATCATCCCTGCCATAATCTACAATCGCCTAAACGAACCGGACTATATCATACCCGGTCCCGGTGACGCATGCGACCGTCTCTTCGGCACCAAATAATCATACTTTTTCTCCTGCAGAACGCAGGATACTGAACAAACGCCGTTCCCCGGCATTCAACATGATCACTGCACCAAGTAAGAAACCGTATAACACTCTCCGCCGATACTAGTACAGATTTTATGTATATTGGCATCGACCACGGCACAACGGCACTGCGCTTTGCATCGGAGACGAAGGAATTCAGGATACCCCGCGAGAAGGCGACCGGATTTACGATGGCAGACCTCGAGCGGATCTGTCCCGAAGATGAGATTGAGGGCATTGCTGTCTGTTACTCGATGGGAGATGCGATCACCGCTGTGACCAACATCAAAAAGGTCAAAAACCGCGGCATCATCACCCGCGAAGGGGCGGGGAAACACACGGGCGGCGGGACACGGGTCTATGACGCAGTCGCTGCGTCAGGCATTCCCGCCGTGGTGATGCCCGGCATTCACCGCGGATCACCGACGGACCCCCGGTTTAAGGCATATTCTCACCAGACGAGCCCGGAGAAACTGGGCATCGCCTACGAAGTGATGCAGTCGCTGGGTGATACCTTCATCGTCGCAGACGCGGGTTCAAACACCGTGAGTCTCCTCGTCACAGACGGGGCCGTCACCGGTGCCTTCGATGCCTGCGTCTTTGCCCCGGGGACCACCCACGGCGCCCTTGATGTCGATGCGATCCGCCGTATTGACCGCGGGGAGGAGACGGCAAACGAGGCCTTCCTCCACGCGGGTGTCCGACACACCATCCCGGACGACCTACAGGAGACGACACTTGCCCTCTGGACGGCAATGGAGTGTGCATCCCTGCGCCTGCTCGCCCCCGAGGCACCGGTCGCGATCGCCGGATCCCAGGCGCCTGCGATTGCGGCGGAAGTGTCGGGGCTCCTGGGGACGCCTGTCACGGTCTATGACGAGTGGACAGCGGCCCGGGGGTGTGCGAGGATTGCCCGGGATGTGTTTGAGGGCGGGGTGAGGTCGGTGTTGGGGCTTGGTGTGAACAGATAGGCATACAAATCTGTCCAACTCCGTCACTACCACGCTATATGTGACATTACTCTTCCCTCATCACTTCATCCTGATAAACTGGGAGCATTAAACTAAACCGCATGAAATAGTGCGAGACACGAGAAGCGTATACTAAACAATACAATCCACCCTAAGCTACTCCACCGACAGTTCCGGATGTACAAACCATACCCCGGGAAATATCCATAACACAACCATAAAAAAGAACGATTCTGCGTGTTATATCCGTAATTCTTCATATTTCGACAAATCCAGAAGAATAATCACATAATTCATACCATTTGAAGGTATCAGGTGTACACCCCACCAAAAATTCTTATCTATTAATCATGTAAGATTATATGGGGATTTTTTTGAGAGAACTACGAATTCATGGAAGAGGAGGGCAGGGGTCTGTGACCGCCGCAGAGCTCATTGCAACCGCTGCCTTCAAGAGCGGCGTCTATTCGCAGGCGTTCCCCGCGTTCGGTGTCGAACGGCGCGGAGCACCGGTGCAGGCGTTCGTCCGTTTCAGTGACGAGAAAGTCCGCCTTCGCAGCCAGATATACGAACCGGACTACATTATCGTGCAGGACAGTTCGCTCATCGCCGATGTCGATGTCTTCAGCGGACTCAAAGAGGGCGGCATTGCGCTCGTCAATACCGAGAAAGATACTGTCGAGGGTGCACCTGAAGGAATTAACCTCATCATCATTGATGCCACCTCCCTTGCGCTGGAGATCCTCGGACTGCCGATCACAAACACCACCCTCATGGGTGCATTTGCCGCCGCCACCGGGGAAATTGAACTGGAGGCACTGGAAGAGGCACTTAGAGAGCGGTTCTCCGGTTCCCTTGCGGAGAAGAATATCACAGCAGCACGCCGTGCATATGAACTTGTAAAGGAGGGGCAGTAATATGGCACTTCGAATCGGATGCGCAGCAGCACCCGGCAAAGCACGGGACAATAAAACCGGATCATGGCGTGTCTTCAAACCGGAGGTCGACATGGAGAAGTGTATCCTCTGCGGTACCTGTATCCTCGCCTGCCCGGAGACGGCAGTCAGCGAAGTCGACGGCACCATCACCTTTGACCTTGATTACTGCAAGGGCTGTGGCGTCTGCGCCGCAGAGTGCCCCCGCGAAGCGATCGCCATGATTCAGGAGGAGAAATAAGATGATGCAGATAATGGAAGGCTCCCACGCCATCGCAGAGGCAGCACGTCTCTGCCGGCCTGAGGTCGTCTCCGCATACCCAATCACCCCCCAGACCCATATCGTCGAACGTCTGGCAGATTTTGTCGCAGACGGCGACCTGAATGCAGAATATATATGTGTGGAGTCCGAACTCTCCGCACTCTCGGTCTGCCTCGGGTCATCCGCAGCAGGCTCCCGTGTCTACTCGGCCACCTCATCCCAGGGTCTCATGCTGATGGCGGAAGTCGTCTTCAATGTGGCAGGCATGCGCCAGCCGATCGTCATGTCGATTGCCAACCGTGCACTCGGCGCACCACTCTCCATCTGGAACGACCAGCAGGACTCCATCTCCCTTCGTGACGCAGGATGGTTCCAGGTCTACGGAGAGGACGTGCAGGAGATGACCGACCTGCACTTCATCGCATACCGGGCAGCAGAACAGCACAACGTCCTCCTTCCGGGATTCGTATGTTTCGACGGGTTCATCCTCTCGCACACCTACGAACCGGTGGACATCCCGTCCCAGGAAGAGATCGATGCATACCTCCCGCCATATGTCCCATACAACAAACTCGATGCAAAAGCACCGCTCTCGATGGGCATGTACGCAACACCTGACTACTACCACGAGTTCCGCTATGAACTCGACGAGGCCATGACACGGTCCGCAGACGTCATCAGCGCGGCAGGCAAAGAGTTCGCCGAGATGTTCGGACGCGACTACTCCGGTCACATCGAGAACTACCGCATGGACGACGCCGATGTCGCGTTCATCGCGATGGGTTCCCTCTGCGGTACCGTCAAGGACGCCATCGACGAGATGCGTGCAGACGGCATCAAGGCAGGACTGGTCAAGATCCGGACCTACCGGCCGTTCCCGGCAAAAGAGATCGCACAGGCACTCGCAGGTGTCCCGAAGGTCGCCGTCCTTGAGAAGAACATCTCGCTCGGCTCCGCCATGAAGGGCGCCGTCGGCCCTGAAGTAAAAGACGCAGTCACCGGAACCGGCATTGACGTCTACAGCTACGTCGTAGGTCTCGGCGGCAGAGACATCCGCAAGAAGGACATCCGTGCCATCGCCGCCCTTGCTGAGAAGGGTGTTGGGAATACATTCTACGGACTCAGAACGGAGGTGCTCTAAATGGTCGATAAATCACTCGAACTCTTTGACTGTGGTCACCGCGCCTGCGGTGGGTGTGGCCCTGCCATGCTCGCCCGGCTCATGCTGAAAGGCGCCGGGGAAGACACCATTGTGGTCGCATCAACGGGATGTATGGAGGTATTCTCCACGCCATACCCTGAGACTGCATGGAAGGTGCCCTGGATCCACTCGCTCTTCGAGAACGCAGCAGCAGTCGCATCCGGTATTGAGGCGTCCTTAAAGCACAACAACCGCACCGAGAAGGTGATCTGTATCTGTGGTGACGGCGCCACCTTTGACATCGGGATGCTCTGCATCTCCGGTGCCTTCGAACGCGGCCACGACATCACCTACATCTGCTACGACAACGAGGCCTACATGAACACCGGTATCCAGCGGTCCGGTGCAACGCCATACGACGCGAGCACCACGACCTCACCTGCCGGCAGACTCTCCACAGGCAACAACCGGCCCAAAAAGGACCTCCCGCAGATCCTCAACGCCCACGGCGCATCCTATGTCGCAACGGCATCGGTCGCATACCCGATGGACGTCATGAAGAAGGTCGAAAAAGCCGTCAACACCCCCGGCGCATGCTACCTGCAGGTCCACTGCCCGTGCAGCACCGGATGGGGATTCGACGGTTCAAAGACGATCGAGATCGGCAAACAGGCAATCGAATCCGGTCTCTGGGTCAACTACGAGATGGAGAACGGCGAACTCGTACGTGCGAAGAAGGTCCGCCGTGTTCCGGTGGACGACTACCTCAAGGCACAGAAGCGGTTCCGCCATCTCTTCAAGCCACAGCCAAACACCGAAGAGATCGCAAAGATTCAGGCAATTGCTGATGCAAACGCCGAAAAATACGGCATCGACATAAAACTGGACTAATATCCACCACTGGTGGACATTCGCCGCTTTTTTTTGAACCGGGAAAAAAGATGAGACCGGGGATTATCGCCTTTGCAGAAGAGCGAACGCGCCCAGTCCTGCGAGCATTCCCAAAACCCCAAGAGGGGTCTGTGTCGGCGTGGGAACAGGAGTTGGAACAGCTGTCGGGGACTCCGTCGGCAGGAACGTTTGTTCTGCAGTGGGCTCCGTCGGAACAGCTGAAGGATAGGTCATCATATAGTAGCCGGTCTTTGTGATCCCTGCCTTCAGGAAACCGTCATCACTGTCCACCTCTGCATCTACCGCATACCATCTGTTCGCAGTCGTGCTCCACCAGTAGAGATGATGAACAGCAGCATTGTCGCTCACTCTGATACCCAGTTCTGCAGACGGGGAGAAGGACGCCCCCTCCGGATCGATGTGGTATGTTGCAAGCGGCTCTTCACCCTCCGGATACGGCCCGATCATCTGCGGGTCCCCCACCATAAAGAGAGAGAGAGAACTCAGCCGCTGGGCACGGTCATTCAGCGCCCGGACCCCCTTCGCAAGCGAGATATACGCCGACTCGTCCGGGTCCTTGAGGAGTGTCGCTATCTGCACGTTCCCTCCCGTATCGCTTTCAAGGGTGACCGTCCCGGTACGGATGATCAGGGTAGGTGCTTCCGGCGTGGGTATCGCACCGGGCGACTCGGTTGCGGTGGCAAGCAGGGTAAACGTATCACCCTCAATAGTTCCCACCACATTTTTGAGGCCGTTCACATCGGCATAGCCATAGAAGGTGTAGTCGCCCGGAGTATACTCGGCATTCCCGGTATCCCAGACACAGGTGGCACCGGCCTGCACCGGCACATACGCGTAGGACGATGTCGGGTGCTGACCGGTGATCGGGACCGCATGTGGCGTTGCGGCGTCATCATAGAGCGCCGAATAGGTAAACCCGCCCGGGGACTCTACATAGAGGTCGATACCCGGTTCAATGGCAGTGACACCCAGCCGGTTGAAGATCGGATAGAGATTCGTCTCCATCCGGAACCCAAGTTTCACGCCACGTATGGTCTTATAGTCGGTACCGTCCACACCGCTGCCGCCTCCCGGCGGATAGACCCAGAGACGCACCTGCGCCTCGGGCTGGTCCACCAGAAATGCCACATGGGGCGTTGCCTGCGCAACGCCGTTCGGGTAGGAGTACCACGCGCCGGTCCTGCCATCAAACTGCACCGGCGTCACATCAAAGGAGGACGGCGTCACCACCATGGTCGTTTCCGGCACACTGGTGCCTGTCACCGTTGTCCCTGCCGGATACCAGGCCACCTGGGTATCATTCGCAGCCAAAACGCCGGGCTGCAGCACCAGTCCCTCTTCACCGATAAAGATGGTCGAACCCGCCGGGACATCAGCAACCGATGCGCCCGCTGGCAGTGCACAGATACCGATAATTCCGATAATACACGCAAAAAGAATAAATTGTAAACGCATTTTTCACCTCTCGTACTGGCAGATATTATCTGCCAGATATAAGAGGATACCGCCACCCACCTGTGTGTTAATCCCGTTTGCGGCGGACAATCATATACGGCACGAGAAAGATCACCACAAGACCGATCCAGAATGTCCCGAAGATGATGAGCGCCTGTTCCTGAAAGGCGTCGTAGTAGCGCACCTGGGCACTCCGGGCCTCGTCCCAGGAGACGGTGGTACCGTTCCCGGTGGTATTGACCTCACCTCCGGAGCTCACATACCCGAGGAGCGGGTTTGTCACCGCATACTGCTCCGGCAGGGAAATAGTAATATTTGAGGCGTCATCCAGCATCACCGTCAGTTCGTTTGCACTCAGGGGTGCCGTGTAGCGGATGGTATAGTTGCCCTCCGGGAACCGGATGGCGGACCGCTCTTCGGTGTAGTTTACCGGACCGCTCTCATTCGAGAGCACGATACCGGTCACCTCGACCGGCACCGGTTCCCCGAGAACCCCCGGCTCCGTGAAGGCAAACGTATCTGACTGCAGGAGCTCAATCTCTGCCGTATAGAGCGTACCGTTCTCTGCGACCGAAAAATTGGCCGAGAGAGCGGACACACCACAGACACAGAGCAGGATCAGCGCAAGACCGATAAGAGCGACTGAATATCTGCGTCGATTTCTATGGGCGGTTCGCATTGGCGGATCACCGTCTCCGGGTCTTTCAGGAGGTGCCCGGTCACCACACACACAATCCGTTCGTCCGGGTCGATGCGCCCGTCCTCCACCATCTTTTTGATGCCTGCAACCGATGCCGCAGACGCCGGTTCAACCCCGATACCCTCTTTGCGGGCAAGGTCGCGCTGCATCGCGAGGATCTCCTCGTCGGTGACGGAATCAGCCGTGCCGCCGGTCTCGCGGATGGCACGCAGCGCCTTCTCGGCATTAACAGGGGCACCGATACGGATCGCCGTTGCGATCGTCTCGGGGTCCTTATCCGGGATCACTTCCGGCAGATTGCCTTCAATTGCCTCGACCACCGGCTGGGAACCAGCCGCCTGGATACCGGTCATCATCGGCATCCGGTCGATGAACCCAAGCTCAATGAGTTCCCCGAGACCCTTGTGCACCGCGGAGATATTTCCGGCGTTGCCCACCGGGAGGACCATGCGGTCCGGCACATCGCCCAGCTGGTCAACCGTCTCCAGACCGATGGTCTTCTGTCCTTCCAGACGGTAGGGGTTCACTGAGTTTAAGAGATAGATGCCTTCCGAGATACAGAGGTCATGCACCATCTCCAGCGCACGGTCAAAGTTGTCACGGATGGCGATGACCTTCGCCCCGTGCATCAGTGCCTGTGCCACCTTGCCGAGCGCGACCTTTCCTGCGGGGAGCAGCACAACAGCAGGGACCCCTGCCTTCGCCGCATAGGCGGCAAGGGAGGCAGAGGTGTTCCCGGTTGATGCACAGGCGACCTGCTTCATCCCGAGCTGCAGCGCCATGGAGACACCGACCGTCATCCCGCGGTCCTTGAACGACCCGGACGGGTTCATGCCCTCATGCTTTGCATACAGATGTTTCAGGCCGAGTTCCTCGCCAAGTCTCTTCATATGGTAGAGCGGCGTGCCCCCTTCCTGCAGGGAGACCGGCTCGCCTGCAACCGGCAGGAGTTCGCGGTAACGCCAGAGCCTCATCGGGCGGCGGTCCCATTCGGCACGGGAGATATTCAGGCTGTCGAGGTCGTACTTCACCGCAAGCAGGTGATTGCACTTCCGACAGCGGTAGAGCACTTCGTCTGGTGAATATTCAGCACCACAGCCTATGCAGACAAGACGATACATGCTGTATACATTGGTGCCCGGGGTAAGTATAGATAATCCCCCAGCCCCCCGTATCACAGGGAGGAATAGAGGTCAGAGCGCCGGTCGGAACAGACCGGAAACGTGGTCCGCACCGACCGGATGACCGCAGGGTCGATATCTGCGAACACAAGCACCTCGCCTGAGTCGTTCGCCTCTGCCACCACCTCACCCTGCGGGGTGACGACGGCAGTGCCGCCGCAGTATTCGCCTTCCGGCTCGTCACCCGCCGGATTCGTACCTGCCACGTACATCTGGTTCTCCAGTGCACGGGCATGCAAAAAGAGATGCCAGTGTTTCAGACGCACACAGGGCCAGGCGGCAGGCACCACCACGGCGTCACACCCCGCCTGCCGGTAGGCAGAGAAGAGCTCCGGGAAGCGCAGGTCATAGCAGATGGCAATACCAAACCGCACCCCGCCGATCGTATAGGTGGCGAGGGCATCTCCCGGCAAAAACGACCGTTCCTCACCACCCGGCGAAAAGAGATGCATCTTCGCATATTCCGCAATGCATGTCCCGTCCGGGGCAAATACGGCGGCGACATTCTGCGGCATTCCTCCCGTCTCCTTCCGGTACGACCCCAGCAGATGAATACCGGTCTTCCGGGCGATTGCGGACCATTCCCGGCAGATGGGGCCAGACCCGTCATCGGTGAAGTCCGTTCCATGCGGGTCCCATCCGGTCGGAAATTGTTCCGGAAAGACCACCAGAGAGGCACCCTGCGTCTTTGCCTCCCGTGCACACTCCCCCGCACGTGCCAGATTGATATCAGGGGCAGACGGGACACTCTGTGCCTGCACGCAGCAGATGCGAACAGCACCGCCGTTCATTCATGCCCTGCAGATGTAGCGGCCACACTTCTGTTCATCATATACACACCAAAAAGAATAAGTGCCGCACAGATTACCAGAAGTAT
>Ga0272441_10013278_pt1 | contig 11869 bp, 8 predicted proteins | sample SSMProp6N_FD_193582 | JGI IMG/M metagenome (GOLD analysis project Ga0272441, IMG submission 193582) | Marine sediment archaeal communities from Little Sippewissett salt marsh, Falmouth, MA, United States - SSM-Prop-6N | ecosystem: Environmental > Aquatic > Marine > Wetlands > Sediment ...
CTGGGTGTGGAGGTAGAGAAGAGGTTCTTCTTCATCGTGGGCAATAGTTTTGTAGAACTCGTTGTAATCCTCATCGGTCAATCCCGATTTTGGCCTTCTCCAAAGGGCTGACGCCGAGTTTACCTGTTCAGATTTCTCCTCTTCTTTTTTATCATCACCTTCGCCGCTGGTCGACGTATAGTGAAGATAGATAGGGAAGGCGATGTGATCCGAATACTTCTTTGCAATCTCTTGAAGTCTCCACCTGTTGGCATATTCCTTCCCGTCTTCGTTGAGGTTAAGAATTATCGTCGTGCCAAAACCGTCGCGTTTGCCTTCTGTTATTTCATAGTTGCCTTTTCCGTCACTGCGCCACACGTACGCGGTTTCCTCGCCGGCTTTCCGGGATATCACTTCCACCGATTCGGCTACCATAAACGCTGAATAGAATCCCACCCCAAACTGTCCTATGAGGCTTGAATCTTTCCTGGCATCACCGGTCATGCTGCTCAGGAAGTTCTTGGTTCCGCTCCTCGCTATTGTACCAAGCTGCTCGGTCAGATCATTTTCATTCATGCCTATGCCGGTATCCGAGACGGTTATCGTCTTTCTTTCTTTTTCATCAAAACGGATATCGATTTTTGGATCGAAATGCAGCTTCTTGTACTCCTCATCGGTGAGGGTAAGATATTTCAGCTTGTCTAGTGCGTCCGAAGCGTTTGATATGAGCTCACGCAGAAAAATCTCGGGATGAGAATATAACGAGTGGATTATGAGATGTAGCAGCTGTGACACTTCTGTTTTGAACTTTCTCTTGGACATGGTCCATTCTCCTTATGTTAAGCCTATGACGTAGTTAAATGCGGACCCGCTGGGATCCGGCAGTGCCGTGTATGTTCAGAATATACTGATAGCCTAGGTACCGTGGCAACGGAGGGGATACTTTTTCTTGTTGCAGATGACGATACGAACGGTGTATACTCTACAGACTAAAGACAGATGGATGACGACGAACCCGGCGAACCTATACTTCTCAGAGTAACCCCAACATGATATCTCAACTCATAGTGCTGGCGCTGCTGCTGGCTTTCTCCGCTTTTTTTTCGGGTTCGGAAACCGCCTTCTTCTCGCTCAACCATCTGGAAAAGGACAAACTGCTCTCCGGCACGGGGGGAGTACGCAAAAAGTTTGCCAGGAAGGTACTCTCATCCCCCGGTGACCTGCTGATAACCATCCTGACCGGGAATATGATAGTCAATCTCTACTTTTCATCGCTGATCGATGTGACTGTCGGTACTTTTGTAAGCGGAAACTCCAGCTTCTATTCAATCTTGATCGGCACGCTTCTTGTCCTGATTTTTGGTGAAATGGCCCCGAAAAACATCGCTATCAAGCAGTCGCTCCCCTTCTTCTCGTATACATCTCCGGTGCTTATGGTGATTCACAGGGTCCTTACACCCGTCCGGTTTGCGCTTACAAAGATAGAACGCGGGATCGTATCTTTTGTCACCGCCCGGCTGGGCTCGGATACCGAGGACAGCAGAGACCTTATCAGCTCCACGTTCAGAATAGGGCTGCAAAAAGGCATCATCCAGAAAACGGAAGTTTCAATACTCGATTCGTTTTTTGATTTCCGGGAAAAAACAGCGGATGAAGTGATGGTCCCTCGTACCGAAATAGAAGCGATTGACATATCTACAAGTGTGGCTGAGTTACTCGATTCTGCAAAACCGGGCTCAGAAGGTCTCATCGCGGTATACCGGGACGACGTAGACCACATCATCGGCTATATAAATATCAGGGACCTTCTTCCTTTCCGGTTCAAGTTTGGGACGCTGAAATCCCTCACATCCATAGTAAAAGACGTGTATCCGGTACCTGAATCGAAAAATCTGATGGATCTGCTCAAGGAAATCATTGAAAACCGGATAGAGATGGCGCTCGTTATCGACGAATACGGCGGCACCGCCGGTATCGTTACGTTTCAGACGCTTGTGGAAGACTTCCTCTACTTCTTTTACCACTCCAAGGAGGAATTCAAGCGGATCGGCGAAAACGCATATTTATTTCCGGGTAATTTTGATCTTGCGAGAGCCGCCGAAGTACTGGGCACAACGGTGGATGCCGAAAGCAGAACTATATCCGGCTATATTATCGAGGTCCTTGAGGATATTCCGCAGGAGGGCAAAAAACTTCGTATAGACGGTCTGATGTTTATCGTACGGGCGGTCTCGCGCAGAAAGATACTTGAAGTGGAGGTAAGAAAGACATCGTGATCTACCTCTACTTTATTATCGCTTCGATCTGTTCGGCTTTCTTTTCCGGGATGGAAACCGGGCTGCTCTCGGTGAACAGAACGCTCATGCAGGAAAAGAAAGAGAAAGGGGTCTTGTACGCCCGTGCCACAGAGTTCCTGCTGGCCAAACCGGAGCGATTCCTTGGTACTACTCTCATAGGAAACAACATCGCGAATGTTTCGGCCGCCGTACTTTTGACAAATCAATTTGAAAACCTCGGCTATGCCTCTTCGGCATGGATAGGCATCCTCTGCATGACTTTCGTTTTTCTTATTTTCAATGAGTTCATCCCAAAATCGATCTTGAGAGTACATGCAAATACCATCGCCGCAAGGCTTTCGCCGATTGTCTTTGGGCTATACGTCCTGTTTTTGCCGGCGTACGTCATCCTCAACAATTTGGTAAAAGTTCTTCTATTCTTTACAGGCCGCCACCGGGAGAGTAGAGAGGAATTGAAAACAAAACGCGACCTTCACTTTGTCGTAAATCTGACAGGGAAACAGGTAGGACTTCCGGAAGATGATCAAAGAATGATAGAGGACATACTTCACTTCAGAGACCAGATTGCCAGGGAGGTGATGATCCCCTTTCACGAACTTCCGGTACTGAACGAAAACCAGGAAACCGCGGACGCGGCCAGACTCGCCATAGAAACGGGTTCCCGGTTTATCCCGGTTTCCCGGAACCGGACCGACAATATGATAGGCTATGTCGATACCACCGAACTTCTCTGGGAAAAAGGAGAAAAGGTAACCGAGGTGATGCGAAAAGCCAGCTACTATCCTGAAACGAGAAGAATACCTGACATGCTGATCGATATAAACAGGAACTCGGAAGAGGTTGTATTTCTTGTTGATGAATACGGTGGGGTTTCCGGGATGCTTACGCCTAGTCAGATCATAGCCGATATTGTCCATTTTACCCCGGAGAACGGCGCTATCGATGATGAAATTCTGCTGCGTGATGACGGGTGGTACGCGGTTTCAGGAAATATGGATCTTGAAGATCTTTCAAACAGTCTTGGAATCCGTCTTCGCAGGAGTTACGCAAGCACCATCGGCGGTTATATCTGCGAGCAGATAGGTATCATCCCGCAGGAAGGCGCCGAGTATCGCGAGGCCGGCTACGTATTCAAAGTCGATAAAAAGAGCGAACGCCGGGTAGAACGGCTGTTGATGCACAAAGAACACGGCGAATAGACCGGAGGTAACGAAATGCCGGAGCTCCCGGATCTCATCGTTTATAAAGAGAGCCTGGACAGATACGTAACCGGCAGACAAATGCATGAAGCCCTCATCATAAACCCCTTTGTGCTACGCAGTGTAGAACCACCTCTGCAATCCTTCGAGGGAAAAAAGGTGACGGCTGCCGAGTTGCTTGGAAAGCGCATCATCCTTTGTTTTGAAGACTCGCTCTTTCTCGTTCTTCACCTGATGATAGCCGGGAGACTTGCCTGGAAAAGCGGTAGATCGCTACCTTCGCGCAAAACCGGTCTTGCCGCCTTTGTATTCGACACCGGCACGCTTCTCTTTACAGAAGCCGGTACAAAGCGGAGGGCTTCGCTTCACGCGGTTGAAGGCCGCAACAATCTGAAAAGTTTCGACCGCGGCGGCCTGGAGATACAGGGCAGCGATATAACGGGATTTGAGGCGGCGCTCAAACGCGAAAATCACACGCTCAAACGCACCCTTACGGACCCTCGTTTATTTTCGGGAATAGGCAATTCCTATTCGGATGAAATTCTCCACAGAGCAAAGCTCTCCCCGTTTAAGCAGACAGGCAAACTAAGCGATCATGAGATCGAAACGCTGTACACCGCCGTCGTTGAGGTGCTCGACGAATGGACGGAGAGGCTGCGCGCTGAGACCGGGGCGGGGTTTCAGAAGAAGGTTACCGCATTTAGAGACGAGATGGCGGTACACGGCAAGTACGAACGGCCCTGCCCGGTCTGTTCGACCCCAATCCAGAGGATCAGGTACGCGGAAACCGAGTGTAATTATTGTCCGGTCTGCCAAACCGGCGGCAAACTGTTAGCGGATAGAGCACTCTCTAGATTGCTGAAAAACGATTGGCCGGCGACCGTCGAAGAACTCGAACAGATACGGCGCGCCGTTGTAAACAAACCGGATAACCGCTACAATTCCGGTTAGCTATACAAGCAAATCATTGTGTAACAGTTTAAAACTCAAAGAGCTGCCATCAGTGAGGAGGAAAACATGAAGAAGGTACGTTTTGGCAAAACCGGGCTTATGGTGAGCGAGGTCGCGCTTGGAGGAATTCCTATAATGCGGCGTTCTATGGAAGACGCTATCGCGGTGGTGCGAGGCGCCATCGATCTGGGAATAAATTTCATCGATACGGCCCACGGCTACGCGGACAGCGAGGAGAAAATAGGCGCGGCGATTAGCGCGTATCCGAGAGAAGAGCTTATAATCGCTTCAAAGGCGCCGGCTACGGATAAAAAGGGATTCTTCGAACAGCTCGAGACTACGTTGAAACGGCTGGGTACGGATTATGTAGATATCTACCAGCACCACGGAGTCAATTCGATTGAAAAAAGGGAAGCTGTTTTTGGACCCGGCGGCGCGCATGAAGGAATGAAGGAAGCTGTGGCTGACGGCAGGATCAGACATCCTGCGTTCAGCTCTCACAGCATACCCATCGCAATGGAGATTATGAAAACCGGTCTTTTTGAGGCGGTACAGATCCCGTTTAATTTTGTGGACGACACCGCCGCGGAGGAGATCATACCCCTCGCAAAAGAGCTGGATATGGGATTTATAGCCATGAAACCCCTTGGCGGCGGTCTGCTCGAAAATGCCGAACCTTGCTTCAGGTTCCTTATGCAGTATGACAGCATCGTTCCGGACCCGGGCATAGAAAAGCTGGAAGAGATTGAGGAAATCGTCAAGCTATACGAAGACCGGCATGAACTGAGCGAGCAGGACAAAGCCCAGATACAAAGCTTGAAAGATGAGCTTGGCACTTCCTGGTGTCACCGGTGCGATTACTGCCAGCCGTGCCCTCAGGAGATCAGGATAAGCTCGATCCTTTGTGCCAAAGGCTCGATAAAGCGAATGACAAAAGAACGGGCGATGTCGATGCTCGGCCCTGCGATGAAAAAAGCGGAGGATTGCGTCGAGTGCCGCGATTGCGTTTCGCGATGCCCCTACGACCTGGACATTCCTGAACTCTTAAAGACAAACCGGACAAAATACGAGGAGTTTGTCTCCACCGGCGTTTGGGCGTAATAGCTCCGGCGCCGGTTTCCGCCCGGCCGCCGGCGCTCATCCGCCGGCGCGCCCGCGGTGTGATTGCCACAGCCGGCCGTCCCAACATTGACGCGTAGGAAGCCTCTCTGTATTATCCCTTCATGGAAAAGTACCCGTTTCGTGAGCTTGAAAAAAAATGGCAGACGTATTGGAAGGAACACTCAACCTTTTCGGTAACCGAGGACGCTTCGGTACCAAAGGACAAACGCCGGTACGTTCTAGATATGTTTCCCTATCCTTCGGCGGCCGGATTGCACGTCGGTCATCCGGAAGGCTATACCGCAACTGATATCTATTGCAGATACCTGCGCATGACCGGATGTCACGTGCTTCACCCGATGGGTTTTGATTCGTTCGGCCTGCCCGCTGAGACGTACGCCGTTGAGACCGGAACCCATCCAAAGATCACCACAGAGGAAAATATCAATCGATTCAGGACGCAGATACAATCCCTCGGATTCAGCTATGACTGGAATCGCGAGGTATCGACCCATACACAACAATACTACCGCTGGACGCAATGGATATTTCTCAAGCTCTACGAGAAAGGACTCGCCTACCAGGCCGAGATTCCGGTCTGGTTCTGCGAAGCCCTTGGCACGGTACTGGCAAACGAAGAGGTGATTACCACCCCCGAGGGGCTGCGGTCGGAACGAGGGAATCATCCGGTTGAGAGAAAACCACTCAAACAGTGGATGCTCAGGATAACCGAGTACGCCGACAGGCTGCTTGAAGGGCTTGATGGCCTTGCCTGGCCCGATTCTATAAAGGCGATGCAGCGTAACTGGATTGGGAAGAGCACCGGCGCGAATGTAACCTTCAAGCTCTCAGGCATAGAGGGCAGCATAGAGGTGTATACCACGCGTCCCGACACTCTATTTGGAGCCACCTATATGGTTCTTGCTCCGGAGCACCCGCTCGTAGAAAAAATCACAACCCCGGACCAGCAGACCGATGTGGAAAACTACATACGGACCGCGTCTCAAAAGTCGGATCTCGAGAGGACGGATCTTGCAAAGGAGAAAAGCGGTGTATTCACCGGCGCGTACGCGGTCAATCCGGTAAACGGTCAAGAGATACCCGTCTGGATCTCGGACTATATTCTTATTTCATACGGCACCGGCGCCATCATGGCTGTGCCCGGTCATGACGAGCGCGACTTTGAGTTTGCCAAGAAATATGATCTGCCAATAATTCAGGTTGTCTCCGCCGACGGGTCGACATACGAACTTGAAGAGGCGTTTGTGGAAGAAGGAATCGCCGTTAATTCGGGTGGGTTTGACGGCCTTTCCACCGGGGAGTTCAAGGAAAAAATCATCGTCTGGCTCTCCGAGAGGGGATCGGGTGAGCCTGCGGTAAACTTCAAACTGAGAGATTGGATATTTTCAAGACAACGCTACTGGGGTGAGCCGATTCCGCTGGTTCACTGCCCAAAGTGCGGGATTGTCCCGGTACCCTACGAAGACCTCCCCCTAACCCTCCCGGATGTGGAAAGCTACAAACCCACGGGTACCGGCGAGTCACCCCTCGCGGCAATCGAAGAGTGGGTAAACACCACCTGCCCCGCCTGCGGCGAGCCGGCAAAGCGGGAGACAAACACCATGCCGCAATGGGCGGGGTCCTGCTGGTATTACCTCAGGTTTCTTGATCCGAAAAACGAATCCGAACCCGCGTCAAAAGAGGCAATCGACTACTGGATGCCGGTGGACCTGTATGTTGGAGGAGCGGAGCATGCGGTACTGCATCTGCTCTATTCGAGATTCTGGCACAAGGTGCTCTACGATATAGGTGTCGTGACCACCAATGAACCCTTTATGCGCCTAATAAACCAGGGGATGATACTCGGTGAAGGCGGGGTCAAGATGTCGAAATCCTTGGGGAACGTGATAAATCCGGACGATGTTGTAGAAGAGTACGGCGCTGATTCGATGCGGATGTACGAGATGTTTCTCGGACCGCTGGAAGTGTCAAAGCCGTGGTCCACACAGGGAATAACGGGTGTGCACAGGTTTTTGGACAGGGTCTACAGGCTCTCCGGCAGGAAGCTTTCGGATGCTCCGCCAAAAGAAAGCACGCTGCGGCTGCTCCATAAAACTATCAAGAAAGTGAGCGCTGACACCGCGGGTATAGAGTTTAATACGGCCATCGCCCAGATGATGATCTATGTAAACGAATTGTATAAATTGGACGAGCTTCCGCGGGAAACCTGGGAACCCTTTATCAGACTGCTCGCGCCGTACGCGCCGCACCTGGCGGAAGAACTGTGGGAGCGCCTCGGAAACGGCGAAACCGTCGCTTACGCCCCGTGGCCCGAATACGATGAATCGCTGACTGTCGAAGAACGGGTGACTATCGTCATACAGATAAACGGCAAAGTAAGAAGCAAGACCGAGATAGACGCCGGAACCTCCCGGGATGAGACGGAAAAACTCGCCTTCGAGGCGCCGCGGATACAGGAACTCACCGAGGGTAAGGAAGTCCGGAAGGTGATCGTGGTACCCGACAAGCTCGTTAATATTGTAGTTTCCTAAGAGCCATTATGTATAAAGAAAGACAAATACAAGCCGCGGAAAATCTGCGCGAGCGCGATGTAGATCTTGCTTTTATCACAGCCGATCCAAATGTCCGTTATCTTACCGGCATGCCTTACGGTTCGGTGCTGTTTCTCTTCTCATCCGGAAAAACTGTCCTGCTTCCCTGGGATGTACTGCTTGCCCGTCAGCGGGCAAACGCCGGGGAAATACTTCCGTACAACGATTTTGGAAGGAGCCTGGAAACGGCGCTTGTTGAAATCACAAAAAAAGAAAAGCTGAAGCCGGGAGCCACGGTCGAAGTTCCGTCGGACACCGGTTATCTCTCGTATACACGATACGCTGAAGTGCTCTCCGGCTATTCGATTGTGTGCAGAAGCGGAGACCTCTCGGATTACCTTCAGCGCCGCCGGATGGTGAAAGATAGCGGGGAGATAGAGATACTACGCCGTGCGTGCGGAGCTACAAACGAGCTTATAGACAAGGTCGCCGGCGGTGTTAAAGAAGGCACTCTGCGTTCTGAAGTGGATGTGGCGCATTTTTTAGAGGATTTCGCCTTCTCCCGCGGAGCCGAGGGCATGGGGTTTGAGACGCTCGCCGCCGGCCCGGACCGCAGCTTTGGCATTCATGCGTTTCCGGCATGTTCGATATCCGACTTTGGTACAAATGGCCTCTCTATTCTCGACTTTGGCATAAATGTGGATGGGTATACCAGCGATGTTACCCTCACCTTTGTCCGCGGCAAAACCGACAGCCGTCAGGATTTGATGATATCCCTTGTGGAAAAGGCTTATGAGACAGCCGCCGCAATGGCACGACCGGGAACAGGGACGTACAGCATCGCCAGGGCGGTGGATGAGCTGTTTGAAAAAGAGGGCTTCTCGATGCCCCACAGCCTCGGGCACGGTATAGGACTCGAAGTCCATGAGAACCCGATTCTCAAATCGAAGCCTGAAACGGACGTGGTCTTAGAACCGGGGATGGCGTTTACCCTCGAACCGGGTCTCTATCACGCAGACGCCGGGGGCGTACGTCTCGAGAACGACTTTTTGATTACCAAATCCGGCTGCGAGGTGCTTACAACCTCACGCTTGTTCCGGTTCCCCTAGCCGGACAAATAGCCGTCCAGCCCTCCGCGGTAACCGATATATCTATTCTTTCCTCTCCGCGCAAAAGAAAATAGGTATGTATTCCTTCAGGGATTGCATTCAACGCGAGGGTGCCGTCGCAAACGGCCGGGAGAGGGAGAAGCGGGTTACCGGATATCCATCTTCCCGGCGCCGCATCGAGAGCGATGTCGCGGCAGGGAAGTAGTTTCAGACTCCTTGAGGTTAACTTTTCATCTACAATCGCCGACTCGAGAGCTCCCGGATCCAGCAACCATGGATTACCGTCTGTCCGTTTGCGTATTTCGCGCTTGAGCTTTGTGATATTCACCGCCTGCACGGCCCGGCTCACGGATGCACATCTTAAAAGCACCCCGGCAAGGAAACCGTCTTCCCAGGTAAGCTTCAGCACTCCGGAAGAATCGTCCTCATCAGGGAATACGGCCCCGCAGGCGCGCAATGAAGCCGGCGGGCTACCGTAAACCGGGACGGCAGAGACGGGTACCGCGGGCAGCTTTCGAATCCTGATACGGGCTTCCGTCGTATCTGGAGGGATTACTATCTCTTCGATGTTTCCAGGCTCCCGCAGGTATCTCAGGACATATCCGCAGGTGGAAAGCTTCTCCGGCCAGCACGGCGGCGGAGGCGGCAGTTGTACACAAACGGTCGTATATAAGCCCAGGCCGCATGAGGACAGGCAAAGTAGTGCCAAAGGAGCTATCAATTTCATTTGAATGTATAAAACGCGGAAAACCTACAAACGCTTCAGCTGTGATTTGTACATCTCCCGTATCTCTCCCATCATCTCGATATACGCGTCTGACCGGTAATCCGGATACGTCCATGGAACCGGTTGAAAAGCGCCGTCGATAAAGACAAGGGTAATCTCGGCGTATATTCCCTTTGAAAGCGGAACCCTGCGGCCGTTGTCCTTTGTTGATGCGAGAATGAGCCGTTTTAATGAGATAAGGCCGGGATCGAGATTAATGCGGCGCTTGCCCCCATCGGCATAGCGGTTCTCAATCTCGTTTGTCAAAACTTTGATATCGGCAAGGGTGTCGGGAATAACCAGCTCCTTGAAGGCGACGAAATAACGCGAAATCGGTACTCCCATTTCATCGTTATAATAACCGGTAAAATCAAAGGGGAGAGGACCGCCTTGATAGTCTATAGCACCAAACCTGGAACTCAGCTCGTCCAATAGAGATACCAGATGCTCCGCGCGGCTCGAGAGCACGCCGCACATAAGTTTTTCTGGAGTATAATCGTTTATTGCCCCCAAGATCCCTCCATAGATAAGAAACCGCGATTGCCAGACGGGTAATTTTATCTCATAATGCTCATGTCATGAAAGACGGCGGTCATTACAGCGACAAATTGGAAAGCGCTCTTGAAAGCCAGAAGACATATTTGGATCAAACGGCGCTTCCGGAATTAAAAACTAAGTTTGAAACGATGCATAACACGTTCAAGAATCTGCACAACGTGCTGCTCCGTAAATCGCTGGTGCGGGAAGACCCCTATAAAGAAGAACAAAAAATTTCAGAGATACAGCTTCCGCCTAACACCGAGGTGGGCGAAATCGAAAAAGCGGATCAAGTTGGCTTGAGACTCTCCATGTTTGACAATCAGCTTGATTTTCTGCTCCGGTATTATCAGTTCTCAATAGATTTTCTCACCCTCAAGAGGATAAAACTGCTGCTCGGTTTGGCCACGTTTTTAAACTGGAACAATTTAGCGACAACATCCACGCATATAAATACCCGTCTGCTCGCGGAGATGATTGGCAAAGTGCGTGGCGGCACGGACACGTTCTCGATCCAGGTGATAAATAACGCGCAGGATCAGCTCGTTAAACTCTCAAACGGGATCGTCGTGACCCTCAAGCGGCTGACTACATATCATCGCGAACGGTACAAACTCGAGGTGCGAAGAGCGGTTACCGATCTGATGAATCTAGCCCCTGAAGCCGTGGCCGCAAAAAAGAGCTCGATAATCGATCTGATAAAAAAACGTTTTGCAGACTCAATGGCGGGAATGCCCTACTACGATGATCTTGTAAAGGAAATTCTTGACGAGGATTACGGGTCCGACTCGGCGGGGCTCCAGGATGCGGTTTTAAAAAGACTTTCGATTATCGAACAGAAAATTGTGAAAAAGAAGCAGGTCGATTACCGCACGCTCCTGCTGGAGGCCGTCCGTCTGCTCTCCGCATCGGGAAAACCGGTAGAGCGGGCCATAGCGAAACTCAACGAAAGCAGTTCGATTATCGAAGAGTATAGAAAAAAACTGGATAGTCCTTTCCGCAGGTGGCTCATCCGGCTGCTGGGGCAAAAACAGGAAAATAGAAGTTACGAGGTGGGAATTGTCGATCCTGTTACGACAGTGACAAAGCCGTTTACCGTCGATTTTGATGAGTTCCGTAGGAAAGGAATACAGACCGCGAGACTCATCGCTTCATACGGCAGCAAGATGAACGCTTCGTACGCCAGACTTGAAGCGATGGATGAAGAGGAAATTTACATCCTGCTCGAACGAAATATTGCGGAAATCCAGAACATGATACGATTACTGCCCGCGCTCCATACCTATTTTCAGGAGGAAATGGACGCGAACAATCGCGGTAAGCTGCGCGGGGTGAAGCTCGAGGTAAACGCTATCCGGAACGCCGTATTAAAGGCAAA
>Ga0272441_10013279_pt1 | contig 11868 bp, 11 predicted proteins | sample SSMProp6N_FD_193582 | JGI IMG/M metagenome (GOLD analysis project Ga0272441, IMG submission 193582) | Marine sediment archaeal communities from Little Sippewissett salt marsh, Falmouth, MA, United States - SSM-Prop-6N | ecosystem: Environmental > Aquatic > Marine > Wetlands > Sediment ...
CAGGCCAGGGGCACCATCGACGATCACGAAGTCCGGCCGCTGAAGGCCACGCGCGTCGAGATCGCCCAAGAACTCACCCCAGGCGGCTTTGCTCTCTCCACCCATGTTCCTGATGGAAAGCAAGACCTTCTGCCCGTCCTTGCGCACCCCACCACGAGTGTATGACGAGAACTGCACCTTTCGGCTCTCCGCTTGGATTAATCGTTTCCATGCTGCTAACCCTGCTCGCTTTACGGCGCCCGAGCATTCATTGGACAGGCACACTTGCCGCCGATGTCCGCCATATACCACAATAATCCAATCCAAGCAGGGCGCAGCATCACGAAAAATGGATTCGTAGTAGCCAAATGCACTTGCAGAGAAAACGCGTGCTGGCGCCTTCGGACAACGGCCATGCGATCCGCTGCTATGCTCTCGACGTGAGCGCTGTGCTGATGTCTGGGCATGGAGGAAGGATTGGGGGGAATATTATGCCAAGAGTCCAACTTCCCGCAGTCATCCCAAAACGCAGAGCATGTATCTTCGAAGCCATATCCGGTCCGGCACGCTCTTTGGATCAGCGCACCGGCTTTCGTTGTTCGGCTTTTCTTATTTGGTGCGCCTATGGCGTTCCCCGCTCTCTCAAACACCAACGCTGTAGATCCAGATGATGTAAACAGCGTACAACGCGACAAAGGCCAATCCCTCAAACCGGCTGATCAAACGTCCTGTCCAGATGACTGGCGCCAGCAGGATAGCGACGATCAGCATGATCCAGACATCTACCTCCGCGATGCGGCCTGCGAATGGGATGGGGAAGATTGCGCCAGTAATCCCGAGAATACCGAGGATATTGAAAAGATTGCTGCCAATGACATTACCAATAACAACGTCCGCGTGCTTGCGGATGGCAGAGACGATGGCGGTTGCGAGTTCCGGCAGAGATGTGCCGACGGCAACAAGTGTCAGCCCGATGACTGCATTTGGAACGCCAAACCGTTCCGCCAGTGCTGTCGCACCCTCAACGAGGTAATGGGCGCCGGCTGCGAGCGCCGTCAGCCCAGCCACGCAGAAGACCACAGCCCAACCAAACGGTACGTCCTTTTTGCCGACATCCTTTTCGATACGTTCCCGGAATCCGTTTTCCCTGTTGCGATCGGTCACGAAGGCATAGGCGAGATAGGTCACTAAGGCCGCGACCATTGCAATCCCGGAAACGCGCCCGATCAATCCAGCCAGCGACAATGCAACCAAGACAATGCTTGCCAGCACGACCGCAAGGCTGTCGCGTCGAATTTCGAACCGCGTACAGACGATCGGTGAGAAAACGGCCGAGAGCCCAAGGATGAGCAGGATGTTGGCGATGTTAGAGCCGACGACGTTGCCGAGGGCGATGTTGGGCGCGCCCTTGTAGGCCGAAGACAGCGACACGAGAAGTTCGGGGGCTGATGTACCAAAGCCCACCACAACCATGCTGACCAGCAGCGTTGACAACCCGAGCTTATGCGCGATCGATACGCTGCCTCTCAGAAGAGCCTCGCCTCCTGCGAACAGCAAGACCAGACCACCGCCGATGTAAGTCAATAAGACGGTGTTTTCCATTTGCTTGCGTGACTCCATCAATCCGTGCGCAGACTTCTCATTTGTGCTCAATAACTATATGAAACTCAAACACTTCTTGCGCGACCGATTGCGGTTGATCAAAAAAAATAAAGTCGGGCATCTACTCGAACGTCCGCAGGCGGCACGACGAAACCAAGCGCGATAGAAAGCAGGATGTTCTGAGCCGGATGATCTTTCTTGCCGCGGCCAGTCTTCTTCTGGGCTGACGTGGCAAGTCACCGTTAATGGAGACGAAAATGACCAACGGCGATGCCCTGACCGATCCACCTGAAACTCCTGACCCGGAACAAGATCAAATACCCGTGCGGGAGCAGGTCAAGAACGCGGTCGATGCCCGCGACGCAGTGGCGGTGGTGAGGATGCTGGAGCCGTTCCCTGAGATGTGGGAAGTGCAGTCCGGCACAGGCTTTGTGCAGACAAGACAGCGGCAGGCCGCAGCCTGCCCCAATGGTGTGGTCTGAACCTTATCGCGGGAAAGACCGCGCCGCTTCTTGACGGCAACAAGGTTGCAGCGGGTGAAACCGCCAGGCGCGGATGACCGACATCACGAGCGTCTCGCCGAACACCTTTCGGGTGGAGAAGGTTGGATATCAGGCCCGTTCCCTCCGCCATACTATACAGCGCAACTTTCATCAGCGTGATGTTGCAACAAAAATAATCTTGATTTGCAAGCGACTTAGAGCATTGTAATCCGTACTAGAGAGTTTGTAAATGGTTCGAAATTCCGTCTCTTTTCCTCTCTATAGACGATTTCTACTATAAATTCTGCTTGGGTTAAATCATCTAAGGTACGGGAAATACTGGAGTTTGAAACCCGTACTTCGATTTTTGTGGTACGGGACTATAAATTTCTCTTTAAGTCATTCCGCATCAAGACTATCAATTCTTCGCGTAGCTTGGTAAACTTGCGTTGTGTTGATTCGTCATCAAAGAATTCTTCTGCTTTATCAACAATAGACTCAGGGGCTAAAAGTTTTGTACGTGTAGTCCAGCAAACAACTTCTTGGCGCATGTCTTCTTAGGAGTTATGCTTTACTACATCGCTTAACGCTTTAAGGTAGCCAGAATACACTTGCTCCTTCTGCTGAAATAAAAACTTCTTTCTATCAAATTTTTATTTCAACAGTGTTGTCAACATTGAGCCAATCCCCAGCCCTCCAACCAACGCAAATAATAACTTTACCGCCTCTTCCATATGTCTACCGCCTTTTATTTATTTTCTAAAAACCACCCAAGCATTGGAAACCCACACGCCACTAGCATAAATCATTCTCTAGTCAGGGCAACCACTTAGCCAATCACGCTATAGAGATTCTTCAGTGATTTTTGAGTCCATAAACCGCCATTTTATGTATCTCACTGCAATTCGCTTCGCTCATGCCTCCGATGTGGGGCGGCGAACTGTCGCCGGGCCGCGTTCGCGGCCTTGCTCCGAGTTCGAACTTCGTCTCTCACTCCCCGCCATTTCCCTGTTGCAACCTCCTAGCGGCGCGCCTGAAGCGCCGGATTTCTCCCAAGTTTCAAAGGGGTTTGCCGCAGCCGTCCGAACCTCAGAGATTGGCGAAACGCCGAATTTCGGTCTCTGAACCGCTTTCGTCTCTAACCGAGCGAACCTCGTCCGACCCGGTTCGGCTTCGCTGAAGCCAACGTTTGCAGCCAGTTCCGTCCATCGCATCGGCTCACATTCTGCGGCCGTTCTTCCGGCTGGCGTCGACACCCTGAGAACGCGAAGTAGGCGTTCTTGATCGAAGTGATGCGGCATCGACTGCTGCAGTTGAGAGGGTGCGCCGCCGTTTCGCAGCGGCTCGACCAAGTTTCTGGCGCGTATTGTTTGGGGCTCTTGGACTTAAACAGTCCTCTGACGTATCAGCGCGTAAAGGACCATTCTAAGGGCGGGTCGTCTTCAAATGGGAAAGTCAGCAGGCTGCCAGACAGATGCGAACCGGCATCAGTTTGCCAGACATGTCGATCTTATGGGTCGTTCAGCTTGAAATTCTGTTGGCGTGAATTCTCCGCCGGCCCGTTTATTGGGGTGGCATGCTGTGTCCGGATTGGATGTACGACGTCTCGCTTCCCTCGGGTATGAGATCGGGGTTTTGCCAAACTTCCGACCCGCCGCCGGTGCCCGAGACGCCGGTGCCGGGAGCGCCTCCAGCGCCGCCGCCACCCGTAGCTCCGCCACCATTTGCAGCGGGCACATTGTCGAGCGGGGTGATCCGGGTGTAGTCGGTGCCGTACTGGATTAGGACCGAGGTCCCATCGGCGATGGCGTCCTCGGCTTTCGCGATCTGAACGATGGTGGCGATCCGGCCATCTTCCGTTTCGACCAGATACTCGACACCTTCATTTTCGCGAAGCTCGCGTTCGGTCATGTAGCCGATGCCGGCGCCGATAATGATACCTGCCACAGTGGCCAGTGCATTGCCACTTCCCGAGCCAATCGTGTTGCCGATCGCACCGCCGGCGGCGCCGCCGGCCACTGTACCAAGCGAGCTGTTCTCATCGCGCACATCGACGGGGCGCGACGAGACGACGCGGCCCTGGCTGGTTTCGATGATCTGCCCGACATCGCGGCGCGAGTAAGTGTCGGCGTCAGAAGTCGTGCAGGCGCCGACCGCGAAACACGCGATCAAAGGCAGTGCTAAGGCTTTGGGGCCATTACGTTTTCTATGCAGCATCTTACTCACGGCTTTTGCTTGTTCGGCCATGCTAGCACCCTGTGCCACGCTGGCCGATATCCAGTGCACATTCCCCAAGAGTACTATATGGAGAAGCGTAATGAGAATCCAGCTTGCTCCAACAGATCGCAGCAAACCGAAAAGGGGTTCTGAATGAAAGATTTGGCCGTCATACCTGCAGTCGGTGCGATTATCTTACTGCTGGGTGCGGTGCCGGCAGATGCCGGTGTCGACCAGCGCGATATCCGGTCCATGCACAATTTTGCCCAACAACAGCTGGAGGTTTCACGGACCGGAACCACCGGCAACTGGCGCAATAGCGTGACCGGGTCGCGCGGGCAATTCACCATCATCACCACCGGTCACGAACCGGGCCGGGAGCCATGCCGGACCTATAGCTGGACGATCGAAACACTGGACGGAGACGGCGTGGAAGGACGCGGCACGGGATGCCGGCAATCGGCGGGAAAATGGAAGCTGGACGAGACGCGCCATATCGTCGAGGCGCATCGCGCCGATCTTGATCGCAATTCGGCCGGACCCGAGAAGCAGGCAGAACCGGTTAAACCCACAAAGCCGAAGCCGATCAAGGCGCCAGAAGAGACAAAGGAAGTGGCCAAAGCACCCAAGGCCAAACCATCGGATGACAAAACGGGCGAGCACGAAACGGTGGAGGATCGGCTTGAGACGCTTGTCTTCCAGACCCCGCCGCGCTCGGTCTTCGCGGCCTCCGCTGATGCGTTTGACGAGCGAACACGATGAGCCGGCCTGATGGAGGCGACGGGATGACCGAGGCAATCCTGCCGCGGCGCTTGAGCCTTTGCGGGCGCGAGGTCAGGATCGATGAGGTTGTCGCACGGTCGGCAACGAGTATCGTCTACCGCGGACAGGAAATCGCGACCGCAGCACCCGTCGCGGTCAAGGTCTTCGCCGATGCGGATGTCGCCGCGCACGAAGCTGAGATTCTGCATATGCTGACCTCCGCACCCGTGCCACGGGTGATCGGCGATGGCGCGGTGGACGGCCGTCGCTGCCTGCTGCTGTCCTGGGTTGAGGGCCGATCGCTGACAAGTCTGTGCGCCGGCGCGCCAGAGAAGCCCCAACCTGGCGAGCTACGCGCGATCCTGATCGGCGTCGCCAAGGCCCTTGCCGCACTGCATCGCTTAGACATCATCCACGTGGATTTGAAGCCCGAGCATGTGGTGGTTGGCCCCGATGGCTCGGTAACGCTGACCGACCTCTCTGCCGCGCGCCGGAGTAGCGCGACCGACACCGCCGGAACGGGCGACCATTCGCCGGGGGTGGCCGCGCCGGAACAGATCTCGGGCGCAGGCGAAGGTCCGTGGACCGACATTTATGGGTTTGGTGTGCTGCTGCATTGGATCCTGACCGGCCACTTGCCGGGCAGCGACGGCGCGCTGTCGCGCGACGATCCGTGCCACCGGCTCGTTCAGCGGTGTCTGGCGGAAGATCCGCAAGACCGGCCTGCCTCCGCCGAGGCATTGGTGTCGGAGCTGCGGGCGCTCGAACCAACGCCCGCTGAACAGGAGCATCTAGACCCGTTTCCCGAAACGGTGCGGATCCGAACCCGCATGACGGGAGAGGTCCCCGCGGGCGCGCCGGATGCGGGTTTGTCGGCAACCCGGCCGCGCCGGCGCGACAGCTGGAAGATCGTGGCTGCGCTTGTCCTGCTGCTTCTCGCAGGCGCGGGCGCGGGCGTTGCTCTGTGGCCACTATACGAGCGGCATTACAAGACCCAGTGGGTGATCGATCCGGCCGGCGGCGGGGACGCGCTCACGCTGGCGGAGGTGCTGGAGCGCGGGGGTGATCTGCTTAGAATCGAACTTGCAGCGGGGCGCCATGTGTTCACAGAGATCGTCGGTCGCGAGGTGGAGGTCGTGGCGGTGCCGGGGCTGCAAGAGCCGCCGGTGATCGCCGCCTCAACAGGGGCGTGCGCAGAGCTTTCGAACGCGATCGTGAGCTTTACCGGGGTGGTCTTCGATGGCTCAGGCAGCGCGCCGCGCAGCGATTGCGTGCACGTCGAGGGCGGCGCGTTGACGCTCAGCGATGTGCGAATCGAGAACCCAACAGGCAGCGGTTTGGTTTCCGGCCGCGGCGCGCGCCTCACCCTTAACAATCTTTCGGTCAAGGACGCGGCGGGCAATGCGATGCGGCTCGATACCGGTGTCAGCGCTCAGATGAGCACCGTCACGCTGGAGCAATCCGGCGCGGCGGGGATCATCTTGATGGGCGGTGCGCATGCCGAAATCGACACGCTGCGCGTGAGCGGCGCGGATGCCGCGGGGATCGCGGTGGGCGGTGGCGCGACCGTTGATATTACCGGGCTCAAGCTTGAAGCCACCATCGGCACCGGGGTCGAGATTGCCGAGGGCGCGGCGGTGCGCATCCGCGGCGGATCGGTCTCGCAAACGGCCGGGGCCGGCATCGCGGTCTATGACGGCGCGTCGCTAACGCTGGAGACTGTCGAGATCCGGCAGACTGTGCTCACGGCACTGTACGTTGACGGAGCGAGCGTACTCAGGCTGAGTGATACAAGCGTTACCGGCAGCCAGGAGCATGGCGTGCTGCTGCTTGCGCTGAAGGAGGGCCGCTTGGAGCGCCTTTCCGTAACTGAGAACGAGGGCGTAGGCGTTGTGATCTTCCCAGGAGCTTCGGTTGAGATCGCGGATGCCGAGATCGCCGGCAATGATGGCGGCGATCTCATCGATGGGCGCCCTAAGGACGATCCGCCAGAGAGCGAAGAGAAAGAGACGGACGAATGACGCGCAGAACAGTTCTTATCGGGCGTAGCTCGCATGCCGATATCTGCATTGCCGATGGTGCGGTGGATGCCCATCATGGCGAATTGGTGATCACGACATCCGGGCGGCTCTATCTGACCGACCGTGGATCGCAGACCGGCACATTCGTCCGCCGGGCTAACGATTGGCAAGCGCTGCGCCAGATGTTTGTCGAGGATACGGATGAGTTACGCTTTGGCACGGTGCGCTGCACGGGGGCTGAATTGCGCGAGCGGGCGAAGGCGGCCTATGCGCCGGAGGAAGTGGCCGGTGCCGGCGGCGGCCGCCGTGGCCCGCAGCAGATGCGTGGTGCTGTGGAACGCGATCCCGCGACCGGCGAAATCATACGTCAGAAATTCTAAGATGAGCACCACGACACATGCTCGCGCGCGCCGGGCACCCGCAGGAAGGGGTAGCGGGCGCATCTATCTGGGCGTCGTGACCCTGAGCCTCATCCTTGCAGTTGGCTTCATCTTTCTGATCGACCTCACGCAGGGCGAGACGGTCAAGGCATTATTGATTGACCGCGAGCGCGAGACCTGGCCACTGACGGTACAGAACGTCATGTGGCTGTTGTTTGCCTTTGGCTGCGCCGAACTGCTGGTGCGGCTCACCGAAACGCGCGCTGAGGAATCTGAGTTGGAAGCAGGCTACCTGCCCGAGGACGACCGCACGATTCTGCAGGGACCGGAACTGCGTGTTGCCTATAGCCGGGTAAAGGAGGCCATGGCGGCCGACCCAAGGCGCCTGCAGCGCTTCCTGCCACGCTTGATCCTGAGGGTGATTGCCCAGTTCCAGACCACCAAGTCGGTGGAGCAGTCGACCACGATCATGAATGCGAGCCTGGAGCTTTATATCCACGAGGTCGATATCCGCTACAACATGATCCGCTATGTCGTCTGGGCGATTCCGGCGCTGGGGTTCATCGGCACGGTGATCGGGATATCGCTGGCGCTGAGTTTCGCCAGCAATGTGGATTTGCAGGATCCATCCTTGCTGCTGGAACTGACCAAGCGGTTGGGGGTTGCCTTCAACACCACGCTGCTGGCGCTGGCGATGTCGATGCTGCTGGTCCTCGGCCAGCACAAGATTCAAGCCTATGAGGAGCGGAGCCTGAACCTAGCCGGGCAATACTGCCTCGATAACCTCATCAACCGGCTCTATGTGAGTTGATCCATGCGGGCAGCGCGCAGAGGGTTAGCGGATACACTCAGCGTCTCGGCGCTGGACCTGTTCGCCTCGGCGCTGGGCGTCTTTGTCGTGATGTTCATCATCCTGATACCGTTCTACCTCAAGCGTCCTTCGGTCGATGAAGGGCTTTTGGGGGCTGAAGCTCGTCTGGCAGCGTCGATGGAGGCGATGGCGGAATCGCAACAGGGCGCCGCAGCGGCGCGGCGCCGGCTTTCCTCCGCCGAGCGCGCGCTGGGTGGCATGGCGGACGAACTTGATACCATGACAGCCGAGTTGGACGAGATGGACGCAGCGCTCAAGAAGGCGCAGGCGGCCGCGGCCAGCCGGCCCGAGCCTCAAATCGACGAGAGCCCGGCGCGTGGGCAAGGGGGCGGCAACATCGCGATCGAGCAACTGGATCTGGTCATCGTGATGGACATCACCGGCAGTATGCGCACCGAGTTGCGCGACGTTCAGGCCAGCCTGGCAAGTCTTACGCGGATTTTGAACAGGTTGTCGCCCGACCTGCGGCTCGGCTTTGTTGCCTATCGCGATGTCGACAGCCCGCCGGTTCTGCGCACCTTTGCGATGGAGCGGATGAACTCAGAAAATATGCAGCGCATGCTGATTTTTGCCGACGAACTGCGCGCCAGCGGCGGCGGCGACATACCGGAGCCGGTCGATCTGGCCTTGCAGGCGGCAATCGACATGGACTGGCGGAGCGATGCGAGCGGGCGGATCATCCTAATTGGTGACGCGCCGTCCCATAGCGGGCGGCAGTCCGCATCGTTCGATGCCGCGCGCGCTTTCGCTGCAAGCGCGCGGGGTGCGCGCTATGACCGGCGTGTCTCGGCCATTCTGACCGGCAATGCCGAGGGCGCGAGCGGCTATTTTAAGCAGTTGGCGGCGGCCGGCAACGGAGACGTCTCGTCCCATCGCGGCGCGATGATCGAAAGCGTTCTGCTGGCAATTCTGGAGTAACTGATGTCTGGAGTGAATCATGGTGAGTTTTCTTGAGGGCGGCTGGATTTTGAACGGACGTGACGCGGCGGGTGAGGAAATCACTATCCGTCTGACCGACCGGGAGCTGATGGAGTCCGAAAATTGTGTGACCATCGGGCGGCATCCAGAGCTCTGCGATCATGTTCTGCACGAGCCTACTGTGTCGCGACGGCATTTGCGCGTCGCGCTCAGGTCTGGCGGGGTCACGATCGAGGATCTGAACTCGCAGAACGGCACCCTTATCGACGGCGTCGATATCCCGGCTTTCATCGCCTGCACGCTGCGCCCGGGCCAGCGCCTTGGCCTTGGGCGGCTGGAGCTGGAACTGACCCGGGTGGCGGGTTGAACCGATGAGACGCCCGGGTCGCAGCATCGAGATCTTCTCAATGTCGGCGCTGGACATCCTGGCGATGGCCACCGGTGCGTTTGTGGTCATGGTCACGCTGATGCTGCCCTATTATCAGCGCGTGCTGGAGGCGCAGGCGCAGACTGACCAGATGCGCGAAGCCGAACAGGTGATGATGGCCGAGCGCGCCGCGCTGCAGGAGGAAATCGCCGCAACCAATGTCTCGGCCGGCCAGATCGAACAGGAGTTCGAGGCCGCCGCCGCCAAAAAGGCGGCGATGGAAGAGCAGATCGCCGAGGTTGAAAAGCGCATTGGCGCATTGCAGGGTGCCGCCCGGCAGGGTCGACCACGCACGCAGCGCCGAAATGATCTGCAGATTTCCGTCGTAGACGAGCTGGACGTCGTCTTTGTCATCGACACCACACGGAGCATGACACCGGCGCTGAAGGATCTCTCACGGTCTTTGAGAGGGATCATCCGTACACTGCAGCGCCTCGTGCCATCGGTGCGCGTCGGCGTGGCCGCCTACACCGACGCCGATACTGGCTACAATCCGGTGCGCGCGCTGCCCCTGACGGATACGGACGGCAATCTAGGCCGGGTCTTGGGCTTCGTTCGCTCGCTTGGCCCGACGCCGCGCGGCAGCCGGACGCTGGAGGAGGATGTCGAACTGGGGCTCGGCCGGGCGATCGCGATGAACTGGCGCCGGGAGGCCGAACGCGTGATCGTGGTGATCGGCGATGCGGAACCCCATCGCAGTGACCGCGGCCGCGCCCTGTCGATGGCGCGCAATTTTGAGGCCTCGGGCCCGCGCAGCGCGGTCTCCTCGTTATTTGTCTCGACACCGTCGTCGCGGCGGGCCGGCAACCGGGCCCGGCCGTTCTTCCGCGCCCTTGCACGCTCCGGCGGCGGCACCTTCAACGACCATACGGGGCAAATGTTTGAAAGCGTGATCCTCGCCGTTCTGGTCGGCTAGAGCGAACTTGGCGACTTCATCGATCTTCCGTTAAAAACGTATAGTCAGGGTATGGCCGCGCGGCTGGCCTTTTCCGTTGCCGTCGCACTAGAGCCAGAGATTCTACTCATGGACGAATGGATCGGTGCCGGCGACCAGAAGTTTCAGAAAAAGGCGCGTATGCGCATGGATGAACTTGCGGAAAAGGCCGGCATCATCGTTTTGGCCAGCCACAATAACAGCCTTCTCAAAAAAACGTGTACCAAGATCTTGAGACTCGAAGGCGGACGCGTGGCGGCCTTATACGACAACGTCGACGATTTTGAAGAATAGCTGGGTGCCTGTCCGTCGTCGCCCGGACCTATGGCCGCGTAATGCTGCGTCAGCGCACCGCGCGCTCAATCAGCGCAAGCCGGGATCCTAGATATGGCGTGGTTCGTTATGGATGACGGCCAGAAAATTCCACGGTGGACGAACCAGGTCACAAAATATAATGTATGAAGTTCAAGTATTGTAGTAGGCACGCTTCGCTTTCAACGCAGCAAGCATACGGTGGAAAATGTGGGTCTCACTCCGGCGACCGGCGAGCACCTCCATTCCCATGACGATGATGACGCAGGGCGTCCTGCTCCTATGCGGCGACAACAGCATTTGTGAGGGACAATCGGCACTACCAGAGCCTGGGCAGTATGTGCTGGGGCATCGAGGGGGAGACTTCAGATACCGGCACAAGGATGCTTGAGAGGGGACGGCACTATCCTGACCGCTGGAACGTCTGCCCTTTCGAAGCAAAGGAAATGCCTGCCTATCCGCCGATCGGCATGGTGTGTGATCGGTAGACGCTGATTGATAATGGCGGCTTCAACGAGAGGTTTGGGGTCGCCGAGGATTACGATCTCCTGGTGCGCTTTCTCTTGAAAGCCGATATCGGCATGATCCCGGACACGCTTGCCAACGTCCATACCCGCGAGCACGAGCGGCTGTTATGCAAATCCCCTATCGCGCGTGATGCCCACGAAGAGAACACGCTATTTTGCAATCGCACGCTGCGCGAGGATATCAACAACCACCGAATGGCCGCGGCTGGCTATTGGTGCTTGGTGCCTTGCGCTGCAAGAACCGAACATGCCGCCACTTCTTCGATTTCGCCAGGAAAGCTATAGGGTGGAGAAGCAGGTGGCACGGATCAGAATGCTTGTTGCGATCACCGACCACGTTTCCGGCGCAGAATGGCGGTGCGCCACTCGCCCCCGATCCAGAGCCAGTCGCCATGGGGACGTACATGCTCATCAACAAACGGCTTGATGGCTGGCC
>Ga0272441_10013280_pt1 | contig 11867 bp, 6 predicted proteins | sample SSMProp6N_FD_193582 | JGI IMG/M metagenome (GOLD analysis project Ga0272441, IMG submission 193582) | Marine sediment archaeal communities from Little Sippewissett salt marsh, Falmouth, MA, United States - SSM-Prop-6N | ecosystem: Environmental > Aquatic > Marine > Wetlands > Sediment ...
TCTATTGCAAGACCCACAATTATACGACTTTGGGCACGGATAGCAAGCGCGGTCGCTGCCTCGAGTCTGCCCCGGAGTCGTGGGGTATTCCCGTGGGAACTCCCCGAAGCCCTCCGGGTCTTCCCCCTTGCGGGGACGAATGGAAGGGTGGAAGAGTGGAAGAATGGAGTGGGTGCGTTCTGCCTTCCGCCCATCCACCCTTCCAATCCCTCATCCATCCCCTCCGGTGAGCGGGACGTCGAGGGGGAACCCATCGCGGCACGGAGGTCCCCAGATCCGGGGCCAGACTCCGCTGCCTCTCGGGTCTTATCGTCGGCCCCGAGCCGTGGCGCGATGCTCCCGGTCCTTCGGCACAGTGGACGGGGACGGCGACGCCGGGGGACGCTGCGAGCGACGCCCTCTTGACTCGCCTTCGCGCTTATGGTTCGATCTCCCCTGCCACTGCGGAGGATTGTCGGCCCATGTCCGAGCTGATTCTCGAAATGCACGCAATCCGCAAGGAGTTCCCCGGGGTGCTCGCCCTCGACGGCGTCGACCTGTGCGCCCGTGCCGGCGAAGTGGTCGGCCTGGTCGGCGAGAACGGCGCCGGCAAGTCCACCCTCATGCGCGTCGTCAGCGGCGTCTACCCCGACTACGCGGGCAACGTGACCATCGGGGGCAGCCCGTGCCGCTTCCGCTCCCCGCGAGAGGCCGAGGCCGCTGGCGTCGCGATGATCCACCAGGAGCTCAGCCTCGTCCCCGCAATGAGCGTGATGGAGAACATCTTTCTCAACCGCGAGCCCCGCACGCGCCTGCGGATGGTGGACTTCCGCAAGATGGCCGCCGACGCGCGATCCCTGCTCGCTCAGCTCGACACCCCGATCGACGTCACGCGGCCCGTCGACGCCTACAGCATCGCGGTTCAGCAGATGGTCGAGATCGCCAAGGCTCTCTCCCGCGACGCCCGCATCGTGGTCATGGACGAGCCCACGAGCACCCTGAACGATGCGGAGACCGACCGCCTGTTCGCCATCGTCGAGCGCCTGAGGGCCAGCGGGGTCGCCGTGATCTACATCTCCCACAAGCTCGAGGAGATCTACCGCATCGCGGACCGCATCGTGGTCCTGCGCGACGGCAAGCTCATCGGCTCCGCGACCGTTGCCGAATTGCCCCCCGACCAGATGGTCCAGTGGATGGTCGGACGCACCATCGACCAGTTCTTCCCCAAGCACGCCTGCGAGCCCGGCGAGGAGCTCCTGCGGGTCGAGAGCCTCTCCGTCTGGGGCGGCGATGGGCACCGCCTCGTCGACGACGTGTCCTTCACCCTCCGCCGCGGCGAAATCGTCGGCCTGGCCGGCCTGCGCGGCGCGGGCAACAGCGAACTGCTCGGAGCCGTGTTTGGACGCTACGGACGCCGCGCCCTGGGGCGCATCTCTGTCCGCGGCAAGCCCGCACGTATCACCAGCCCCCACGACGCCATCCGCCACCGCATCGCCCTCGTGACCAACGACCGCAAGGCCTACGGCCTCGTCCTCCCCATGTCCGTCCTCCACAACATCACCCTCGCCTCCCTGGGGTGCGTGAGCCGCTTCTCCTGGCTCCGGCCCCGCCTGGAGCGAGCCCATGGCCAGCGGCTGCGGGCCGAGCTGAGCGTCCGCACCCCCACGCTGCGGGTCGAGACCAACACCCTGAGCGGCGGCAACCAGCAGAAGGTCGTCCTGGCCAAGTGGCTGATGACGGAGCCCGACATCCTGCTCCTCGACGAGCCGACCCGCGGCATCGACGTGGGGGCTAAAGCCGAAATCTACCGCCTCATGAACCAGTGGACTCGCGCCGGCAAGGGCATCGTGCTCATCACCTCCGAGCTGCCCGAGCTGCTCGCCATGTCCGACCGCTTCATCGTGATGCACCGCGGCCAGGTGACCGCTCGCCTCACCCGGGAACAGGCCAGCCAGGAGGCTATCACGGCCGCCTCCATGCAGGAGTGACGCCCCGTGGGCGACGAACGGGACACGCTGCCCCTCGACGACGAGGCCGCAGGGCCTGGACTGGCCCGCCGGCTGCTCCGTCAGCGCGGCCTGCTCGCGTTCTTCGTCGTCTTCGTCTTCTGCCTGGCCTCCTCGCCGCGCCACGTGCGCACCCGCTGGCCCCTCTTCCTCACACTCGACGTCCAGAAGAGCATCCTCTACGAGCACGCCGAGCAGGGGGTGCTGGCTGTGGGGATGACCCTCGTGATCCTCACCGGGGGCATCGACCTGTCCGTCAGCTCGGTCCTCTGCCTCTCCGCGGTGCTGTTCGCCACCCTGCGCATCCCCGTCGGGTTCCCGCTGATCCTCGCACTGCCACTCACCCTGGCCGCGGCCTCGGCGGCCGGCGCGTTCACGGGAACCCTCGTCTCGCGTTTCCGAATCCAGGCCTTCGCGGCCACTCTGGCCATGATGGCGGCGGCACGCGGCATCGCACGATGGATCTCCCACGACGAGAAGATCTCCGCCGGCATCGTCGGTCAGGCACGGCGGGCCGACCCCGCTATCTTCGATTTCATGACCACGCCCCTCGTCAAGCATCCCCTGATGCCAAAGACCATGACCCTCATCTTCCTGGCCTGCCTGGGCATCCTGTGGATTGTGCTCGCGCGCACCCGCTTCGGCCGCCACCTCTACGCCATCGGCGGCAACGAGGAGGCCGCGCGCCTCTCGGGGATACGCGTCGCCTGGAACAAGACCGCCGCCTACGCCATCTGCGCCCTGATGGCCGGCGTGGCCGGCATCATGGACTGCTGCCAGCTCCGCCAGGGCGACCCCGCCACAGGCATCGCCTACGAGCTCGATGCCATCGCTGCCGTCGTCATCGGCGGCACCAGCCTGATGGGCGGACGCGGTGGAATGGGCTTCACGCTCGTCGGCATCCTCACACTCGGCTACATCGACAAGCTGCTCAGCCTCCACGGCGTTGGCCCGGCGGGGCGCGAAATCGCCAAGGGCTTCATCATCCTGGTGGCCGTGCTCATTCAGGTGCGGCCCCGCAAGTAGCGACCTTAGGAGACCGGACATGCGAACCGTGAGCACCGTGCTCGTCGTGGCAGCAGCGCTGGCGTGCGTCCTCGGGTGCAGCGAGCAGGAGGCGCCCCGAGGCTCCGCCGAGAACCCCTTCGTCGTCGGAATGTCCCAGTGCAACCGAGGCGAGCCCTGGCGCGTGCAGATGGATAAGGATATCGAGGACGCCGCGGCGAAGCACGACGAGCTCACCGTGCTCTTCAAGGATGCCGCCAACGATTCCATCAAGCAGCAGGGACAGGTCCGCGAGTTCATCCAGCAGGGCGTCGACCTCATCATCATCAGCCCCAAGGAAGCCAAGCCACTCACCCAGCCCGTCGCCGAGGCCATGGTCGCCGGCATCCCGGTCATCGTCCTCGACCGAAAAGTCGAGGGCGACAACTACACCTGCTTCATCGGAGCCGACAACGTGCGCATCGGCGAGGAGGCCGGCAAGCACCTCGTCAAGCTCCTCGGCGGCAAAGGCAAGATCGTCGAGCTCAAGGGCCTCATGAGCTCGACACCCGGACAGGAGCGCCACGACGGCTTCATGAAAGGCATCAAGGGCTCGGACATCGAGATCATCTTCGATGCCGACTGCAAGTGGCTCGAGCCCGAGGCCAAGAAGGAAATGTCCTCGGCCCTCCAGCGGTTCGAGCAGATCGACGCCGTCTACGCCCACAACGATCCCAGCGCCCACGGCGCCTTCCTGGCCGCTCGCGAAGAAGGCAAGGGCCGGCAAACCAGCATCAAGTTCATCGGCATCGACGCGCTTCCACACGAGGGCGTCCAATACGTCAAGGACGGCATCATGACCGCCACCCTCGAATACCCCACCGGCGGCGCCCTGGGCATCGAGAAGGCACTCGACATCCTTCAGGACAAGCCGGTGCCCAAGAACATCATCCTCGGCACCCGCCTGTTCACGAAGGACAACGTGGACAAGGGTGGCGAGGCGATTGAGTAGCGAATCCCATCTCGCCCGTGCCGCACGCGGCCGGGCCCTCGGCGACGCCGAGCGCGCGGCCCTCGCCCGTCTGCTCCTCGACGAGCCCGGCCCGCGCCGCCTCTTCGGCATCACGCCCGACAACGCCCCGAAGTGCGTCGAAGAGCGGCTGCGCACCCTGCCCGCCGTCTGGAACGCCCTGCACGCCGCACCCCTCCGCGTCGCCGGCTACGAGGAAAGCCCCGCCGATACGCCTCGCGACCTCTTCTGCGTCCACCTCCCCCTCGCCCGGCACCTCATTGGCATCGCCTCGGGGCGGGCGGAGCGCACCCTCGTCGCAGTGGCCGGTGTGCCCGCCGGCGGCAAGTCCGTCTTCACCGCCGTCATGCTGCGTGTCCTCCGCGCGCTCGAGCCCCCGTTCGGCGTCGCCGCCCTCGGCCTCGACGGCTATCACTACCGAAACGCCTACCTCGATGCCCACCGCACGCCGCCCGGCGTGCCCGAGCCCGCCTCGCTCCGCCCCTACAAAGGCGCCCACTTCACGTTCGACGCCCTCCGCCTCGCGGATGACCTCCGCACCCTCGAAACGGCGACCGTCCCCGTTGCCCTTCCCGCCTACGACCGCACCCTCCACGAGCCCATCGACGGCGCCGTCACCATCGAGCCACGCGACCGCCTGGTCCTCGTCGAGGGCAACTACCTTCTCCTCCGCCAGGGCCAGTGGGAGCACGTGGCCGACCGCTTCCATTTGCGCATCTACCTCGACCTGCCGCCTGGCCTCAATCGCGAGCGGATGATAGCCCGCCACGTGCGAGGCGGCCGCTCCCCCGACGCCGCCGCCCGCCACTACGAACGCTCCGACCGCGCCAACACCGACCTCGTAGCCGCCACCCGCCCCGAGGCCCACATCGTCGTCACCCTGGACGCCGCCTACCGCCCCCGCACGATAGCCCCCGGCCCGAGCCACAGCCACCCGAAGGCGGCAGCCCCAACGAGTTGACCGCCTGCTTGTAGTCCCGCCTCTGCGCGCCCTCTTGCTTTCCAGTTCGTAGTTCCGCCTTCAGGCGGTCTTCTCTGTCCGCGCCCTCCTGTTCGGCCCCCGCGCATGGATATGGAAATGTAGGGGCGGGCCCCCGTGCCCGCCCACGCCGGGGCTGGCGGTCATCTCCCGGGCGCGGGCGGGCACGGGGCCCCCCCTACGCCGAGCGCGGCGGGCCATGTCTTCCTTCGGCGTTCCATGTTCGGTGTTCGATGTTGGATGTTAGACATCCCGGGGGTTGCGCGGCCCTCCCCCCTTTGGCTTCGCTCAGGGCAGGCCCTCCCTCTCCCGATCGGCGAGGGTGGTGAGCCAGGAACCTGCCTGGATCGCTCTTGGCCCCCACCGAGCTTGTCTCGGTGGAGCCAGGGTTTGTGCACTACCCGCCGCGCTCCCACCACCCTTCCTCCCCATGCTCCGGGCGCGCCACCCACCCATTGTGGGCGGGACGTCCCCGTCCCGCGAGAGATCATCCGCCTCCTGATCACCCTCGTCCCCACGCACAGCGTAGATACCGCCCCAATAATTAAGTATGGTGTCCCCGGAACTAGCGGAACTAGGAACTACGCGAGGCCCACATCGTCGTCACCCTGGACGCCGCCTACCGCGCCCGCTCGATAGCCCCCGGCCCGAGCTTCCGCAGGCGTGTCCATAGTGGACACGTTGAGGACAGCTCGCACGGAGGCGACTGCCTGAGGCGAGAGGCGGCCACTGGCGGCCAGAGCTGGTGAGAAATGCGGGATAGCCCCCGAATGGGGGCTACGGCCCGGATCGCCCGCTTCGCGGGCTCAGGAATGGACGGCGTGGACTGCATGGACTTCGTGGACAGGGAAATCCGAAGATCGCCGTGCACAACGTCTACATCGTCCATTTCGTCCACGGGGCTGATGGCTTGTGCAGTCCCCAGGCGGCTCGCGCCTTCGCTCTTCCGCCACCTTCGCCGCTGGGGGAAGGGGTCCGTCGCTGGTCCCTGCGGCGTAAGCCGGCGGGACGCGCGGCGCACCCCCTACGGAGAGCCCCGTTCCTCGTCCGCACGCTCCCTTTCCCCTTCCTCGTCCCCACGCTCCGCGTGGGGACGCAATGGAGGGGACGCTCTGCGTCCCGAAAAGCGCGGGCGCCGTAGGCCGGGCTGAGCGAGCGCGGCTCGGCGGCCCGTGGCGCGTCGGGCTTGCCGGGGCGCGCGACGCGGAGCGTCGAAGATATTGCGTTCCCACGCAGAGCGTGGGAACGAGGGATAGCCCCCGGCCCGAGCCACAGCCAGCCCGCCTGAGCCCTTGCCCGGCCGTGGGGCACAGCCGCCCCCACTGTGGGCGGGACGTCCCCGTCCCGCGAAAAGACCATCCTCTTCCTTATCAGCCTCGTCCCCACGCAGAGGGTAGCTATGCCCCAATAATTAAGTATGGTGTCCCTGAAATTATTGGTGTCCCTAGAATTATGAATGCAAGGGCAGGTACGCGCGCGACACCTTCCGCCTCGATGGCGACACATGAAGGTGGGCCTTCCATTCCTGGTCTGATGTGGTATCATGGGGCATCGGGGTACGTCGGGATGTCCTGTCACTCCGGCGGTGCGTTCAAAGGCGCTTGATGGGGGAAGTGCAGTGCGCTGCCGAAATCTTGCCTGTCTGCTTCTCCTCTCTTTCCTCTCTGCCGTTGCCCGTGCCGAGCCTCCTCCCATCCATCAGGCTGCCTGCCGTGCGACGCTGGCGGACGATGCGTTCGTGGTGGCGGTGTCTCTGCGGGTGGGGCGCCCCGCGAAGGCGGCGGATACGGCGCCGCTGATCCCCGCACGCTTTGGGCTCGTGAAGGGCCTGGCCGGCAGCGGGGCGGCTCGCATCGTGGTCCGGGGCAAGACAGCCCATCTGCGCGTGGAGCCCATCGCGGACGCTGCCGCGGAGCCGCTCAATCTCACGTTCTCGTTCCGCGCCCCCATCACGACTCGTCACGGGCGGCTCCAGTGCATTCTGCCGGTCGTTGGGGCGGCCGGGGTGACGGTGGACCTGCCGGGGCCGCTCCACGGGCTCACCGTCGTTCCCAGCGCGCCGGTGGAGAAGGCGGGCGGCCGCGTGGTCATCTACGCGCCGGCGTGCAGCGCCCTCATCCTCCGCTGGCAGGCGGAGCCCGTGGGCGAGGCGGCCGCCCCTGCCTGGCGCGTCTCGTGCGATACCGATGTGGGCCTCACCACGGACAGCCTGGCGGCGAAGACGCAGTTCACCCTCAACGTCCTCCAGGGCGAGGTGGCGGCTGCGAAGGTGGCGCTGCCCAAGGGCGCGGAGCTGCGCTCTGTGGCGGGCAACGACGTGGCAAGCTGGGAGCTCGAGGGCCGCACGGTGGCCATCACGCTGCGGAAGCCGACGAAGTCCCGGGCGCGCTTCACGGTGGTCTCTCGCTCGATCGCGAAGAAAGATGAGGTCTTCACCTGGGAGCCGGCCGTCGTCGTGGGGGCCAGGCACCAGTCGGGGCACGTCTACTTCCGTGCGGCGCCCGGCCTGCTGCTGCGTGCGGTGGACCGCAGCGGCTTCGAGCGCGTGAGCGACGGCTACGCGCCCGACCAGGCCGCCGGCCGCCAGACCCTCGTGCTGGTGTATCCCCGCCTGCCGGCATCGCTGCGGCTGGCGGTGGAGCCGCTGCGCGCCCGCGTCACCGCGGCCGTGGCCACGCTCACCGAGCTCGAGCACGGGGTGGCCACGCAGCGGGCGGTCGTCGACTACAGCATCCGCGACGCGTCGGTCCGCGAGCTTCGCGTGAAGGTGGGGGAGGGCACGGACGTCCTGGAGGTCGCCTGCCCCGGGCTGCTCGACCACGAGGTGCGCGGCGGCGTGCTCACCGTGCGGCTCCGCAAGGCCGTCGAGGAGAAGGCGCAGCTCAAGCTCGTCGTGCAGCGGCTGCTCCAGCGGGTGGATGGCGTGCTCATCCCGCGGCTCGAGGCCCTCGGGGTGGAGCGGCAGAGCTGCGTGGTGGGCGTGGCCGCCGCTGAGAACGTGGAGCTGACCCACCGGCGGGCGACGGAAGCCGAGCAGCTCGACGTGCGCCGCCTCCCCGCCTGGATTCGCAAGGCAGGCCCCAAGCTGGCCTACCGCTACTACGACCGCCCCGACACGATGGTGGCCGTGGAGACGGCGCCCCTGCGGCCAGAGCTCGACGTGGCCGTCGCGGAGGTCTGCACGCTCCACGACGAGGGGTGGCGGCGGCGAACGGGCTGGCAGATCACCGTGGCGCGCGGCGAGGTCTTCGACCTGCGCCTGCGCGTGCCCCAGGGCGTGGTGCCCCTCAATGCGACGGCACAAGCCCCCGCGCCCCCGCCTGCGAAGCCGAGCAAGAAGAAGCCCGCCAAGCCCGCCTGGTTGGACATCCTGAAGGACTGGTCGTTCGACGACGCGACCCGGATCCTCAGAGTGGAGCTGACCGCGGGCCAGCGGAAGGCCATCCGCCTCGCGGCCAGCTTCGCCCAGACCGTGGCCGCGGACCAGCGGGCCATCGAGCTGCGAGGCCTTGCCCTCGACGGCGTCCGCCGCTACGAGGGCCAGCTCACCGTGTCCTCAGCGGCGGCCATCGCGCTCCGGGCCACGCGGACGGCAGACCTCGATACGCGGCCGGCCAGGGAGGGGCGCCTCGCATTTGCCCAGCGCGCACCGGCCTGGGAGATCGACCTCGCGGCCACCCCCATCGAGCCCGTCATCGACGTCCAGAGCGTCGCCGTGCTCGGAGCCCGACCAGGGCAGGTGGCCGTGGATGCCGTCCTCACCTGCACCATCCGCAAAGCGCCGATCAACACCCTGACCCTCCGCCTGCCCGAGGGAGCGGCCAACTCCTCCGTGGCCGGCAGGGAGATCAAGAGCAGCAAGCTCGACGGCCTCGTGTGGACCGTGCACCTGGTGCGGAAGGTGCAGGGGAGCCTGGTCCTGCGGGTGAAGTACGACTACGTGGTGCCCGCCGAAGGGGGCACGAGCCTGTGCGGGAGCATCGAGACGCCGGGGGCCGCACACCATCAGGGCTTCCTCGTGGTGGCGAGGGACAGCGACCGCGTGGAGCTGGTGGTCACGCCTGGTGAGGGTCTCCGCGAGATCGATCCAGCCGCCGTGCCCCGGCGGAACGCCCCGCCGCTGAATCGCCCGCTCATCACCGCCCACACCTTCTCGGACAGCGGGAGCCTTCGGCTTGTGACCACCGTGCTCGGGCGGGCGGACGTGCTTCAGGCCAAAGCCCTCGGCGCCATCGTGGAGACCGTGCTCAAGGCCGACGGCCAGGCCGTCAGCCAGCTCACGTGCGACATCCGCAACGCCAACCGCCAGTTCCTCCAGGTCGACCTGCCCGCCGACGCCACCCTGCTCGGGGCGTATGTGAACAGCCGCCCCGTGAGCGTGGCCACGGAGCCGGGCGGCGGCACCCTCGTGCCCCTCCTCGCGGGGAGCACGGGAAGCCGCGCGGAGGACGCCATCGAGGTCTCCGTCATCTACGCCCAGCGGTCGGCCCCCCTGGCGGGCGGCAGGACGGTCGCCCTCTCCTCCCCGCCGTTCGACGTGCGCACCGAGGCCCTGAGCTGGGCCGTGTACCTGCCCCAGGGCTACCGCGCACAGTCCACGGAGGGTAACATGGAGCTTCTGGCCCGCCCCCCTGGCGACCGCGCCTGGGGCCTCGCCCTCGGCATGTTCGATGAAGAGGGCCGCGCACTGGCGCGGGTTTGGGGCTGGGTGCGGCCCCACTGCTTCGCGATCCTCATCAGCCTTGGAGTTCTGGTTCTCCTCGGGGTCGTTGTGGCCATCGCGCGCAAGCGCCTCCCCGCCTGGCTCGAGCGCAGAAGGGCCAAAGCCGCGCTGAGGAGGAAGAGGAAGGTCATCCGCTCGCCCCTTCGGAAGGCAGCCACTGCCGTTGCGGCCGCGGCGGTCTTTCTGGTGTGCCTGGTGGTCCTCGCCGGCCTGGTGCTCCCGATGCTGAGCACGGCGCGCGAGGAGGCGCGCCGCATCCGCGCCAGGAACAACCTGAACCAGATCGCCAAGGCCATGGCCACCTACCTCAACGAGCACGGCGACAACCGTTTCTATCCCAAGAGCTTCGCGGAGATCGAGGGCATCCTGAACGACCAGGGCGTGTTCTACGACCCCACGAGCGGCAAGCGCGCGGTCTACCTCCACGAGGGCACCCACCTTCGCGACGACTTCCCGCCGAATGAGCCCATGGTCTACATGGAGGGCACAGGTGGCGTGAGCGTGGTCTTCTTCGACAGCCACACCGAGTTCTACCCCTACGGCTCCGAGCGTCTCAGGGAAATGTTCCCGAACCGGCGCTTCACGCGGCCGGGAGGGGAAAGCATCGTGATGGAGATGCGTTGCCCTCCCCAAGCCATGGATGACGTGTCCGAGCTCGACGCGGCGTTGCCGAAAGCTGCCTCCAGCGCCAGGTGGGGCGACCGCGATCCCACGAGCACGGCGAGCCGCTCGGGCGATTTCAGGGACAAGTACGGGGGGCACCGGGGGCGGGCGCTGGAGGTCCAGAAGGAGGAACTCAAGAAGCGCATGGTGGAGGCCGAGCGGCTCGTCCGGCACGGAAACTACGAGGCCGCGATGAAGCGCCTCGACGAAGTGGTCGCCAACGGCAGGAAGCTCCCCCGGACCCGGGAGGTGGAGGAGCTCACCCGGCGGGCCACCGCCCTCGTGCAGAAGGGGCTGAAGGACCTGAAGGACGAGGAGAGCAGGGAGGGCGAGAAGCTGTCCCAGCTTGTGGACGACTTCGACAAGACGAAGCTCGACTACGGGCAGAAGAAGCTCCTCGACCGCATCAAGAAGCGGCACGCCCAGCGTCGTCCCTCGGTGGCCACCCCGAAGCCCGCGCCCGTGAAGCCCACACGCGGCGACGACCTGAACCTGATCGCGGAAGCGGAGCCCGACGTCTCGCGGCCCCCGAAGCCGCCCGTGGTGGCGGCGGACATCGAAGCCCCGATTGAGGACGTGCCGATGCAGCCCGAGCCGGAGGGGAAGCCCGCAGGCGGCGAAGGGCCGGGAACGGGGGGAGGCAAGCCGAAGGGCGACGTGGCGGGCGACGCGAGCTGGCGGCGGGTGGAGTTCCAGGATGCGCGGCACCGCTACGCGCCCGTGCGTGGCGGCCGCCAGAAGGGCGCACTGCCCATCACCCTCGAGCTGCCCAGCGGCCAGGCCCTGCCCTACATCTTCCACCGCCCCGTGACCGGCGGCGCGCTCGGCGAGATCGAGCTCGACTGCCGTCCCGTGGGTTCCCACCGCCCCGCCAAGGGCATCACGCTCCTGGGCGCCGTGGCCTTCCTCGGCCTCGTGGGCGTGCAACTGGCACGACGGCGACGCGAGAAACGCACCAGTCAGGAGACCAGGCGATGAGGCACCGATGGATCGTGTGCGTGGCGGCAGCACTGATTGCCGGGAGCGCATGGGCCGGCGCGGCCGTCGCGAAGCCGAAGCCCAAGCCGAAGCCCCCCACCGTGCCCCCCAAGCTCTCCATCTCGCTCGACGGCACCTGGCAGGAGCTCCTCGAGGCCGCACGAGCCCTCGTGGAGGCCACCAAGGACAAGGAGGAGAAGGCGAAGGAGGAGCCGAAGTTCCCCATCGTGCTCAACGGCGCCATCGCCACCGGCACGGTGAGCGACACGGTGGCCCGCCTCTCCGTGGCGCTCTCCTTCGAGGCCCTGAGTGAGAAACCGCACGACCTGCGCTTCCTGCCCCCAGGCGTTTCCGTGGCCCTCCTGAAGTTCGACCGCCCCGCCGACGGCAAGGCCCAGATCGTGCGAGCCGCCGAGGGCTACTTCATCCGCACCACCGCCGTCGGAACCCACGCCCTCACCCTCGAATACGCCGCGCGGGTGGAGAAGAAGGACAAGACGCACACGGTGACCCTCCCGCTCATCG
>Ga0272441_10013281_pt1 | contig 11867 bp, 8 predicted proteins | sample SSMProp6N_FD_193582 | JGI IMG/M metagenome (GOLD analysis project Ga0272441, IMG submission 193582) | Marine sediment archaeal communities from Little Sippewissett salt marsh, Falmouth, MA, United States - SSM-Prop-6N | ecosystem: Environmental > Aquatic > Marine > Wetlands > Sediment ...
ATTTCGGCAACCATGTCATTCAAGGGCGATAAAACGGGATCTCTTGAACTGGTTGTCCCCGCTGAAACCGCCGATACGCTTGCTTACAATATTCTCGGTATTGATGAAAGTGAGGATCTGCCGCCCGGCAGCGCCATCGATGCTCTGCGCGAACTGTTGAACACTATCTGCGGGCAGCTGCTGACAACGCTGTTCGGTGATCAGCCCATCTTCGATTTGACGGTGCCTGAAACAAAAACATTAACACTTGACCAGTGGGATGAACGGGTTGAGAATGATCAGTATCTGGCCATCAGTGTCGAAGACGAACCCATTTTGATTAAAACCAATATCGAGTAGGTCATCATGCCGATTAAAGTCCTGGTTGTGGATGATTCCGCTGTTGTCAGAAATATCTTTTCCAAGGAACTTTCCTATGATCCCGATATCGAAGTGGTCGGTACGGCGCCGGACCCGTATGTGGCCAGAGACCAGATCGTAAAGCTGAAACCGGACGTTATCACGCTGGATATTGAAATGCCGCGCATGGATGGCCTGACATTTCTGCGGAAACTGATGATGCACTATCCCATACCGACGATTGTGGTATCATCTCTGACCGCCAAGGGGGGGGACCTGGCCCTGGAGGCCTTGTATGAGGGCGCGGTGGAAGTCATGTGCAAACCCGGTGCGGCCTATACGGTCGGGGACATGGCCCTGACGCTGACCGAAAAAATCAAGGCTGCGGCACGGGTCAATCCCAGGGAGATCGCGCAGATTCAGAAACCGGTTGTTACGGCCGAAAAACGAAAGCTTTCATTGACCCGCACCACCAATAAAGTCGTGGCGATCGGGGCATCCACCGGCGGCACCCAGGCCCTGGAAACGATTTTGACGGCAATGCCGGTCAATGCGCCCGGAATTGTGATTGTTCAACACATGCCGGAGAAGTTTACCAAAAGTTTTGCGGATCGACTGAACGACATCTGTGATATTCGCGTCAAGGAGGCTGAGGACGGGGACCGGGTCATACCGGGCCAGGCCATCATTGCGCCGGGAAACATGCACATGCTGTTAAAACGGTCCGGGGCCACATATTATGTTCAGGTCAGAACCGGTCCGCTGGTGAAACGGCAGCGGCCGTCCGTGGAGGTTTTGTTTAATTCGGTGGCAAAATATGCCGGCGGCAATGCGGTCGGTGTGATCCTGACGGGAATGGGGTCGGATGGTGCGGACGCGCTTTTACGGATGAAAGAAAACGGTGCCGCAACCCTGGCACAGGATGAAAAATCGTCTGTGGTCTTCGGCATGCCGCAGGAAGCCATCAAACGAGGGGCGGTCAGCAAGGTGGTCGGCCTGGATAATATTCCCGCTGAAATACTCAATATGGTCTGATATTGATAAGTTTACATAATATATATTATCAGACATTATCGATATACCTCTCCGTAATATCTTCTATGAATTTTTCGATCGCTTTTGAATAGCGTCCTATTTTGTATACTTCCCTTAACTTGTTCCGGTATTCCTGCCGGTCGATAATTTGGTTCACTACCAGTGAAAACAGGCACATGGGGGTATTGAGATACGGGATTTCCTTTTTTTTACAGTATTTACAGATTTTACCGTCATCTGTAAGGATACCATCTGCGCGGGTCCGGTGATAACCGTCGATCAGCAGGCAATCCGGATACGTCAGCGGCAGGAATTTTGCTGCCATTGTGTCGGTTGTATCGTACCAGAGAATTTCAGTGAGTTTTCGGTAATTTGTTTCAGTTTTTTTTTGAATCAGTTCGTTTAAAATGGGTTTTGGAACCAGCAGTTTTTTGAATGCCGCGTATTTTTTCAGCATTCCGATTTTTTCTAAATAGATGATTGTGGATGAATCTGCCACAATTTTACCGTTTTTATTTAATATTTTATCGGTGCGATTCATGATTATTTGCAAAACTATTGTTAATTCAGCTATTTGGGTATTGAATAATCGTTTTATTTAGTATAAATATAGTCTATACCCTGAACCGTTTACATTTTAAACTTGGAGGAATTATAATGAATTTAGCTTTGTTACGGAATAAAAATTATTGTGCTGTCCGCATGCTGTTTATTCTGAGCTGTCTGTTATGCTGCCCTGCCCTTTTGGGCGCGGAAAATCACAATCAGGCCCTTCGGTACGGTTTACCTGATTTTACTGAACTTTCGCAGAAACTGACACCGGTGACGGTGAATATTCAGACAACAAAGGTTGTTAAGACCGGATTCAGACAGTTCGGCAGTCCGTTTGGTAATGATCCGCGCCGCCAGGATCCTTTTGATGATTTTTTCAGACATTTTTTTGGGGATTCTCCCCGGGAACGCAAAGAGAGAGGTGGCGGATCCGGTTTTATTATCGACAAAAAAGGTTATATCATTACCAATAACCATGTGGTCGCCGGGGCCGATGAAATCGTTGTAAAAACGCATGACAACAAGGAGTATGACGCTGAAGTTATCGGTACCGATCAAAAAACCGATATTGCTTTGGTTAAATTGAAAAAATTTGATTCAGACCTGCCGTATGCCGTTCTCGGCGATTCGGATAAACTGAAAGTCGGTGAGTGGGTGTTGGCCATTGGAAATCCTTTCGGGCTTCAGGAAACGGTTACGGCCGGTATTGTCAGTGCCAAGGAGCGGGCCATCGGCGCCGGGCCCTATGATGATTTTATTCAGACGGACGCTTCCATCAATCCGGGCAATAGCGGCGGTCCTTTGTTTGATCTGGACGGTAAGGTGGTGGGCGTTAATGCGATGATTTATTCACCCAGCGGAGGTAATGTGGGCATCGGTTTTGCCATTCCGATTAATCTCGCCAAGAAAATTGTGAATCAGTTGAAAAACAAAGGAAAAGTCGTCAGGGGCTGGCTGGGGGTTACGGTTCAGACCGTTACCCAGGAACTGGCAGACCATTTTAATCTGACGGAAGGAAAAGGCGCTTTGGTGGCCGGCGTGGAAAGCGGTTCTCCCGCGGATGAATATGGCATTCTCACCGGTGATGTGATTATTAAATACGGTGATGCCGAGCTGACCGAGATGTCCGATCTTCCGGGAATGGTTGCGGATACGCCGGTTGGGGAAAAAGTCAGCATTACCGTGATTCGTGACGGAAAGCGAAAGGTGCTGTCGGTAAAGGTGGGAGAACTGAAAGATGAAGAATCGGCGGTGCTGACAGATACGCAAAAGGAAAAGATCGGTGTTGTTGTCCGTGAAATTACGCCGGAATTTGCCCGTTCTTATGGATTGGCGGATACTCGTGGAATTATCATTACGCATGTGGAGCCGGGGTCACCGGCCGCGGAGTCCGGACTGATGAAGGGAGATATTATTCGGGAGATCAACCGGCAAAAAATTCAGACACTGAAAGATTATGATACGGCCATTCGGAAAAACCGCGGCAGTATTTTGTTCCTGATAAAAAGAGGGCGAAGCACGTTATGGGTTTCGGTGAACCCGGTGCAAAAGTAGGTTCTGGCTGTGAAGGATTTTTTTGAATCTGCAAAAGAATCCATGATGGAGGTTCAGCTGAAATCCAGGGGGATTTCGAGCGGCCTGGTGCTTTATGCCATGCGCAGGGTGTCCCGGGAGAAATTTATCAGCCGGGAAAATATTCGGGTGGCTTATCATGACGGACCGGTTTCTATCGGTTACGGTCAGACCATTTCCCAGCCGTATATGGTGGCCATGATGACGGAGGCGCTGCAGCTGAGTCCAACGGACAGGGTGCTTGAAATCGGAACCGGATCCGGTTATCAGGCGGCTGTTTTAAGGGAAATAACGCCTTATGTTTATTCCATTGAAAGAATTCCCGCATTGGCGCAGAAAGCCGGGCGTGTTCTGGCGGATAGCGGTTATGGCGATATTGTGTTGAAAACCGGAGACGGTTCACAGGGCTGGGCGGAAAAATCGCCGTTCGATGCGATTCTGGTGACTTCCGGTTCTCCGACCGTGCCGCGAACACTGGTCCGCCAGCTGGCGGAATGCGGCCGCCTGGTCATACCGGTGGGGCCGAGAGATCATCAGCAGATTGTGCGGATTACCCGCGAAAAGGATAAGTTAAAAAAAGAAGAGATGATTTCCTGTATTTTTGTGCCGCTGATCGGGAAATACGGATGGCATGAAAGTGAAACCTGATCAAGTTGATGCCAGTGGTTGCTTTAAATTTTGCCCAGCGGGTGTGGCCGGTATCAGGCGCTTGTTTGACGGTTTTTTCCGGGTTTTCCTTGCATGTCTGACCTGTTGGCGAAGATAAAATTCATACTATTTTTTGGCGGTGGTCCATGTCCCGAATTGAAGAACTCCGTGAAAAGCTGCATTATCACAATTATCGTTACTATGTTCTGGATGATCCTGAAATCAGTGACAGTGAATACGACAGGCTTTACCGGGAGCTTGAAACTCTGGAGGCGAAAAATCCGGAGCCGGTGCCTCCTGATTCACCGACGCAGCGGGTCGGGGCTAAACCTTCCGACAGGTTTGAAAAGGTTCGGCACCGAAGACGGATGCTGAGTCTGTCCAACGCGCTCAATGTTGATGAGCTGGTGCGCTTCGATGAGCGGCTGAAAAAAGATCTTGGCCGGGATGGGGTGCCGGAATATATTGTGGAACCCAAACTCGACGGCTTTTCCGTGGAGCTCGTTTACGAAGACGGTGTTTTTGTGCTGGGGGCAACCCGCGGAGACGGCGCTGTGGGTGAAGATGTCAGTGCCAACCTGAAAACGGTGCGTTCGATTCCGCTCAAACTGCATAAAAAAGTTCCGGGACGCCTTGAGGTTCGCGGGGAAGTGGTTATGGAAAAAGACGCATTTGCGGCGCTGAACCGGTTGCGTGCGGCTTCCGGTGAAGCGCTGTTTGCCAATCCCAGAAATTCGGCGGCCGGCTCTATCCGCCAGCTGGACTCTAAAATTACCGCTGCCAGAGCGCTGAAGGCCTATTTCTACGGGTTCGGGGTCTGCGAGGGGACAGCAGTCAAATCGCAGGAGGAGATTCTGGTCAGTATGCGGCAGATGGGTCTGAAAACAAATACCTACAAAAAATGCGCATCAATTGAGGCGGTGATCCGTGAGTGTCAAAGGCTGGAATCCGTTCGTAACGATTTCAGGTTTGAAATTGACGGGGCTGTGGTGAAGGTCAATCAGCTGGATTTACAGGACAAGCTGGGGGAACGGTCCCGAAACCCGAGATGGGCCATTGCCTATAAGTTCGCTCCCCAGGAGGCGACCACCCGTTTACTGGATATTGTGTTGCAGGTGGGCAGGACCGGCATGATTACGCCGGTCGCGGTGCTGGATCCGGTGAATGTGTCCGGAGTGGAAATCCGGCGGGCGACATTGCATAATATCGACGAGATTCGAAAAATGGATATTCGGATCGGCGACTGGGTGATGCTTCACCGGGCCGGAGATGTCATTCCCAAAATTACAAAAGCCATCTCTTCCAGACGAAACGGTTCGGAAAAAGTGTTTGTCATGCCCGGGAACTGTCCTGCCTGCGGGTCGAAACTGGCGAAAACTGAACATGCGGTTGCTTACCGGTGTCCCAACGACACCTGTCCGGCGGTGCTGAAAGAAAAAATAAAGCATTTTGTTTCCCGGCGCGCGATGAATATAGACGGCTTGGGCGAGAAACTGGTCGCGCAGCTTGTGGATCGCGGCATGGTAAAAGATATTTCAGATATCTATCTGCTGACAGCGGAAAAACTATGCCGGCTTGAACGGTTCGGTGACAGGTCTGCCGCCAATTTGTTGCGGTCAATTCAGGAGAGCAGGACGCGGGGAATGGACCGGCTGCTTTTTGCGCTGGGAATACGGCATGTGGGCGAGTCCACGGCCAATATACTGACAGACCATTATAAAAGCATGGACCGGCTGATGGCGGCCGACCGGGAGAGCCTGCTGGCCCTGGATGATGTTGGGCCTGAAGCGGCGGACAGTCTGAATAAATTTTTTAGTGATGTAAAAAACCGTGATATGGTTAATCGTTTAAAGTCCGCCGGGATCCGCATGTCGATGAATCAATCGGTGTTCGAGCAATCGCTGGCAGGGAAAAAATTTGTTTTTACCGGCGCACTTGCCGGATGTTCCCGTGCCGATGCCCGACAACGGGTGGAGCAGCTGGGCGGCCGTGTGGTGTCGGCCGTGTCTAACAACACGGATTATGTTGTTGTGGGTGCTGATCCCGGAGCAAAGGCAGAAAAGGCGGAAAAACTGGGATTAAAAATTCTGGATGAAAAAGCGTTTCAGAAGTTGCTGGCGTGACCGGATTATGACATTTCTCTGTCGATGACCCATTTTCTGATTATATCAAATACTTTATCCCTTTTGACGGGCTTGGCGATGTAATCGTCCATGCCGGCTGTGATACAGCGCTCACGGTCGCCTTCCATGGCATTCGCGGTCATGGCGATAATTGGAATATCCGAATACCCCTTTTTGCGCAGTGTTTCGGTGGCTGCCAGACCGTCAAGCACCGGCATCTGGATATCCATCAGAATAAGGTCAAAGTTATCCGGTTCGCGGGTATAGGTGCGAATGGCTTCCTTGCCGTTTACCGCATGTTTTACATGGTATCCGGCTTTTTCCAGCATGATGGTGGCCAGTTTCGAGTTTACCGGATTGTCTTCCACCAGCAGGATGTTCAGTGTGTGTTTCATTGTTTCGGCAATGGAATGCTGGGTTTTGATGGTGTTCGGCCGGGTATCGGGTGTCTGAAGCGTGACATCGCTGATCAGGGATTCCACCATGGTCAGGAATTTTTTCCTGTTTACCGGTTTGGGAAGGTAACCGTCGAATCCGGCGCTCTGGCATTTTTTAGCGTCCCGGTTGATATGGGAAGAGAATGCCAGCAGCGGGATCTGGGGAATTTCCAGTTTGCGGATCTCGGTGGCGAGCCGGTAACCGTTATTGTCGCTTAGCTGTACATTCAGGACACACAGGTCAAAGGGTGATTTATTCTCATATGCTTTTGCCAGCGTAGCCGTTATGCTGTTGCCGTCGGTCAGGGTAATAAGGATGGCCTGGCTGGGGGCCAAAAATTTCTTGAGAATATTCAGGCTGGTCGGGTTGTCGTCCACAATCAGTATTTTTTTGTTCTTGAGCGACGTATGGGTCGGCCGTTTCGGAGGTGTCCCGGATGCGTGTTCCAGCCATCCGGTGAAGTGAAAAGTACTGCCCTTCCCTTTTTGGCTTTCGACCCATATCCGGCCGTTCATCAAGGTTGCAATTTTTCGACAAATGGCCAGACCCAGTCCGGTGCCACCGAATTTTCGGGTAGTGGAACCGTCAGCCTGTTTGAAAGCGTCAAATATGATTTTCGTCTGTTTCTGGGGAATGCCGATGCCGGTATCCCTGACCTTGATATGCAGCAGAATCCCGCCATCTGTGGTTTCATCCACGGAAAGGTTCAGTTCTATTTCCCCTTTTTTGGTAAATTTAACGGCATTTCCCATCAGGTTGGTCATTACCTGTCTCAGACGATGCGGGTCTCCCTTGGCCTGAGGGGGCGTATCATCACTAACGGTGCAGAAAACTTCTATGGGTTTGTCGGCCGTTTTGGGTGTGATCAGATCGCAGACATTGTAAGCCAGAATTTCAGGGTCGAAATCAATTGACTCAAGACTGGCTTTCCCGGCTTCAATTTTGGAAAAATCGAGAACATCGTTTATCAGGCTCAGGAGTGCGTCGCCGCTGTCTTTAATGGTTTTGACATAATCATGCTGCTCCTGCGGAATATCCGACTGCATCAGCAGATCGGTAAAGCCGATAATTCCGTTCAGCGGTGTTCGTATTTCGTGGCTCATGTTGGCCAGAAATTCGGTTTTGGCCACATTCGAAAATTCCGCGCTGATCGCCATTTGATGCGCGCGATCTATTTCTTTTTCCAGCTGTGCGTTTATATTTTCAAGATCCGCAAAGGCTTCCGTCAGTTTTTTTTCACTGGCATGTCTCACCGAGATGTCGCGCACATTGATGACGTAACCCATATGTGTTGTGCCGGAGTCATCATAAAGGGTGCCGATGCTTTGTTCGACGGGAATGGATTTACCGTTTTTGTGAAAATAGAAATTCTGGAAACCGGTAATTTTTTTGGCGGATTTCAGTTTTTTAATGTTATTTTTAAGAGATTTCAGGGTGGTGTCGGAAACATCGACAGTGCCGCCGTTGTACAGCTCATATTTGCCCGGGACGGTGACGGCAAGGTTGCGAAGATTTGTCGCGAGGAGTTCAAAGGCTTTATAACCGGTTAAGTTCAGGAAAGACTGATTCACGGTAAGAATATTGCCCTTTGCATCGGTGGTCACAATACCGTCGACGGAACCGTCAATAATATTTTTCAGGTGGTTTGGATTATTTGCCGACAGGGACTGCGTGTTTTTTTTCATTTGATTGCTGCTGATCTGATTTGCCGGATGCTGTTTCGTATTTAATAAACTGTTTCGGTTGTGATAACAATAACTTTAGCCGGGCTTGCCCGGGGTGAGGTCTTTTGCCGGGCGCCGTTACAGAGTGATTGTGACCGGTGCTGACACTGAAAGCAAACAGACAATCAGGTTGCGTTGAAAAGTTCGGTTCTGTTGCGCCCGTTTGATTTTGCCGTGTAAAGGGCGTCGTCCGCGAATTTTATCAGTTCTCGGTATGTTGCGGCATTGCTGTCTCTGAGTTCGGCAATACCGATACTGATGGTAATATTGACTGTCTGGTGGATGATCTGAAAATCGGTCTTGCTGATATGGACCCGGACTCTTTCCATCATCGCACGGGTTTTTTCCAGAGGGGTATGCGGTATAATAATGCTGAACTCTTCGCCACCGTACCGGGCGGGAAGATCCACGTCGCGAATATTGTTAAGAATAATGTCGGCCATGGATTTGAGGACCAGGTCTCCGGACTGGTGTCCGAACTGGTCGTTGACCCTTTTGAAATAATCAATGTCGAGGATAACGCAGCACAGCGGCAGATGGTAGCGTTTTGCCCGGCTGTACTCTTTGGAAAGCCGTTCATGAAAATGTCTGTGGTTGTAAAGGCCGGTCAGGCCGTCTTTCTTGACCAGTTCTTCGAGGATGCGATTTTTCTCCTGAAGCTCAAGCCAGATATTCCGCATTTCGACCTGGGTGTTTACCCGGGCCTGGAGCTCGCCGTGGTTGAACGGTTTTGTAATATAGTCTGCGGCACCGATTTCCAGCCCTTTTATTTTATCAACGGAATTCGACTTGCCGGTAACCATGATAATGGGAATGTCTTTTGTTCTCTCGACCGATTTTAATGTTTTACAGACCGCGTAGCCGTTCATTTCAGGCATGTCCACGTCCAGCAGAATCACATGAGGGGAAAACACTTTCAGTACCTCAATGGCTTCGCGGCCGCCCACAGCGGTCAGAACATTGAAGCCCTGGTTTGTCAGCAGTTTTTTTGCAAGGTTTCTGATGACGGTATTATCGTCAATGACTAGAATTCCGGGTTTCGTTTTATCCATGGGCATCAAGTGTTATTTTTTATGTTTTCCTGTATGACAGTGCATGGGGGGGTAACGGAAATTCGTGTCTGTAAAAATAAATTTTTGGGGATCTGAAATAAAATTCCGGATGAATGGCATGAATAAAATTGCCATTTTGGAAAAATCTTTGCAGCGTTTTGAAAATGTTTTGCCGAAATCAAATACTTATCTGGGCGCGACATAATATAAATCAATCTCCCAGGCCTTTCAGGTACACGTAAAAATTGATACTTGTATCGGAGGACCGCCCTCCGGAACCGGAACTGTTTTCGATTGACACCCGAGTTCCCCAGCAACCGCCGCTGTAATCGACACCGAGCTCCGTGTCCATATCATCATTATCTTCGGAATCGTACCGGGTGTCAAAGAATACATAAAGGGAGTTTAAAACTTTTAACCGTCCTTCCAAATCGATGACCTCGTAATAATCCCGGGCATATCTGTATTCAAGTTCCAGATATTCATTCTTACGGTTGCTCCAGTTTAAAAGCGCGTTGTAATATCTCAGGGCATTGCTGTCATGGTCGTAGGCGATCTTTGATTTAAAATAAAGACCGTTGAGAAGCCTTATTCTCACTTCAGCGAATAAATCGGAAAAATCATCTTCCCGGTCCCCCCTGAGATACAGGCCCATTTCCGGATCGGAAAAGTTGACGGTCTGCCCCAGCAGGAGGTAACCGATCTCGGTTTCGGCCAGCGAACCGGTCTGATCCGTGTAAAGGGCCGTAATTCTGTTCTTGACGTAGTAAGACAGTAAATGCCGTTTGTAAAATTTGTCCGGAATATCAAAGTCAGGCATTTCATCCTGGCTGTTTTCGGCCGTATATTCGTAAAGCACCCCGGGTTCAATCGTATGCTTCAGTTTCCGGATGCTACTGTTATTTAAATTGAAAATCTTAATAAAATTTGCAGAAAGCTCTGTCCTGATGCTGGGGAAGATGCCGTTTTTATCCAGCCCGCTGCTGTGGTTTAAATTAAGGTATGAAATGGTCTTGACCCCGATTTCGGGGTTGAATTTCAGCCAGTTCCCGAGCGTTCGGGGCATGGAAATTTTGGGAAACAGGCCGAACCGGTGCCCTCGAAGTCCGGTGTCGCGCCATAAATAGTCATAAGTTGCGTTCATCTGATAGTACAATGGGGAATCGGATATCTGCTGACGCATTCCGGACAGAATAATCTGGGGCAGGCGCTGTAATGTATTGGGGTCCGAGTGCAGCAGGTTTTTGTATGCGTCGACATTAACCAGAAGATTGCAGGATTCCCAGTTCTTGTTTAAGAATACAAAGGATTCGTCCCGTTCCTTGGTCCGAAGACTTGATTTTTTTATGCGGCTGGATGACCGGTTGGCCTGTTCCCGGTAATCGCCGTAGAATTCACGGTCGCTGACATAATTGGCGTTTGCTTTCAGGTATAAATCACGGTTGAAATAATGCTCTCCTTCAAAATTAAGGTAAATGCGTTCATGATTACGGTCCCGGATATCCCTGTACTCATGATCGAAATAGTCATTTTCTTCATTGATGTAATACCCGTAAAATTTAGCCCAGGATTTTTCCCTGAACCGCACCCGGTACTCGAGACCGTTGCCGATTCCTTTTTTCGAAGCGAAGTCGAGCCAGAAGGTGGCGTCTGAATTTTGGGAAATCGCCCAGAAAAATGTATTGTTGAACTCCATGCCGTCGTTGCTGGAGTGGCCGAAATCGGGATAGAGAAAACCGGTTGCCCGTTTGGTTTTGGCCGGGAACAGGGCGTAGGGCAGATATATTACCGGGACACCCTTGATCTTGAAAAAGGAGTTTTTTACCTGTGCGTATCCCTCTACGGTCAGGTTGATCTTTTGCGCGTCAATGCGCCAGAGCGGATTGGGGCCGTCGCAGGTGGTGATGGTACCGTTTTGAACGGTGTATTTATCCATACCGACCTTTTTTATTTCTTTGCCTTCGATGTGGAAGTTATCCTGCTTTAAAAATATTTTTGCGTCATGAACTTCACCGATCTGGGTCTTGAAATCAATTTCAAACGCCTCGCAGTGCAGATAATCATTACCTTCATTCAGCATGACGTTCCCGCGGGCATTGGCTACCTGGGTGATCAGGTTGAACTCGATGTAGTCCGCATTCAGGATCCGGCTGCCCTGCTGAAGTTCCGCTTTGCCCCGGGCAATTAACAGGTTGTTCTGGTTGTCATGGAATATTTTATCGGCCTTGATGTCGACGGGACGAGTCATCAGTTCCTTGCTGTCAAAGGGCATCTCCCGGCCGTAGGCGGCGCCGTGCAGGAAACAAAGAAGAATAATCAGAATTTTATATTTGAGTTTCATTGCAGTTACGTTTCAGAGCGGACAATATTTCTACAGAGGAATT
>Ga0272441_10013282_pt1 | contig 11867 bp, 5 predicted proteins | sample SSMProp6N_FD_193582 | JGI IMG/M metagenome (GOLD analysis project Ga0272441, IMG submission 193582) | Marine sediment archaeal communities from Little Sippewissett salt marsh, Falmouth, MA, United States - SSM-Prop-6N | ecosystem: Environmental > Aquatic > Marine > Wetlands > Sediment ...
CACGAGCTTCCTGGCGGATGAGCGGACGGGGCTGGCGAGCACGCGCGAGCTGCGGTATCACGCCAAGCGGGCGGCGGACCGGCTGGAGGCGGAGATCGACGGCATTCGCGGGCAGATGAACGCATCGAACCGCATGCGTCTGAACGCCGCGCTCAACCTGGCGAACGGCAAGACGGCGGACGGCCGGGTCGCGCAGTTCGGCAACGCCAACGAGGAGTTGTACGAGCGGCACGGCACCGAGGCGGTGGCGAACGTCCGCGTGGCGGGCAACCAGGCGATCTACCAGCGGGGTCGCGTGTGGATCGCCGCGAACGCCGCGAAGGTGGACCTGGCCCGGGACAAGGCGCAGGTTCAGGACGTCCACCGTTTCAGCCCCGAGTACTTCGCCCTCGTCCGCGCGAACACCGTCGACGAGAACCGCGTCCTCGCCACCCAGCGTGCAAACGAGGAACTGGTCCTCACCCTTCGCGGACAGACGTACCGCATCCGGTAGCAGACGGGTTCCCGGGCCCTGCGGAAGAGCGTCACCACCGGAAGAAGCGGTAGGGGTCGTCCCATTCCGTGGGGCGGTCCAGGTAGAGGCCGGTGAGCCAGCGGCCATCCGTTGGCGGCTTGCACGGGCGCATGGCGACGTCGGACAGCCACAGCGTGCCCTCGCCGCCGTGCCAGACCTGGAAGCGTGTGCGGGACGCGGCGGTCGCCTTCGCCCGCACGAGGAAGACGAACTGGCGCCACTCGGCCGTCGGGCGGAAGCGCTGGTACTCCACGAGGGATTGCCACTTCGTCGTGTCCTGGACGGCCAGCGTGACCTCCCCGCCGAGGCCCTGGGACCTCGCCCGGAGGGAGATGCGGTACCACTGACCTTCCCGCGTCGGCACGCCATGCTGGGCGAGCATGACACTGCCCTTGCCGTCCTCCCCGGACCCCGGGCTGGTGATGCGGAGGCAGCGTTGGTCCGCACCCGCCGAGGCGGCGACGCAGGCGGCCTGCTTCGCACTGGCGGTGAACTCCCAATGATCGGGCGGGGCGTCCTTATCCTTGTGCAGGCGGAAGTCGCCGTTCTTAACGACGGACGCCGTCGCGGGCCCGCCCGCCGGCAAGGCGAAGCGCGACAGGAGCGGCGTCTTCCCGGCCACGCCGAGGTTCGCCAGCAGTCGCGTCGCGAGAAAGGACGCCCGGCGGTACGTTCGCCGGACGTTGTTCGGCTGCACGGACGGCTTCGTGGCGCCGGGCCTGCAGACGCGGTGGGCTGCGAGCTGACAGAAGACAACGTTCCCCTTGGCGGCCTGCGCGAGGACCCCGTTGCCGACGGTCTCCGCCCCGCCGGAGACCAGCGGGAGCGGGCGCGGGTCGCGGTTGTGGACGTCGGCGGGGCTCACGCCGGCGAACGGAGAGTCCAGGCCGAACGGCTCGAACCACGCGGCGACGTGCTCGCGCTTCGTCGTGCGCACGGGCCGGGGCAGGAACCGGTTGGCTTCCGACGCCTCCAGTTCCAGGGCAAGGAGGCGGCCCCCCGCGGCCAGCCACCGGGCGATCGCCGATGCATGGGGCTTGAGGGCCTCTCCGGCGCCGGGGCCGACCGCGAGCACGGTGTCCGGGGACAGGTTCCCGCCGTCGTAGGTTCCCAGGGGGAGGCCCGCGGCCTCGAAGTGGGCCCGCCCGGCGGGCTCGCCCACGTACAGCCCACGTCGGCGCGGGCGCGGCTTCCAGGCCGACACGTAGCTCAGCAGGTTGCGGACAAGCCGATCGGCCGCGGGCTCGGCCGCAGTCCGGCCGGTCACGTCGAGCTGGCAGAACAGGACCACGCCACGGCCCTCGCGGTACTCCAGCAGCGGGCTGTACTGGAGGCTGAACCCGCCGTCGACGATCGGCAGGAAGTCGCCGCACGCGGGCTTCTCGATCAACACGGACGCCACGCTGCCCCGGTGGCCGCACCGCCACAGCCGGGGAACCTCCAGTCCGCACCATCGGACGGTCTTCTCGCCGTACTGGCTGCGGGGCTCGTGGGTGATGCGCGGGGGCAGGAGCGTCGCCTCGCCCCGCCAGTCGCGGAAGTGCTCGTCGGCCAGGCCGGCCAGGGCCGGGTGGTCCGGCACGCGCCGGAAAACGTTCCGCAGGCCGTACTCCTGCACGCGGAAGCCCAGCCGCCTGGACAGCGCCCCGGCCGACTGCTCGAAAACGAGGACCTTCAGGCCCTCGCGGACGCGGGCGAGGTCGGGCGCGGGGCCGTCGGGTGTCAGGGCGCCCTTGCCGAGGATCAGCACGTCGTACGGGGACAGGTCCGCTTCGGCGGAGACGTATCGGCACGCAACGCCCATCGCGGCCAGGAGCTTGGCGGTCTCTCGCTTCGGGTCGAACAGGGCGACCCGGCCAACGGGCTTGAGCTTGGGCGGCGCGGGCAGGACGTGGATCGTCAGCGAGTCCTTCTGAATCCGCCCCTCGCCGAAGTCCGCCGTCATCTCCAGGCGGTAGGTTCCCGGCGAGAGCGTCTTCGGCAGGTCGAATCGCAGGGGGATCCTCTCCTGCCGGCCGGTCTGAACGCGAACGGCCTTCCGCCCGGCGACGGGCTCGGGCAGGCCGAGGGACCACTCGCACGCGCACGGGACCGTTTCGCGGGAGTTGTTGATCACGACGATCTGCTTGGCGACGGTCTCGCCGGGCAGGAAGGTATGGTCCTTGCTCGTGAAGCGGTCGGGGCTGCCCGCGACGTACGCCAGGACGGGCCCGTTGTTCCGCAGAACGGCCCGGCCGAAGCCGGTGGGCACCCAATCGGCGCGCTCGTAGGCAAGGTCCATGCGCTCGTAGCGCTCCTCGACGTAGTCCGCGCTGAATCCCGGCCGCTGGAGGGTGTCCCAGTCGGTCGGCAGGGCCTTTCGCGACGTATTCACGCCGTCGCGCAGCCGGTAGAGGAGCCCGTGCTCCCAGGGCGAGACGGCCGAGACGCCCCACGTCCGGAACGCCCGCCAGTTGTCGGTGGTGTACCGGGCGAACACGGCGTGCCGCTCGGGGATGTCCCGCGAGCCGAGGCGATGGGGGTAGTCCCATCGGTGCCAGACCCGCCGGGCGCGGAACTGCTTTGCCTCCCAGCGCAGGTTGGCCTTCTCGGCCTGGCCGATCCGGTAGGCCCGGTCGCCAAGGAACTGGGCGTTCCACTCGGCGAGGCAGAACTCCCACGGCACGCGGGCGCTGCCAAACTCGCGGCGCCCCTTGTACCAGCCGCGGTACATCGACCAGTCCCAGGAGAACGGCGCGCCGTACTCGCAAAGGAACACCGGCTTGACGCCCCGCGTCGCCCACGGCCCGAACCAGTCCGACATCTCCTGGATGGGGACGAAGTTCGGGTAGAAGTTGCTCGCGTGCAGCGCGCCGATGTCGCCGGCGTGGTGGTAGACGACCCGGACGGGGTCCAGGCGCTTGAGGATCGCCTCGGCCCGGAACGCGCGCCGCGTGTTGTTCGCCGACCAGCCGCTGCGGGGGATCTCGGCCGCCCCGATGTAGTCCGGGTTCATGTCCTGCCCCGAGGCCGTGGCGTTGTGGCTCGTGGCGTAGGCGACGACGGAGGGGTGGTTCTGCGCGACGCGGACGTAGAACGCCGCGTGCCGGGCGTACCCGTTGGCCTCGTTCGCGTCGGCGGCCTTCCAGTCGTAGTGGGCGAAGTGCGGCTGGGAGAGGGCCACGAGCATTCCCACGTCGTCCGCGGCCCGGAGGACCTCCGCGAAGCCCAGGTGCGCGCCCGGCTCGCAACCGTAGTTGTGGGTGTAGACGAAGTTGATGCCGTAGCTCTTGAGCCTCAGCAGGCTCTCCCGGGCCCCCTCGTAGCTCGCCCAGGCCGCACCGACCTGCGCGTTGTCCAGCGGGACGGCGGAGAGGAAGATGCGGCTGCCGTTGAGGTAGAAGTCCCGCCCGTCGATCCAGAACTCGCGGAAGCCGAAGCGCTGCGGCAAGGCGGCGTCCAGTTCCTTGCCGGCGGCGTCCCGCAGCGAGACGTGGACGGTGTACGTATTGCCCGGCGTGTGGAGGTCCCACAGCTTCTGGGGCTTCCACTTCTCGATGAAGGCAAACCGCCCGTCGGCGAGGTCGGCGGCCCGGAGCGCCTTCCTGGTGGACCGGGCGACCTCCCGCCCGCCGTCGGTGATTCGAGCCTGGAGCGAGTATTGCCCATCCGCCGTCAGCTCCCGCACGGCGACGTTGAACGTAACCTGCCCCTTGCGGACCGACGGATCGACCTTCACGTCGCCGATGCGCGGCCCGCGGGGCTCGCCGACCAGGTACACGTCGCCGCAGAGGCCGCGCCGGGCCACGGAGCCCTTGACCTGCTTCGCCGAGGCCGTGTCGCTGTACGAGAGCATGACACCCTTCAGCGGCAGGGCGACGAGGGCGAGGGAGAGCACGTGCGTGTCGCCCGGCCGGCAGAGCGAGGTCAGGTCCACTTCCCCCGCCGGGAAGCGAATCTCGCCGGCCTTCTTGCCGTCGACGTAGGCGGTCGCGAGCGAATTGACGTACTCCGCAGTCAGGGCAATCCGACGCCGGGCCCATCCGGCGGGGATGGTGATCTCCCGCTGGTACCAGGCCGCGGTCGCCTCGCTCAAGCGAACATCCCGCCAGCCGGGATGAGCATGGACGGTCTGGCAGTCCTTCTGCATGTAGTTGGTGATCCCGGGCCAGCAGCCGGGGACCTTGAAGTACCCCCACCTGCCCCTGGGCACGGCGTGGGCGGCGCCTCGCGCCGGCTGCCACCGCCACAGGCCGTTGATACAGACTCGCTCGCGCGTCGGCGTCGCCTCGCGATGCGCACTGGCCAGGTCCCACGCGGCCCGCACGTCCTTCGGCAACGGAACACAATCGCTCGCGAGGGCCGACGCGGCCGCAGAGAAGGCACCGACCCCTAGCATGCAGACCGCCACGGCCTTGATGGAACGCATCATGACTGTTCTCTCCTCACCGGTGCTTCCCTGCCAGATCCACATCCGCTCCCATGGGCGCGCAGAGGAATCTACCACTACACGTGTCAAGCCGTCCAGGCATGGGAACCTCAGGATGCCGAAGATCAAAGGGGCGGCGAGCCTGACCGCAGCGGCATCTCAAGCCATCGCCGTTCGACCGCGTCGCCTGCGCCCGTGTCGGCACAGAAGCCCGCTTGCCCCGAGAATCAGCGTGGCCGCGTACATCGGCTCGGGCGGGCGGCCTGGAGCAGGCAGGAACAAACGAGCCGGTTTCGCTCCCGCCTCGTCAGAATGACAGCTCCGCCGCCCTGCCCCTCCGCAACGGCCGCCGTTCCCGCCCGGAGGGTCACCAGACACACAGCCCACACGACATACCATCGCCGCCGATCAACACATGTCATCACGACGTTCTCCAAGACCGTTCCGCGGTCGGTCACGAACCCGGCCGCTTCCGCTTCACAATAACGTACGGATCGCGTTTCTCGAAATCCGGCCATATCGCCCCATTGCCGTGGTTGTCCATCACCTCGAGGAAGTACATGAAGTCCCACGCGGGATCGACGTGCTCGGCCGGGACGATGGCCTCGTACCGCCCGGCCTTGCCCGCGGGCTTCATCTCCAGCGTTTCGTAGTCCCTCGTCTGATTGACGATCCGGTATCGCAGCCGCACCCACTTGACACCCGACGGGTCCGCCACGGTCGCCGTCACCTTCAGCGGCTTGCCCGCCGGTGCGGTCGCGATCGGCGTGTGAGTCACCGCCGGCGGCGTTTCGTCGTCGGAGATGAGCGCCCTGACGGTCTTGCCCTCGGCGGGGAAGTAGGCCTTCCGGCCCTCGACGTCGGTTGCCTCGATGCAGTACTCAACGGCTTGGGCCTTGCTCTTGTCCGGCACGGGCAACTCGGCGCTGTAGCACCAAGGCTTGTCGCGTCTCATCTTCCGCGAGAGGAACTTGCCGTCACCGGTGCGGTACTTCAGCAAGACGCTCGATATCTCCTGCTTCCCCCACGCCGTCGCGTGAATCGTTGCCGGTAGGGACGGCAGGACCGTGCCATCCGGCGGACTCACCACCCGCAGGGCGACGCGCCCGTCCGGCCGGAAGGCCGTGCGCTTCCTGACCAGGTCCGCCAGAGACTTCTCCAGCTTCGGCAACACGTCCCGCCAGTGCCCCGCCAGCCCCGCGCTCCGTCGGCCAAACCGCAGGTCGCGGGGGTAGACGTCTCCCGCGGCCTTGACGATCGCCCCCCAGGCATCGACGGCTTGGGCTTCCATCCGGATCGCCTCGTCCAGCGCGGTCAGGAGCTGGGTCCGGTTGAAGAGCTCGAGCGCAAGGGCAGCCTGCAATCGCGCGGCGTGATACTCCGCCAAGTGTGCGAGAATCCGCAGGTCCACGAGGGTCGAGTCAAGCTCTCTGTCCCGCCTGCGGCCAATGCGCGTCTCGGCCTCGGCGATGGCACTCAACACTCCCTCCGCCGTTTGGGCGAACCACCGGGCGGTTCTGCTGGGCGGGACCCTCGGCGAGGGTCGCTCTTTGAGGAACGCATCCACCTCTTCGCGGACGGTCAGGAACAACTGCGTATCGCCCACACCGGCCTTGGCGTAGTCGGCCAGGCTTGAGCCCCGCGGCTGGAGGGTCGCCCAGCCGCGCGTCGTGGGAAAGTGACGGTACGGGAACACGCAGGCCGTAATCCGGGGCAGGATCTCGCTGGCGAGTTCGACCCCGCGTGCGACGTGCGCCCCGGCCCTTGTACCGAACCGCCGCTCGTACTCTCGCTGCCAGAGCTCCGGCGGCGCGTCGGGGTTGTACCCCAGCCGCCCGAACAGCAGATAGAACTGCCAGTACCGCTCGAACTCCCAGTCGTAGTAGCGATGGCCGGGGGCGAGCAGCTCGAACGGCTCGTCGTCGTGCGGGTGGTCCTGCATTTTCGTCGCGAGCGGCTCGTTGACCTCGTAGCCCTCGCCGTCGTAGAGGTGCGTGCTGGCGACAAAGCGGCGGACGTACTCGGGATCGCCCCACAGCAGCATCCGGTTCGTGCCCCCGTTCCACAGCCGCCAGTGAATCTCGTACCGCTTGGGGTACCGCAGCAGGTCCGCGTAGCCGTGGCGGCGGTCGTGCTGATTCTGCTTGGGGATGTGCGTCGGGTGGAACGGCAGGCCCATCTGCTCGCACCAGTACTTGGTGGTCATTCGGATGGGCAGGCCCATCTCGACCGCCTTGTCGATGAGGTTGTCGGGGAAGTTCTTCGCGCGGGCGTCGAAGCGCATCCCCGGCCGGGCCTTCATGACGATCCGGTAGATGTCCGGCCAGAACGTCTGCATCTCGTGGCGCTTCAGCCCGCTCTCGCCGTGCATGCGAAACTGGATGGCGTCGACATCGGGCACGAGCCGGAGGAACTCCGCCAGGGCGGCCTTCGTGTAGGGCACGAGGGTGTCGGGCGTGACGCCCCAGACCAGGCCCTGGGTGGGCTTCCTGGCGTGCGCGGTCGGCCCCTGGACGCCGCCGCGGTAGATGTGGTCCCAGATACCGACCGTGAACCGCAGCCCGCGGTCGTGCGCCATGCGGATGATCCGGTTGAGCGACTCGAGGTTCTTCCGCTGCCGCTCGGGCGTGTAGCCGACGACCTTGACGCCGTCGTGGCCGGGCACGTCGAAGAAGTACGGGTACGGTGGCGCGAAGTACCCGCCGTTCTCGTAACCGAAGATCAGCACAAACGTGTTGAAGCGGCTCTCGGCCAGCAGGTCCAGGTAGCGGGTCCAGTACTTGGGATCGTGGAAGTATTTCTCGAACGTCGCGCGGTGCATGGTGTACTTCGACAGCGCCCGCTCCACGACGTCGGGGGATTCGGCGGCGTCTCTCACCTCGCGGAGCGGCTTGTTCGCGTCGGCTGCCCAGCCGACGCGCCTGGCCGCGTCCAGCAGGGCGTACATCAGTCCGCGGTCGTCCGCGCCGCTGACCAGCAGCCCTCGGCCTCCGCCATGGGAGAACCTGCGCACGCAGAGCGCCTCGGGCTTCTTTGGCGCGGCAAGGCCCAACTCGCGATGCAGCTTCGCCGCCGGCCCCCGGCCGCCTGCGAGGCCCGCCACGATCACCGTCTTCCCGCCGGCTTCCTTCAGCGACGCGAGCTGGCCCACTTCAACGCCCTTGGCTTCGAGTGCAGCCTTGAGCTTCGCCAACCCGTGCCGGACGGGCGGCTTCGGCGCCCTGTCGGACACCAGGACGACCTGCCCGCCCCCCGCCCCGCCGGCCTGAACGGCCAGCGCGAGAAGCCCGATCAGCAATCCCGCGACGGCTGCGGGCCCGATGAAGTCTCTTCCTGGCATTCTCTTCCTCCCTTCAGCCTTCTTCGCCGATCCGGGTAGATGGGAGGAGTATTGTAGCGGGAAGCCTCGGCCGTGTCAGGATGACAGGAGCGCCGTTGACGGCCCGCGGCATGCCGCATACCCTTCGAGCCATCCAAAGCGAAGGAGTCGTCGGCGATGACGAAACACAGCGCCTGTCGTCGGTCGTTCTTGAAGTCCGCATCCCTCGCAGCCGCGTCCTTGTCTGCCGCAGCGCCGTCCGGCGCGGCCGGCGCACCGGCCCAGCCGTCGATCTTGCCGAAGCGGCGCAATCGCTTGGACGGGACCGTGGTGGACGTTCTGGTGGTTGGCGGAGGCCCGGCGGGGATCGGGGCCGCACTGGGCGCGGCCCGCGCGGGCGCCAACACGCTTCTGATCGAGAACCACGCCTTCTTCGGTGGCGTCGCCGCGTGGTGTCTGGGCATGCCGATCAACCAGATGCGGCCCGCCCGCAAGGCCCGCTCAGCGGTCCACGAGGCGGTCATCGCGAAGCTGCTGGCCCTCGGCGGCCAGGCCGTCCGGATCGGAGAGCATCAGCTCTGGTGCAACGTGGAGTACCTGAAGGTCGCGGTCCTGGACGCCCTCGACGAGGCCGGGTGCAAGTACCTCGTCCACACGCAGGCCGTGGACGCCGTGGTGGAGGGCGGGCGCGTCGTCGGCGTGGTGGCGGCCACCAAGCAGGGGCTGGCGACCCTCCGCGCGAAGGCCGTGGTCGACAGTACCGGCGACGCAGACGTGGCCCATTTCGCGGGCGCCGAGACGATGACCGAGACGGGCAGCCTCTCGCCCATGACGCTCTGCCTGGCCGTCACCAACGTCAGCGCCGACGACGTGCGCAACGCGAGCATCCGTGACGCGGCCCGCAAGGGCCGCCAGAAGTACCCGCTGATTCCCAAGGGCTGGGGCCTGGGCCGCCTTGGGAACAGCCACAGCTTCTACATCAACCACGCCGGCACGCGCGACGTCGGTCAGTTCGACGCTACGGACCCGTTCGAGCGGTCCGCGGCCGAGTGCACCAGCCGCCGCCAGGTGCTCCAGATGGCCCTGGCCATGCGGGAGTTCGGCGGCGAAGCGCTGAAGGACGTCGAGTTGATCGCCACGGGCACGCAGATGGGCGTCCGCGAGACGCGGCGGGTCAAGGGCCCGTATGTACTGACCGAGGCCGACGCCGTCGCCGGGCGGAAGTTCGAGGACACCGTCGCCTGGCGGAGCGGCTTCCTGGACATCGGGTTCGTGCGAATGAGCAAGATGAAGATCCACGACGTGCCCTACCGCGCGATCCTGCCGGAGAGGCTCGACGGGCTGCTCGTGGCTGGGCGGTGCATCTCGGCGACGCACGTGGCGGCGTCGGCGGGCAAGAGCATGGGCAACTGCGTGGCGACCGGACACGCCGCCGGGCTCGCGGGGGCGCTGTGCGCGAAGAAGCGCTGCCTTCCCCGCGAGTTGGAGGTTTCGCAACTCCAGGACGCCCTCCGCACCGACGGGGTGGACCTGGACCCCGCCGAGCGGGACCAGGACAAGCTGAGAAACAAGGGCTGAGACGCCGCGGTCAGCGGGGCAGCTTCACCGTGACGGGCTTGGCGTTGACGGCCGAGACGAGCACCGGCTCGTACGAGCGGCGGAGGAGGCCGTAGGGGATCTTCGGCTCGAGGTAGTAGTCGATCGCGCTCCAGTAGACGATGGGCCAGGCGTCGTTGAGGCGCCAGATCGTGTTGCCCCAGCCCCGCCGGGGTTTGCCCGAAGCCCTTGCCTGCGTGATTCCCGATTCCCGATCCCCGATCCCCGATTCCCATTCCTCAACGGGCTACCGGCTCCGCGCTACGTCTTGGGTCGCCGGCGACGCCCGCGCTGTGCCTCTGTGGTGATCCGGTTGCCCCACCGCGTCCCCCTCACCTGGCCGTTCGTGAAATTCCTGGACGCTTCTTCCCCTACTCAATCAGCCGTTTCATCTCGGCAACGGCCTGGCGGAGGCCGACGAAGACGGCGCGGCCGATGATGGAGTGGCCGATGTTGAACTCCGCGAAGCCGTCGATCGCCGCGACGGGGGCGACGTTGTTGTAGGTCAGGCCGTGCCCGGCGTGGACGACGAGCCCGGCCTGCCGGCCGGCGGCGAGGGCGGCGCGGAGGGCCTCCCGGGCGGCGACGGTGTGGGCCTCGGCATCGGGCCCGAAGCCCTCCAACCAGGCGTTGGCGTAGGTGCCCGTGTGCAGCTCGATCGCCTGGCAGCCGGCGGCCCCGGAGGCGTCGATCTGCTCCGGAACGGGGTCGATGAACGCGCTAACGACCGCGCCGGCCTCGCGGAGCCTGGCCGTGGCCTCCGCGGTCCGCTCGGCGTGGGCGATCACGTCCAACCCGCCCTCGGTGGTGATCTCCTCGCGCTTCTCGGGCACGAGGGTGCACTGGTCCGGCCGGAGACGGCAGGCGATCTCGACGATCTCCTCGTCCAGCGACATCTCCATATTGAGCTTGGCGCGGACGGTCTGGCGGAGCAGGTCGGCGTCGCGGTCGTTGATGTGCCGGCGGTCCTTCCGCAGGTGGAAGGTGATGCAGTCGGCCCCGCCGAGTTCGGCCTCGACGGCGGCCCAGACGGGGTCCGGCTCAACCGTCCGCCGCGCCTGGCGAACGGTGGCTACGTGGTCGATATTCACGCCAAGTCCGGGCATGATCGTTCTCCTGGTGTCCGAGGGACCCGCGCCCCCGCCGGCGAGGCCGTGCCGTCTCCGCCGTCGGGCTACTTCTGTCCGTAGTACGCCCCGGGGCCGTGCTTGCGGAGGTAGTGCTTCTCCAGCAGCGCCCGGGACACGGGGCGCGGGTAGGGGTCGATATCCGTCGTCGCGCCGGCCAGATGGGCGAGGTGCTCCAGGATCGCGCCGTTTCGGACGGCCTGCTCGGGCGTCCGGCCCCAGGCGAACGGCCCGTGCTGGCAGACGAGCACGCCGGGCAGGGCGTCGGGGTCGAGGCCCTCAAACCGCTCGACGATCACCTTGCCCGTATTCGTCTCGTAGTCGCCCGCGATCTCCTCGTCCGTCATCGCCCGGGTGCAGGGCACGGGCCCGCAGAAGTAGTCCGCGTGCGTCGTGCCGAACGGCGGGATGCCCCGCCCGGCCTGGGCCCACGCCGTAGCGTACAGGCTGTGCGTGTGCACCACCCCGCCGAGGCCCGACAGATCCCGGTACAGCACGAGGTGCGTCGGCGTGTCGCTGCTGGGGCGCAGCGCACCCTCGACGACCACGCCGGTCTCCAGGGAGACGACGACCATGTCCTCCGGCCGCATCGTCTCGTAGTCCACGCCGCTGGGCTTGATGACGACGTGCTTGCCGTCGGCGTCCAGCCCGCTGGCGTTGCCGAACGTCTGCACGACGAGCCCTTCGGCTACGAGGGCCCTGTTCGCTTCGAACACGCGCTGCTTGAGCTTTTCCAGCATGTCTCGGATATCCCATCGGCGCCCGCGGGCGCCAAGCGGGCATTGTCGCGCCGTGAACGGAGAGGGTCAAGGGAACGCGCAGGTTCAGGGGAGAGCACCGGAAGGCAAATCACAAAAGGCAAATCACAAATCGCAAACAAGCTCCAAATCACAATGTGCAAAG
>Ga0272441_10013283_pt1 | contig 11867 bp, 8 predicted proteins | sample SSMProp6N_FD_193582 | JGI IMG/M metagenome (GOLD analysis project Ga0272441, IMG submission 193582) | Marine sediment archaeal communities from Little Sippewissett salt marsh, Falmouth, MA, United States - SSM-Prop-6N | ecosystem: Environmental > Aquatic > Marine > Wetlands > Sediment ...
CCACGAGGTGCCATCCGTCGTCCCGGCGGGCGACCATCAGGTCGTCGAGGATGTCGCCCCGTGCGTCGGCGATGAAGCTGTAGCGGATGTCGCCGGGAGTCATGTCGGCGGTCCTGCGCGTCAGCATCATCTCGACCGCCGCGTCGGCGCCGGGGCCGGCGATGACCAGTCGGCCCATGTGAGAGATGTCGAACAGCCCGGCCTGGCGGCGCACGGCCAGATGCTCGGCCACGATGCCCGTGAACTGGACGGCCATGCGCCAACCGCAGAAGTCGACCCACGTAGGATGGTCGCTCTCGGCGACCCGTGCGAGCGGCGTGGAAAGCGGTTGCCTGCTCAACGTGTCCCTCTCGGTCGGTTGTTACACAACATGTTGGGGCTTCTTGGGTTCATATGTGACGCAGGTCACACTTCCCGGCAGCGCACGCATTATAGGCGCCTGTGGATGCCCACGCAACCCCTTTTCCGGCACGTATGGGCGGGTTTCCGGCCCCCGGTGTTCGGCTCTGTGCAATGGTAAACCATGTTACGGCAAGGTGTTAGCGTCTGCGCTTCCTGCCAGGCCGGCGGGCCCGTGGCTTCTTCTCCGCGGGTTTCCGGGCTGGCTTCGGTTTTCGGCCGCGGGCGTCGGCCGGTTCGGAGAAGACCGTGCCGGGGGCGGGGGCCAGATCCAGTTGGCGGCGCGGAATGTCCACGCCGGCAATGACCACGCGGATGGTGTCGCCGACGCGAACCTTGCGGCCGAACCGGCTGCCCACGAGGGCGCAGCTCTGGCGGTTGAACTCGTACTGGTCGTCCTTGAGGTCGCGGACGTGGACGAGCCCCTCGGCGAGGTACTTGTGGATCTCGACGAACAGGCCGTACTCGCCGGCGCCGGAGACCACGCCCGAGAACTCCTCGCCGAGGTGCTGTTCCATCAGCGTCAGGAGCTTGACTTTGGTCAGCTCGCGTTCGGCGGCCTCGGCCTTCCTCTCGGTGCGGCTGCAATGTGCGGCCGTCTCAACCAGGGCCTGCTCGGGGGACGGTTGCTCGGCTTTGCGGTCGCGACCCGTCCGACGCTTGGCCCGCTGCGGCTTGGGCCGGCCGTCCCAGCCTTCGAGTTCGGCCAGGGTGCGGTGCACCGTCAGGTCGGGATAGCGCCGGATGGGGCTGGTGAAGTGGCAGTAGCAATCGCTCGCCAGGGCCCAGTGTCCTTCATCGGCCACTGCGTACACGGCCTGCTTCATGCTCCGCAGGACCGCCATGTGGACCGGGTAGGCCTCGGGCGAGTTGTGGGTCTGTTTGAGCAGTGTCTGCAGGGAAGCGCGATCGCGCGGGTTCTTGATCGGGTGGCCGCAGCTCTTGAGGAACGCCGCCATGGTGGCAAGCTTCTCCTCGTCGGGATCCTCGTGTACGCGGCGGATGAAGGGCACGCGTCGCTTGGTCAGGTGGCGGGCCACCGCCTCGTTCGCCTCGACCATGAACATCTCGATGATCTTGTGGCTGAAGCTCTGGTCCTCGGGGTGGGCGTCGACGACGCGGCCCTGGTCGTCGAATACGAGGTCAACCGAGGGCAGCTCGAGTTCGAGGTACCCGTCGCGGCGCCGGCGCTGGAGAATGCGCCGGGCCAGGGCGTTCATCTCCGTCAGGAGCTGGAGCATGTCGGGCTCGACCACGTCGCGTCGGCCTTCGTCCAGAACCTGGTTCACCTGCCGGTACGTCAGCCGCTTCTTGTTGCGGATGACCGCGTTGGCGAATGCCGTGCGGACGATGCGGCCCTGGGTGTCCACGTCGAGAAAGACGCTCTTCGCGAGCCGGTCGTGACCTTCCTGGAGGCTGCACATGCCGTTGGAGAGCAGTTCCGGGAGCATCGGCAGGACCATCGTGGGCAGATAGACGCTCGTGCCGCGCTTCAGGGCTTCGGCGTCGAGCGGATCGCCCGGCGTGACGAAGAACGACACGTCGGCGATGTGGACGCCGAGGCGGACGACGCCGTCCGGCAGGCTCTCCAGGCTGATGGCGTCGTCGTAGTCGCGGGCGTCCTCCGGGTCGATGGTGACGGCCAGGAGGTGCCGCAGGTCGGTTCGCCGGTCGATCTCGTCGGCGGTGAACCGGTCCGCGGCGCGGCGCGCGGCCTCCAGCGTCTCGTCGGTGAAATCGTCGGGCAGGTCGAACTGGCGGATGACGGCCAGGGTATCGACGCCGGGCGCGCTGCGTTCGCCGAGAACCTCGACGATGACGGCCTCGGCCTGCTGTCCCTGGGCGGGGTAGGTCAAGAGCTCGAAGACGACCTTGTCATTGGGCCGCGCGCCGCTGGACGAGGCGTCGGGCACCGGGATGTCGGCGATCAGGAGTCCGCCGTCGGGTTTGATCGCGCCGACCTTGCCGCGCACCCGGTAGGTGCCGACGAACCGCTTCTGGCCGCGCTGGAGCACCTCGATGACCCGCGCGGTATAGGGGAGCTGGCCCGGGCGGATGGTGCGCCGCTTGATGCGTCGCGCGGCGACGCGATCGCCGGTGATGGCGTCGAGCGTGTCTCCCGGGGGGACGAAGACGTCGTCGGCCATCGGGGGGTCGTCGGGCTCGATGAATCCGAAGCCCTTGGCGTTCAGACGCAGGATGCCGGTGAACGCGCCCTTGGGGAGCGCCTTCTCGGGGGCGGCGGCCCTGAGGCGCCGCTTGGCGCTGACCACGATCTGGCCCTCGTCCAGCAGTTCGTGGATGAGCTGCCTGAACCGCGGGTAGTCTTCCTCGCTGATGTCGAAGAACCGGGCCAGGGCGCGGGCCTTGACCGGCTGGTAGTGGTGGCTCTTCATGTGCGACAGAATGTGGTCGCGCGTGGTCATTGTGCTTTCCTTCGGATTTTCATTTGCCTCCATGCTAGCGAGCCCGTATCGTGCACGCAACCATGGAGAGGAGCGTGCGATGGACGACATGCTGCGTAAGGCCGAGGATCTGGGGCAACTGCTGGCCGACCATCCTCGCTTCAAGGCCCTGATGGCCACGCGGGACGCCGTCCGGGCCGACGAGGCCGCCCGGAAGCTGCTCACCGACTATCAGGCCCAGGTCGAGAGAATCCAGGAACTGACCCTCGGGCGGAAAGCCATCGAGGTGGCCGACAAGCACCGGCTGGCGGATCTGGAGCAACAGGTGGCCTCGAACGAGGTGCTCAAAAAACTGATGCAGGCCCAGGCCGATTTCAGCCAACTGATGAGCAACGTGAACCGGGCCATCTACGAGCGCATCGCGCCGCCGGATGAGCCGGAGTCCGAGGGCGATTAGTATTCTGTTGCCTCTCATTCGAGGGGTGGCATGGCGACACCGGCCGTATGGGGTCGCCATGATAATTGGTCTCCATGGCGATCCGCAAACAACTGCGTATCGCCGTGCCACCCGCCGGGTCAGTCGATCCCGCCCTTTCTCGGCGACCGCTCCGCCGCATCGGCGGCGTCTTCCGGCGCCTCGGCTCGCCGCTGCCGCTCCTCTTGCGTTCCGCGGTAGAGCATCCGGTTGTCGAACATGAACTGCCGCGAGGTCCACGCCTCTTCGTCGGCCGGGTGGTTCTCGACCGCCCGGGCGAAGGCGTGGAGCTTGGCGTCGATGTTGTCCAGGTAGTGCAGGGCCACGGCCTCGGCGGTCATGGGCAGCTTGGGGCTGCCGTATGCGAACTCGCCGTGGTGCGCGATCACGAGGTGTATGAGCTGCTGCACGAGGACGTCGGCGACCGGCGTGCCGCCGTCGCGGAGGCGGCGGACCTTCTCGTCGAGCATCAACGTGCCCTGGACGAGGTGCCCGACGAGTTGGCCGGCGTCGGTGTAGGCGAACTCGCGATCGCACGACAACTCCTGCGTCTTGCCGATGTCGTGGAGGAAGACGCCCAACCGGAGCAGGTCGCCGTTGAGGACCGGATAGAGCGGCAGCACCCCCTTGGCCAGTCGCATCACCGACACGGTGTGCTCCAGCAGCCCCCCCAGGTAGGCGTGGTGGAGGGTCTTGGCGGCGGGCGAGCGGCGGAACCGCGCCATCAGCTCCTCGTCGGCCAGGAACGCGTCGGCCAGGGCCTTGAGCTGCCCGTCGGCGATCAACGACAGGTGCTCGCGAAGCTCCGCTTCCAGGGCCTCGACGTCCTCGGACGTCGCCGGCAGGAACTCGGCGAGGTCGACCTGGCTCTCGTCGACCGGGGCGCAGAACTCGACGATCAGTTGCGGGCGGTTCTGGTAGATCTCCACGCGGCCCTTGGCGCGGACGAACCCGCCGCGCGGCAGGGCCTCGTAAAACTTCTCCGTGGCTTCCCAGATGATCATGCGGCACTGGCCGGATTGGTCCTGGAGCGTGCCGCGGACGAAGAGCTTGCCCGCCTTCGTCGTCTTCAGTTCCTTCTCGCTCAAGAGGAACACCTCGTCGAAGGTCTCGCCCTCGCGGATAAGCTGCTCGATGTATCGTCGTCGGGCCGTAGCGCTCATGCGATCTCCCCGGGGGCGGTTGCCGTGGTCACGTCCATCGCGACATCGTAGCAGAGATCGACGGCCGTTGCAACGCCTGAGCCGCCGCGCAAAAGCGTGGCGGGCACTGCGTGCCCGCCGCAGAAATGCCCCCGTCACGTCTTCCCCAAGCCAGGCCGCCCGAGCAACTCCGGGGTGGCGCTAGCGCTTCACGTCATAGTAGGCCTCAATCTTGAGTGCGGCATCGCGCGCCGCCTTGCGGACGCCGGCGTCGTCGTCCTCGCGCGCGGCCTGCCACAGCGCTGCACGGGCCTTGTAGGCCAACATCGCCCCGAGGCTCTCGGCAGCGGCCTTGCGGACCGGCGGCGCGCCGTCCTTCCGGAGCGCGTCGACCAGGGCCTCGACGGCAGCCGGCGTGTTGAAACGCTTCAGTTCCTCGGCCGCCTTCAGACGCTGGCTGTCGTCGCCGCGCTCCAGGGCCGACAGGTACGACGGCTGCGTGTCCGCCATGGGCGCCGGGTACGTGCGGCTGTTGTCCTTGTCGGCCCGCTCCGCGGACGGTTCCCGGGGCGGCGCGCCGTCCGTGCCCGGTGTCGAGGTCTGGGCGGCCCGGCGCGGCGAGCCGTCCAGGGAGATTCGCCACAGCTTGTCGTCCCACGCGCCGGTCCTGGCGGTGACGTTCGTTCCGCGGCCTTCCTGCGGCGTCACCTGCACGACCACGTTGACGGTGTTCTGCACGGGCTGCGCGGGTGGCAGCACGGTCGGCGCTGCGGCCTGAGTCGTCGTGCCGGCTCCCGGCGCGGTGGCCAGGTACGCCCCGGCGAACGAGGTGCCCGGCCACGGTCCGTACGCGTAATCGTACGGGTACCCGTAGTAGCGGTACGACCGATACGCGCTCGAATCGACCGAGTAGATGGTCCCCGGCGGGATGTACGGCAGCCGCCCGATGCTCAGGACAGGAAGGACGCTGTACCGGGGCACGTAGTATCGGTAGGCCGGCGGGCTGTAGTATCTGTACCCAGGCAGGTACCAGTAGGCGGGGTAGCCTCCGAACGAGCCGTGGATGCTCCAGTGGCCGCTCGAATAGTGGAACCGGATCTTCGCCTCGGCCGGCTGAACGGCCAGAAACGCGATCACGGCGAGGGCGACCAGGGCCGGCAAAGCCCGATTCCTCATGGTCCACCTCCTGTGCCGGTGCACGGACAAACCTTCCTCTATGGTATTATACACGCGGATCCGACGCCGGGTTGGGCTTTTCTCCGGCGAAATCGACAGCAAGGCATGTTACACTGCCCGGCCGACTTGCGCCGGGGCGATCCGTGCGGTCTGGAGGGCTCATCATGGGCATTCTGCGATCCGTCTGGAGGGCGACACTGATGGCGGCATGTGTGTCGGGCGGTGCGGCGGCCGGGGCCGATGATGCCGCGGAAACAAAGGACGCAGCGCCATGGCGGCTGCCTGAGATCCGGTTGAGCCGGCCCGTCGCGCACCCCGTGATCGCCTGCACGGCCGACGAGCTCGCGCGGCTCAAGGCGGCCTGGGCCGCCGACGGCCCCGCGCACGACATCCTCGCGGCGCGGTTCGCCCGGGCCGACGAGGCCATCAAGGCCGGCCTCACGTTCCCGGACGAGGGCGGACAGCACAACCAGTGGTACCAGTGCGACAAGTGCCAGATGGCCTTGAAGACCGTCGACGCTCATCACCACAAGTGCCCCAAGTGCGGCAAGGTCTACAGCGGGTTCCCTTACGACAACGTGCTCTATGCCCGCACGCACAGCCGGAACCTGCATCGCATGGAGACGGCAGCGTGGGCCTGGGCCGTCACCGGCGACCGGAAGTACGCCGAGTTCGCTGCGAAGGTGATGCTCGGCTACGCCGATCGGTACCTCGAGTACCCGATGCTGCACGCCTCCGTGTCGGACAAGAGCGTGGACGTGGCCGCACAGAAGCACGGGAAACTCAAGAGCGCCGGCCACCTCTGGGAGCAGACGCTGAACGAGTCGATGGGTATGATCCCGCTGGTCACCGCTTACGACCTCGTCCACGATTCCGGCGTGCTCAGCGACGACGAGAAGCGCCGCGTGGAAACCCGGTTCATCCGGGCCATGGCCGAGTGCATCGACGTCCACAAGGCCGGCAAGTCGAACTGGCAGACGTGGCACAATGCGGCGCTCCTGTGGGCCGGGGCCGTCCTCGGCGACGAGGCGATGGTCCGCGCTGCTCTGGACCGACCGAAGAACGGCTTCGCGTTCCAGATGCAGGCCAGCGTGAGCGCCGAGGGGATGTGGTACGAGAACTCCTGGGGCTACCACTACTACACGCTGTCGGCGATGACGCACATCGCCGAGGGCGCCCGGCGGCTCGGCATCGACCTCTACAGTCACCCGCTGCTGCGGAAGATGTACACGCTGGCGTTCGACTACGTGATGGCCGACGGCAGCCTGCCGCGCTTCGGCGACGCCGTGCAGGACAGCCCCGACCGCGGCGTCAACGAGGAGGCCTACGCGGCCTGCGGCGACGAGCGGATCCTCGCGGTGCTCCCCCGCGAGCGGACGTGGGACAGCATCCTCCTCGGCCGCGACATGTCGAAGCAGGCCGAGCTGCCCGAGGCGGCCAGTTGCGTCATCCCCGGGGCAGGGCACGCCATCCTGCGGACCAACGGGCCGGGCAAGCTCTCGGCGGCCATGACGTTCGGACCCTATGGCGGGTTCCACGGGCATTTCGACAAGCTGTCGTTCGTCCTGTTCGGCCACGGCCAGGAGCTGGCCGTCGATCCCGGTCGCGCCAAGAGCCAGGCCTACCGCCTGCCGATTCACCGCGAGTGGTACAAGGCGAGCGTCGGCCACAACGTGGTCCTCGTGGACGGCAAGGGCCAGAAGGAGGCCGATGGCAAGCTCCTTGCGTTCGCCGCGAACGATTCGTACGCCGCCGTCGCCGCCGACGCCGGCCCGGCGTTCGACGGCGTGCGGCACCGGCGACTGTTGCTCCTGGCGCCGACCTACCTTGTGGTGGTGGATGAGCTGAAATCGGCCGACAACAAGGAGCGAACCTTCGACTGGGTATACCACAACCTCGGCGCGAAGGTGACCGGCGAACTGCCCGAGGCCGAGGCCGGGCTGGGAAACGCCGATCCCGGTTTCAAGTACCTGCGGGATGTCAAGGCGTACGGCGTCGGCGAGCAGAAGCAGACTGTGCTGACGGTGGCCGGCGAGAAGGTCTCTACGCGGTTGCTCATGCCGGCTCGCAAAGGGGACCAGGTGTTCACTGGGACCGGCGTGTTCCGTAGCGTGGACGATCGCGTGCCGGTGGTCGTCCTGCGCCGCACAGGCAGTCGCGTCCTGTTTGGCGCGCTGATCGAGCCTGTGGCGGCGGGCGACTCGCCGACCGTGCAGGACTTCTCGGCGCTGGACGGTGTTCCCGCCAGCCTGGAAGAGTGGTACTTCGTCAAGCACGGAGAGCACGTCGACCACCTGAGCATCAGGCCCGATTTCACAAGCTTCCGGCTGACGCGGCGGGAGCGAGTCGGCCGCACGGAGCTTTTGTCGGCGGACCGGCCGAGTCCGTAATCGGCTCCTCGCGTTCGCCGCGCTTCTGCGCGCGGCAGCGCGGTCTCCCCTCCCGTCTTGAAAAGCCTGCCGCGCTCGTCTATCATGGTGACTCCTGCGGCGTATGTTTTCAGCGTGGGTGCCATGCTCACGCTTGCGTGAGCATGTAGGCCAATCGACAGCCAGCATGGCCACGCAAGCGTGGCCATGGCACCCCAGGATGGTGGTTCAAACCGGCCACGCTGAGCACGTACTCCGCGGCTGGCAGGAGCCGTCGCAGTCTCCGAGGACGACCAACAGAGGGCACCGAATGCGCTGGACACAGACGCTGATTCCGACCCTGAAGGAAGTCCCCTCCGACGCCGAACTTCGGAGCCACCGGCTCATGCTCCGCGCGGGGCTCATCCGCAAGCTGACCGCCGGGGCCTACTCGTACCTGCCCCTGGGCTGGCGGGCCCTGCGCAAGGCCGCCGAGATCGTCCGCGACGAGATGGACCGCGCCGGGGCCGTCGAGGTCCACATGCCGGTCCTCCAGCCGCAGGAACTCTGGGACGAGTCCGGCCGCATGGACGACTTCGGGCCCCTCCTGATGAAGTTCCGCGACCAGCACAACAAGGTCAACATCCTCGGTCCCACGCACGAGGAGGTGGTCACCGACATCGTCCGCAACACCGTCAGCTCCTACAAGCAACTGCCGCTCACGCTGTACCAGATCCAGGTGAAGTTCCGCGACGAGATTCGCCCGCGGTTCGGCGTGCTGAGGTCGCGCGAGTTCCTCATGAAGGACGCCTACTCGTTCGACCGCGACGCCGAGGCGCTCGACGCGTCGTACCAGGCGCAGTACGATGCCTATGAGCGCATCTTTGCCCGCTGCGGCCTGACGTACGTCGCCGTCGAGGCCGAGAGCGGCCCCATCGGCGGGTCCGCGTCCAGCGAGTTCATGGTTCCCAGCGAGGCCGGCGAAGACCTGATCGTCAGTTGCTCGTCGTGCGAGTACGCCGCCAACATGGAGAAGGCCGCCGCCAAAGCGCCCGAGGCCCCGGCCGACCCCGCGCCGCAGCGGAAGATGACCCAGGTCGACACGCCCGACCAGCGGACCATCGACGACGTGGCCGCGTTCCTCGGCGTCCGGCCGTCGGACCTCATCAAGACCATGGTCTATGTCTGCGGCGGCAAGCCGCTCGTGGTCTGCGTGCGCGGCGACCACGACGTCAATGAGAACAAGGTGGCCCGGGTGGCGGGCGGCCCCGTCGAGCTGGCCGACGAGGACACCATCCAGCGCGTGACCGGCGCCCCGGTCGGCTTCGCCGGGCCGCAGGGCCTGTCGCGCGACGTGCCGCTCTACGTGGACCACGCCGTCAGCATCATGGCGGGCGCCGTCGCCGGGGCCAACGCCGCCGACGCCCATGTGACCGGCGTCAACCCCGGCCGCGATTTCCCGCTCGATCACCTGTGCGACCTGCGGTACGTCGTCGCGGGGGATGGGTGCCCGCACTGCGGCGCCGACCTGGCCATCAGCCACGGCATCGAGGTCGGCCACGTCTTCAAGCTCGGGACGAAGTATTCCGACGCGCTCGGCGCGGCGTACCTCGACGAGAACGGGGCGAGCCATGCCATGGTCATGGGGTGCTACGGCATCGGCGTCAACCGCATCATCGCCAGTGCCATCGAGACCCTGGCAGACGACGCCGGCATCGTCTGGCCGATGAGCCTGGCGCCGTACCAGGTGCTCCTCACGCCCATTCGCGCCAAGGGCGAGGAAATGGCCGCCGCCGAGACGCTCTATCGCGAATTGACCGACGCCGGCGTCGAGGTGCTCCTGGACGACCGCGACGCCCGGGCCGGCGTGAAGTTCAACGACGCCGACCTCGTCGGGATTCCCATCCGCGTGAACGTCGGCGCCCGCGGCCTCGCCGAGGGCATCGTCGAGGTCCGCGACCGGGCGACCGGCGAGGTGGCCAAGGTGCCGCTGGGCGACGCCTGCGCGCGGCTGGCGGGCGACGTCCGCGCCCGGCTGGCCGCCCTGAATCCCTGAGGCCCGGGCGCCACGGTGAGGTGGCCCCGTGGCATGGGCGCGAGAGCCCATGCGTGCCACGGCCATCTTGGCCGTGGCTCTCACGGCAAGCCAGGGGCAAGATGCCCCTGGCACTCACGGGCAAGATGCCCGTGCTACGGTGGACACGTCGATGGCCGAGCCGCGACCTGCCGAGCCCGTGAGACTCTTCGTCGGGATGCTCTCGGCGTTCGTCGACGCGTTCGATGCCGCCGAGGCGGAACTCGTCGCGCAGTGGGGCCCCGTGGACCTGAAGAGCGATCCGTTGCCGCACGAGTTCACCGACTACTATCGCGGCGAGATGGGCGGCCCGCTGCTGCGCCGCTTCATGGGCTTCGACCGGCTGGTCGATCCGGCCGGCCTGGCCGAGATCAAGCGCGAGACCAATGCCATTGAGCAACGTCTCGCCGCGACCGGCAGGTGGCCCGTTGCGCGGCCGGTGAACCTGGACCCGGGCTACGTGACGCCGGCCAAGCTCGTCCTGGCATCGTGCAAGGACTACACGCACCGCATCTACCTCGGCGGGGGCGTTTACGCCGAGACGACGCTGGCGTACACCGGCGGCCGGTGGCAGGCGCATCCGTGGACATACCCGGACTACCGGACGGCCGAGTACCACGCGTTCTTCGACCGGCTGCGCGAACAGCTGCTGGCCGCGCGCAAGGAGGTCCGACGCCCATGACCGCTCTCTGCGTGACGAGTCTCGGTGTCTCGCTGGCGCTGGCGCTGGTGCTGGTGCCGCTCGCGCGCCGCGAGTTCCGCCGCAGGGGATTCGTGGACCGGCCCGGTGCCCGGAAGATCCACGGCGCGCCGATGCCCTACGGCGGCGGCGTGGCCGTTTTCGCGACGGTGGCCGTTGTCCTCGGGGCCGGCATCGCGGTGGCGCGGTTCTCCGGCGCCCCGTGGCTGGCGTGGCTGCCCGGTGGCGACGTCCTCCGGACCCATGCCGATGGAATCCTCCTGCGTGCTCGCGACCTCGGCTGGCTGCTGGTGCTGGCGGCGGGGCTGGCCGTGATGGGCCAGGTCGATGATCGTCGCGGTCTCGGGGCGCTGCCCAAGCTGGCGGCGCAGGTGGTCGCCGCGGCCGTCGTCGTGTGGCTGCTCGGCATCCAGGCCACCTTCTTCGTCCCGGTCGCGTGGGTCGGCCAGGTCGCGACGGTCCTGTGGATCGTCGCCGTGACCAACGCCTTCAACTTCCTCGACAACATGGACGGCCTGTCGGGCGGCGTGGCGGCCATCGTGCTGGCGGTCCTCGTGGCCGTGACGCTGGCCGCCGGACAGATCTTCGTCCCGGTGCTCGCGCTGGTTTTGCTGGGCGCCGTGGTGGGGTTCCTCGTCTACAACTTCCCGCCGGCGTCGGTCTTCCTGGGCGACGCGGGGAGCCAGCCCCTGGGGTTCCTCGTCGCCGTGCTGACGGTGCTCGCCAACTATTACCGCGGGGCCCCCGGCGAGGGAGCCTTCGGCCCGTTCATGCCCCTGGTGCTGCTGGCGGTGCCGCTGTACGACCTGCTGAGCGTGACGGCCATCCGCCTGGCGCGCGGCAAGAGCCCGTTTGTCGGCGACACGAACCACTTCAGCCACCGGCTGGTCGCCCTGGGGCTGTCGCGTCGCGCGGCCGTGCTGATTGTCTACCTGGCGACGGTTGCCACGGCGCTCGGGGCGCTGGTGCTGCGGAAGGCCACGACCGTCGAGGCGGTGTTCGTCTTCGTGCAGACCGTCTGCATCCTGGCCATCATCGCCGTCTTCGAACGCATCGCGGGTGAGCGAGCCCAGAAGGAATGAGCAGGAAACGTAGCCGCAGACGATCTCCCGCCGCCACTCCCGGGACGTCCATCCAGCCGCCGGGCG
>Ga0272441_10013284_pt1 | contig 11867 bp, 8 predicted proteins | sample SSMProp6N_FD_193582 | JGI IMG/M metagenome (GOLD analysis project Ga0272441, IMG submission 193582) | Marine sediment archaeal communities from Little Sippewissett salt marsh, Falmouth, MA, United States - SSM-Prop-6N | ecosystem: Environmental > Aquatic > Marine > Wetlands > Sediment ...
TGTTTAGCGGATTGGCGTGATGGCCATGTGATTCCGTCATTGCGAGCGAAGCGAAGCAATCTCGACCGGAAATCACGCCATAGGTAAGCGAGATTGCTTCGCTTCGCTCGCAATGACGGAGTATTTGGGCCTCGCAATGACGGAGTATTTGGGCCTCGCAATGACGGAGTATTTGGGCCTGAGCTGACCACCCTCGCCAATCGGCTAAAGAATTACAGGTTTACTTGTTTCGTGTTGGCAGTGCGTCAGTTCTGGGCTTGATGCGGTACAGCGGACGACTGAACGTTGAAGGGGAAATCGGTGCATGGCTAAGCGCGTTCTCGTATTGGCGGCGGGACCTAACGCGCTCGATACGCTCAACAACGCCCGACATCTGGGCTACTACACGATAGCTGTGGCTGGCGATCCGGGCTCGCCGCTGCTCGCCGCCGCTGACGAAGCGTTCGTGGCGGACTACCTGGACCCGGCCGAGATCGCGCGGGCAGCGCGCCGGGCGCGAGTGGATGGGATCTATCCCGCCCCGGAACCGGCCATGCTCGCCGTGGCGCGTGCCGCTGCGCAGTTGGGGTTGCCCGGCATTGCGCCGGAAGCGATGGCGCTGCTCCAGAACAAGCTGGCCATGTGCGAGGCCCTCGGGGCGCAGGGCCTACCCAATCCACGATTCCGCGCAGTGCGAAGCATCGAGCAAGCCGAGGCAGCGGCCCGCGAACTGGGCGCCCCGCTGATCGTGAAACCGGCAGACTCCTTTGCCAGCAAGGGCGTTCGACAACTCGACCATCTTGAAGACATGCCGCTCGCTTTCACGCAGGCGCTAGGCAATTCGTGCGCCGGAGTCGTCCTGCTCGAATCCGTTATGGCGGGACAGGAAGTCTGCGTCGAGGGCGTAGTCCAAGACCGAGCCCTGCACGTTGTGACGACCATGGGGAAGGAGCGGTCGAATCCGCCGTACTGTTTCGCCCGGGGGGTGTACGCGCCTGGGCCGCTGGATGTCGATACGCGCGACCGCGTCATGGAAACGGTAAACGCCTCGCTCGATGCGCTCGGGCTGACGGCCGGCTATGTGCACGTCGAGACCATCGTCTCGCCGGAGGCTGTCGGCATCATCGAGGTGGCGCCGTATCCTGCCGCGGCGCGGCTACCGCAGGACCTGGCCCTGCTCGCCCATGGGGTCGACACGACCGCGATCTGTCTGAGTATGGCCGTGGGCGACCGCCCGGACTGCACGCACCGGTTTAAGCGGGCTGCGGCGCTCTTCTGGATCCCGAGCCGGTCGGGCGTCATCACGGAAATCCAAGGCGTTGAAGAGGCCCGCGCGGCACCGGGCATCGAAGAGGTCGTTGTCACGGCCAGACGTGGCGACGTCATGCGACACGCCGCGGACTGCGCTTCACGCGACCGCGTCGGCTATGTCCTGGCCACAGGCGATAGTGCCGCCCAGGCAATCAATCGCGCTTGCCATGCACGAGACCTGTGCGTCATCCAGACATCGCAGACACTCGAGTGAGTGCTCATCTTGGCGTTGATTGCCTGGGCAGAAGTAGACGGTGGCGTCGTAGACGATTTCAACCTTTCTGTAGGAAAGGAGATTGGCGTAGCCGCCGTGGGGTGGTATGAAGCCTTCAGGCATGGTTGTCTCCAGAAAAGGACCGAAAGGACGCAAACGACAAAAAGGACATCCTCATCGTCGCAAGGATTCACGAACAGTCCTTGCTGTCCCTTTGGTCATTGCGGTCTTTTCGCTTCCCAAGATCCCTGGCCCCTGTGATCATACCACTTGTTCGCGGTGTCTTTGTGACGGGAGCCCGTTGGGCCAAGTCACCCGAGCAGGTAGAAGGCCACGTCGCGGGTGCGGTCCATGAGCTTCGGGGCACAGGCGTCGTTGGCCAGGAATTGCCACAGTTCCACGCCCACGGCCACACACAGCGTGATGCGTGCCCCGAAGAGCCGGTTCGTGAGCCCGCCGATCATCAGGTGGACCAACTGGTTGGTGAACTCGTTGGTGCGCCACCGCGCCTTCGAAAAATCCCAGCCTGCCAGCCACGCCATGAGGGGCGCCGTACGAAACGCTTGCCGCGCGAGCGGCTCCGCTGCGTTGGCCCTGATCTCGGCCTTGAACTTGGCGGACCAGCTTCGGGAAGGCGTCTGGGAGCGGGGCGGCGCCGACGCCCGGGAACCGGCGGCCCCAGATGCCTGCGCAGTCAGCAGCACCGCCAGCAGTAGGGACAGGCTGAGCAGTGCCCGAGCGCAACGACAGTCGGAACCTTCTAACATAACCTGAGCTCCTGTTGGGGTTGCGCGGGCTATGGCGCCCACACGTCGGCCACGGCATGGAAGGTCTTGGCGGCATTGACCGTATTCCTGCGGGAATCGGGCAGCGTCTCGCCGAGGAGCGCCTTACAGTACAACTCCGTGCCTGACCAGGACGTGCAGAGGTAGCCGAGCATCCGATCCGTGGCATCGCGTTGCGCGCACTCGATCAGGGCAACGGCCGCCGAGGGCGACTTCCAGCCGCCGGGGATTACGCGGAACCCTTTCTCCTGGAAGTGGCGCACCGAGGGATAGCCTTTCCGCCGCAGGTAGTGCCAGTCGCAAACGATGATGTCCTTGGGGATCATGTCGATGGCGGGCCACGTCCCGTTTTGGCTCGACTCGAACGGCCCGTACTGCATGGCCTCGTCGTCGAGGAGCCTGTCGCCCCACATGAGCATGGTCAGGCCCTTTTCCTTCACCAGGTGCCCATGGAGATCGTTGACGACCCTGGCGAAGACCTCCGCGTGGGTTTCGCCATGGTAGTAGGGGGTGCTCTCATCGGGGAACAGCATGACCTCGTCCAAACCAACGTGGAAGGCCTCGGGCTGAAATGCGTCGATGAGTTCGTCGAAGAGCGCGAACACGATCTCATTGGTCTTCGGGTCCAGAGGGTTCCAGCTCAGCGAATAGAAGGCGGGATCGTCGTAGTCGGGCACGCGCGGCACCATCAGTTCGGGGTAGTTCGTGAGGAGCAGGTTGGGGCGCGCCCCCTGGTGGCCGAAGCACTGGAACTGCGGGATGAGGCGGATGCCGTGCGCGCGGCACAGGGCCACGAGTTCCCGTGCGTCCGCCTTGGTCATGGCTGGCTTGGCGCTGAGTTCCGGGTGCGATGCGTAGTCGAAGGCGTAGTCGACTTCCAGGACGATGGTGTTCACGCCTTTCGCTGCAAAGACCTCCGTGATCGCCCGGTGAAGCCACGGCAGTTCACTGCGGTTCGACATACAAATGTGGACCCCGCGCCAGGCCTCCTCGGCGAACGGCGTTATCCGGTACCTGTGGGTCCCCACCTCCACCACGCGCGCCCCCTGCAGGATCGCGCAGCCGGCCACAAGAGCAACGGCAGACGCTGCAAGGGTAATTCGCAACACAGGCATTCGACTTATCATTCCGGCCTCCTCCGCGTGTCGGGCGAGAACATTCCCACAATGAACACCGCACGCATGATAGAAAGCGGCGAGGATGAACGCAAGGTTTTGTGTTACTCAAAGAGCACTCGCTACAATCGATGGGTATCGTGTGAACCCGTGTCGGGTAAGGAGGGAACGCGATGCTCATCGTGCCGATGCTGACGGTTGCTCTCCAGGCCGTGTGTCTTGCGAACGCGGTGCTTGACCCGAGCCGGGCAAGCGACGCGGAGCTTCTTGCGGCGCTCGATCTGGAACACCCGGGGCTGGAAACCGTGCGGGACGCGGTGCGCGAGAAAGACTACGCGGCCGCCGCACGCACCTGGGCCGAGTACTTCCGCGCGCGCGAACGGCCCACGCCCCATTACGACCGCGCGAAGTGGGCGGACTTCATGCGCCGGACCTACCCCCAGCTCATCCCGCCAATCCTGGAGATGGCCGACGCCGTGGCCGGTGGCGAGATAGCCCACCCCCCGATCACGTTCAAGGTGGACGGGCGCGCGATCGACTGGCTGTCCAACCCCACGAAGGATACCAACTACGTCTCCGTGGTGGGCTCTCAGTGGTTCATGAACCCGCTTGGCCGCGCCTATCTTCTGACGGGCGATGAGCGCTATGCCGAAGCCTTCGCTTGGGTGTTCGAATCGTGGTACGACAACCAGGACGCCATACGCGCGCACCAGGGCGGGCTGGGCTTCGAGCCCATTTACCATGCGTACTATCCCGGCATCCACACGCGCATCCTCGCGGACAACTACTACGCGATGGCGGCCAGCCCTTCGCTGACCCCGGCGTTGCACGCGAAGATCCTCAAGCAGCTTCTCACAAGCTGCGACTGGCTGCACCGGGACAACCGGAGTTACCGGCCGGGCAACCAGCAGGTCGGTGCGGTAGTCGGACTGGGCGTCACGGGCATCGTGTTCCCTGAATTCAAGGCGGCCGAGCAATGGGTCGCGTGCGCCGAGGCGCGGATGAAAGAGCATCTCCGCGAGGATTTCTTCCCCGACGGCGCGCATTCGGAACTGTGCACGCAGTACCACAAGACCTGCCTGCGCGACATGGGCTACCTCGGAATGACCGCCGCGGCAAACGGCCGCCCAAGCCTGTTTGGGGGCAGCGAAGCACAGGCCCTGGAACGCGCTTACGACTGGTTGGCGAAGCTCGTCATGCCGACAGGGCAAACCCCCGCCCTCCACTCGGCCGTATTCGCCACGGACTGGGCCATTCATCTTGCGATAGGCGCCCGCTGCTTTGAGCGGCCGGACTTCCGCTGGCTCGCACAGCGGTTCTGGGAACAGGGCGTCGCGCCATGCCAGAAAGGGCCCGTTTCGCTGGCCTGTTTCCTCGTGGGCGAGCAACTCGATCCAGAGGCGACGGCGCGCGCGCCGAGAGGGCCGGAGGCCAATAGTGTGCACCTCGAACCGTCGGGGTTCGCCGTTCTCCGCACAGGGTGGGACGCGAACGACCGGTACCTCGTGTTTCAATACGGTTGGCCCAAGAGCGGGCATGCCTATCCCGCGGCGCTTTCGTTCCTACTGGCTATGAACGGCGAACTCGTTGCGACGCACCCGGGTTCGCCGCGCAGCTACCGCCATCCTGCGTACGCGTACTGCCACTCAACGCGCGCCCACAACCTCGTCACCATCGACCTCGCCGACCACGCGCTGCAGAGAGGGATTGCGCCCGGCGGCACGTTGGACGCCTATGCGGACTTGCCCGGCGCATGGTATGTGAGCGGCTATCACGACGGGTACCAGGAGGCTTGCGGCGCCAGACACCACCGGAGCATCTTGGCGATCAAGGACGGGCCGATCCTCATCCGCGATCGCATCGTGGGTGCCGAGGGTCACACGGCCCACTGGAACTTCCATACCCCGCTCGAAACGACCGTCGGTGAAGACTGCGTGGCAATGCTTCAGGGGCGAGGCACATACCGGCTGTGTCCTGCGCGTCCCCACGAGATTGCCGACGTGAAGCAAGATGCGCGGTGGATGGCCGTGCTTCCGCGCGACTGCCAGCCCGAGGACTGCGGCAAGGTTGTCCCTGTTGTCCGTTACGAGAAACCCATCGGCCCCGAAGGCGTCGAGTTCTGTATCGCAATCATCGAGGGCGAAGGCGGTATCAAAGCCTTGGCGCCCCAAACTGTCGCAATCCAGACCTCAGGCGGCCGGTATGTCGTGCAATACAGGGGCGACAAACCCAGTGAAGCCGCAGGGGTCATGTCGGACGCGGAGTGCGGCTGCGTACGGTTCCGCGACGGCAAGCCGGATGCCGGGTGGGTCATCGAGGGCACGCGCGTGACGGTCATGGGCGAAGAATGGTTGAATCGGCAAGACCCCGTCAGCCTTGCCCTGCCCTGAGAATGCAGGGTCCAGGGCTCAGGGTTTGGCGAACGGTAACTGTCTGGCGGATTGGCGTGAAGGCCATGTGATTCGGTCATTGCGAGCGAAGCGAAGCAATCTCGACCGCAAATGACGCCATAGGTAAGCGAGATTGCTTCGCTTCGCTCGCAATGACGGAGTATTTGGGCCTGAGCTGACCACCCTCGCCAATCGGCTAAACAATTACGGCGAACGAAGAACTGAGAACGTAGCACCGAGTACTCTATGCCGCAGGGACCGCCCTCTCCGCTGCCAGGGCAACGGAATTGGCGGTCCCTGCGGGTCCAGTGCAAAGCACGGCTAGCCGCTAGGCGGCCGGTTTCAGGAAAAGACTCACCCGGCCTTCAGCCCAATCGCCTTCTTGCTCTTTGGTGATGCGCAGTTCACGAAGTATGTCCGTGACCACATTGACGTACGTTTGGGCTTCCGGTGGAATGCCGCCCGCCAGGCCGGAAAGCGGGATCACCACGTCGGTGATCAGCTTGGTGTTGATCACGATGGCGCTGTAACGCGGCGTCGCCGGATCGAGTGGGGGATCCAGCGATGCGAACAAGCCCGAGGCCGTCTTGTTCTTGATGTGATCGATGATGATCTTCAGGTTCTCCTTGTCGTTGCCGAGTACGATCGTGTCCTGCGGAAAGGCCAGGAACAGCGGAATGGGCAACGGCAGCGCCAGCGTGCTGATATCGACCCCTTCATGCGTCTCGCCGGGGGTTAAGGGGGACAGATCTTCAATGACGCTCTTGGCTTCTTCGGGATTGCCGAGATTCGCCAGCAAGAACAAGTTGGGCAGGCCTGCGCCGGCCGTAACGGCGATAGTCAACTCGTCGCCCAACGCGGCCACGACCTTGTCGATGTACTTCTTGGCCTCCTGGAAGCCCTCGTTTTGCTCAAGCTCCGGCGGCAATGCGTCGAGGTAGTTCTTCTTGATGCGTTCCTTGGTCACCTCATTGAATTGGAAGCTGAGCAGAACCAACGTGCCTTCGGGCAGGAGTGGCGCAAGGCGCAACGGCTTGACCTCGCCGGTGTATTCCGCCAAGGCAGGATGGGTGCCAAAGTCAATCCGCGAGACCAGTTCGATCAGGTCGTCGCGCCATTCCAAGGTCATCACCAAGGGGTCCTCACCCGCAAACGCCTGGGCCGCCTCCTCGATCATGGCCATGTGCATTTGGGCGTATCCGGCCGTTGCTGGGCTCAGGCCCATCCATGCGGGCATGAGGTCCTTGATCAGCGGCATGAACTTGTCGCCACGCACGAGCATCACGACCTCGTCGGCCGCGGCCGCGGGGCAGTCGGCCGATCCGTACCGCACCGCTGCCGGTGCGGTGAGCCGGCCGGCCGTCTCTTTGAGCAGGGCCAGGGAATTGCCCACGACCAGCTTGTTGTCGGCCACAAAGTAGGCCAACTGCTCAGGGTCATAGCAGTGAATCGTGACTCCGCCCGCGTCGATGGCTTCGAGCTTGGATGCGTCAATCGGACTGCCCTCGGTCTCGACGAGTTCCTTGAGCGTCTTCTCGGCGAGCGCGGCGTCCACACAGCCCAGCACACCCGCCATCGCCGGTAGGGTCATGTCCGAGAAGATGGTGGCCATCTGCTCGGGCGGAAGCTGCGGCTCGCCCTCCGCGGGCGCCGCCATCGTGGACTTCATCGCCTCCAGCGCCTTCCGGGCGCTCGCGGCCGTGGGCGCGAAGTCCGCAAACACGGCCAGCGGTGCGTCCGGGTCCAGCCCTTTGGCGCGCATAATATCCGCCAGGGACTTCGCATCAGGCACGCCCGCGTCTGCGGCCATCTGGGCCACCTGTTTGGCGACCTCGGCCTCGACGTCCACGTCTTCAGGCACGAGGCGTTTGGCCATGGCCACGCCCTTCTCGTGCAGCCCCGACACGGGCGGCAGTGCGAGCGAAACCATTGCCGACCCAGGCGCGAGTTTCAATACGTCCAGGGTGACCGGCGTCGCTCCCGGCGCAGCCTTGGCCATTGGCGCAGGCTTCGCCTCGGGCGCCGGAACGGCCTTCTCGGGGGCCGGCGGCGCCTGCTTCTCGACGTCCGGCGCTGGGGCCGGCGCGGGTTCCTCTTCCTTGCCACAGCCGCCGCAGCCGGTGGACAGCATCGGCGCGGTGGCTATGAGCACCGCAGCCAACGTGACCATCCACAGTCCGGCCCATATCTTTCTCTTGCTGATCATGTGCGTCTCCCTCCGAGTTTCGGTAAAGGCTGTTCGGATTGACCAACCGGGCTTCCACCAGCCCACGCATGTGGTTGCCCACACAAATCGAGTAAAGAGTACCAGATTCTTCAGGCCGTGTACAGTTCTTTTGGGATGCACCCATCTCGCAACAGGATGTTCCGAGAACACGCCCACCCTGGGCGGCTCGTCACAAACCTTGGCCCTTCCCGGCCCGTTCCTGTAGAATTGTGCCCAAGACGCCGTAGAACACGAGAAGAATGGAGGCGGGTCGCATGAGACAGGTATTGGCCGTATGCGCCATGTGCGCGGTTTCGACCCTGGGTGCAGGGAGTGTTGCCGACGAACAGGAGGAAGCCGTGAGACCTTCGATTCGGGTAGGGACGTTCGACCAGGAAGTCGCCAAGCTCTATGGCGACGCTCTGCCCAGTGCAGACGTTCTGTCAGTGGCGCTGGGCAAAGATGACGCCGTCTATGCAATCACCGACAAGGGATTGGCCCGCTTTTCAGACGGGGCTTGGGCTGCGGTGGACGGACCGCCGGACGGCCCGGCGGCGCTGCTCGCTCATGCAAAGTCCGGCGGCCCTATCCGTGAGGCCGTTTTCGGCGACGCCGCGCAACCCGTTGTTCAGGTTCAAGGGGCCCAGGCCAAGCTGAACTGCCTTTGTGTCACCGAGGCCGACGTATATGCCGGCACGGAGGAAGGGCTGTTCGAACTCGAGGGTGAGAACTTCGTCCCGGTCGATGAGTTCAACGCGCTCCTGGGCGAAGACAGGGGCGTGCGGGCGATTGCCGTCGGGCATGGCATGGCCGTGGGCGCGAAGAGCGGCCTGTTCTTCAGGGCGAGCGAAGCCGGGCAGCCGTGGACGGCGCTGCATCCGAACACGCCCCGCCGGAGTTGGGCGCCGCGCGACGTGCGCGGGGTGGCCTTTGACGCCGAAGGCCGGCTGTGGTTCGCAAGCCCCCAAGGCGTTGGGTGTCACGAGCCGGATGGCTCGTGGGCCCTGTACACCTGCGACGACGGCGTGCCGTATGACGATTTCACCTGCGTCGCGGCCGGCGGTGACCGGGCGGTCTGGTTTGGCACGACCATGGGCGCGATCCGGTTTGACGGCACGCACTGGGCGTACCGCCAGGGCCCGCGTTGGCTTCCCGGCGACTACGTGCGCGCGATCGCGGTCGCGGAAAACGGCGACGCCTGGTTCGCCACGACGAACGGCGTTGGCGACATCGAACGCCGTCCGACGACGTTGACGGACAAGGCCAAGTTCTATGAGGAAGAGATCGACAAGTACCACCGGCGCACCGAGTACGGATACGTGATCGAGGCCCACCTCAAAGCGCCCGGCGACCGCAGCGAATCGACGACGAGTGACAGCGACAACGACGGGCTGTGGACCAGTATGTACGGCGCGGGCGAGTGCTTCGCCTATGCGGCGACCAAGGACCCGCTGGCCAAGAAGCGCGCCAAGGACGCTTTCGAGGCCCTGCGGTTCCTCAGCGTCGTCACCCAAGGCGGGACGCCGCCGGCCCTGCCCGGATTCGTAGCGCGCAGCGTGCTGCCGACAAGCGGCCCGAATCCCAACGAGACCCATTACACCCGCGAGCACGACCTTGAACGCAAGCTCAACGGCGACGCCCTGTGGAAGGTAATTCATCCCCGGTGGCCGACCAGCGCCGACGGCAAGTGGTACTGGAAATGCGATACCAGTTCCGACGAACTCGACGGACACTACTTCTTCTACGCCCAGTACTACGACTTGGTCGCAGATACCGAGGAGGAAAAGCAGCGCGTCCGCGAGGTCGTCACCGGCCTTACCGACCACCTGGTCGCCCACGACTTCAACCTGGTGGACTGGGATGGCGAGCCCACCCGCTGGGGCGTGTTTGGCCCGAAGCAGTTGAACAACAACCCGGCGTGGTTCCCCGAGCGGGGCCTGAATTCATTGAGCATGCTGTCCTACCTCGCCGTAGCCGAGCACGTGACCGGCGACCCGAAATACCGCGACGCCGCCAAGGACCTCGTGAACAACCATGGGTACGCCATGAATCTGATGTATCCCAAGCTCCAGAACGGCCCCGGCTCGAACAACCAGAGCGACGACGAGATGGCCTTCATGAGCTTTTACAATCTGGTCAAGTACTCGAGCCTGCCGGTGGTCCGGGCGATGACGCGGTACTCGTTCTATTCGTATTGGCTGCTCGAGCAACCCGAACTGAACCCCTTCTTCAACTTCACGTATGCCGGATCGTGCATGGGGGCGACCTACGAGGACCCGTGGAGCGTCTTCGATTTGTCGCCCCAGGGCGCCTGGCTCGAGGAATCGGTCGACACGCTCGAGCGGTTCCCGCTCGACCTGTGCAACTGGCGCCTGACCAACAGCCACCGCAAGGACATCCTCCCGCTCCCCAGCTACCGGCGGGAACCCGGCGACGCAGCCGGCAGGGGCTATCGCCGGAACGGCTACGTGCTGCCCGTCGACGAGCGCCACTTCAATCACTGGAACACCGACCCCTGGCAACTCGACTACGGCGGCGACGGCGCAGGGCTGTCCGACGGCGCAACCTTCCTCCTCGCGTACTACATGGGCCTCTACCACGGCTTCATTGCCCCGGAGTAAGGCATGTCTTCGGAAGAAAGATCTGCGTGCCACGAAAAGCGTGAACCCATCCCTGATGAGTTTGCCTCTTGCGAGGAGGCCGCGGAATTCTGGGATACGCACGACACCACGGACTACCCGGAAGCCTTTTCGGATGCGGAGATTGGGGTAGACCTCAACGGAAGAACATTAACAAGGTAATCGTCTATGCCGACATCAAGACCCATGAACCGACGCGCATTTCTGAGAGTGGCGGGGGCGGGGGCGTGTCTTGCCACGATGAGATGCGCAACGTCCTCGGGCGAAGCAGGCGCGGGGAGGCCCAATATCGTCCTGTGCATGGCGGACGATCAGGGCTGGGGCGATATGGCGTACAACGGCCATCCGGTGCTTGAGACGCCGAACTTCGACGCGATGGCCGGGGCCGGGCTGCGCTTCGACCGCTTCTATGCCGCGGCGCCGGTCTGTTCGCCCACGCGCGGGAGCGTGATGACGGGCCGCCACCCGAACCGCTTTGGCTGTTTCAAGTGGGGCTACACGCTGCGGCCGCAGGAGGTCACGATTGCCGAGGCCCTCAAGACCGCGGGCTACACGACGGGGCACTTCGGTAAATGGCATCTCGGCTCAGTACAGAAGGGCAGCCCCGTCAACCCCGGGGCGAGCGGGTTCGATGAGTGGTTATCGGCGCCGAACTTCTTCGACAATGACCCGATCCTCAGCCGGGAGGGCATCGCCTTTCAGACCCAGGGCGAGAGCTCGATGGTCACCGTCGACGCGGCCATCGCGTTCATCCGCAAACAGGCCGCGACCCCGCAGCCCTTCCTGGCCGTGGTCTGGTTTGGCTCGCCGCACGGGCCGCACCGCGCACTCGAGCAAGACCGCGCGCGCTATGCGGACGAACCGGACAAGTTGCAGCATTTCTACGGCGAGATCACCGCGATGGACCGCGCCTTCGGCAAGCTGCGCAAGGAACTCCGCGCGCTCGGCATCCAGGAGAACACGATCCTGTGGTACTGCAGCGACAACGGCGGGCTGCCCAAGCTCGGCGCCACGGGCGGGCGCGGGCACAAGGGCCAAGTCTACGAAGGCGGCCTACGCGTGCCCGCCATGCTCGAGTGGCCTGCCCGCATTGCCGGACCCAGGGTGACGCACATGCCCGCAAACACGGTGGACATCTATCCCACGCTCCTCGAGCTCGCGGGCGCCCGCGTCGAGGCCCAGCCGCCCTTGGACGGCCTCAGCCTTGTCCCCTTGCTCGACGGGACGA
>Ga0272441_10013285_pt1 | contig 11867 bp, 6 predicted proteins | sample SSMProp6N_FD_193582 | JGI IMG/M metagenome (GOLD analysis project Ga0272441, IMG submission 193582) | Marine sediment archaeal communities from Little Sippewissett salt marsh, Falmouth, MA, United States - SSM-Prop-6N | ecosystem: Environmental > Aquatic > Marine > Wetlands > Sediment ...
TCGTGTTTTGAGTAGTTACTGTCAAAATCAGCAGAGGATGTCCATACAAAAAAAAGACCTTTAGCCCCTCAGTTCTAAGGATGCAAATATCTGATGAATGAAATAAGCAATCTCATGTCATCATTTCGCAGGAAAAAACTTTTCACCCGGCTTCTGAAATCCCTATCAATTCTTCTTTTTTATTTTCTCATTGCGACAGCCTTCTTTGTCCCTACCCAGCCTGCCTTCTCTGATGATGGCGATGACCTGCTCCTGTATATCCCGAGCATGATCGCCGCTAACGCCGGATGGAGGAACACCACGCTCTCACACCCCATCCCGATTACATATAAAGGTGAGGATGTCGAGCCGTACGACGAAGAGATCAGGCAGTGCCGTATCGTTCAGGTGGAAGACGGCTACTGGATCGCCTATGCCCAATATGGTGACGAATATCTCTACCTGCTTAAAACCAATCTTGAGGGCAGGACCGTTATTCCCCCCTTCCTGCTCACGACGCTCATCAGGACGGACGATACAGCAGACTCTTATCAATTCACCCTCGTTCCCCGTGACGAGGGGGGCGTCCAGGTGCTGACGACTGAGAAGGATGGAGGCAGTACGTCCAAACCCGCCATCCTGCACGATTATCTCTTTGACCGGCACGGCAAGATCATCCGCTCATTGTCGGTAATGAAAGAGAGAGACTACTACAATCAGGGATTTAAATCTCTCTGGGCCGCGCGTACGGTGGATGGCCGGACGGTATTTGCCGCATTCTCTGATAACGCCATCTGGGCGGGCGTGTATACGGACAGCGGTGAGGCACAGATATGGGAGGTGGAGCCGAAAGAAACTCACTGGCCTTACCCTCCGGACTGTTTCGCCGCACACTACGATGCCGCCCTTGATCGCCTGTATATTTTATACGGGAACTTTTATGATCCCGTATCCGGCGAATTCACTCACATGACCCGATGGACCCTGAACGGCACCCGTGACAAAAACGTTGATCTCAGCAGCCAGTTCGGTGATCTTGGCCGGTCAGAGACCTATCAACTGCTGGACACACCCAAGGGGTTGCTTGTTTCGCTCCCCGGCGATCCATACCGGTTTTTTATTCTAAATCCGGATTGCACTGTCAAACAGGAGGTGGCGGTAACTGGGCTTTCAGTACAGGTATTTGACGATGGAGACGGTTATTCATGGCATGTTGTGAGCATTGACGATAGAAATATCGTTCGCGTTGCCTGGCCGGGTTCAGGCGGTACAACTCCCCGCCGCTCATACTATGCCGCCTTCAACCTGAGCGGCAATCTTCTGGTCCCGCCCATGCCGGTCAGCCAGGACGACAGGTACACGGCGCTCCATCCGCATGTCTTTGTCGACGGCCGCCGGACGACCCATTTTTACAGCATTTCTGATTCCTCATACCAACGCCTCTACTGCCGGCACATGGCGTATGATTTTCTTCAGGATCAGCCCGATCTGGTGGTCTCAGTGCCCCATATCCTCCAGTCGCCGGATTACGCAACGCTCGACTCGACAGCTGCGTTCCACGTGAGAGTATTCAACCGGGGTGAGGCCGCCAATACGGCAGCCTCCATGACATTGACACACAACGGGGATACCTGGACACAGTCGGTTAGTGTTTTGCAGCCGGGTGAGTCTCAGGAACTGGAATTTCCGGATATCCCGACTCCTGCGTATCTGACGTCTCTGCCGACCGTTACCATCGATCTTGCAAACGGTTACTGGACCGGGAACAATGATACTGAGGCCCTGGTGCGGTATCCCGGCCGCACTCCCGTCTATCCCCCCGGAAGCGTACTGTATACCTGGACCGTCCGGGACAGCGCAACTAAAGAATCAATAGAACATGCGCAGGTCATTACCACCCTGCCCGCTATCCGGACGGCCGACGGCGACACCGAAGATGTTGTTATTCTTAATGAATCAGATGCAAGCGGCGAGATAAGCATCCGCCTGCCTGACGGCACATACGATTTCCGTATTTCACGACACGGGTATCCCTCTGAGACACCTTCCATAACGGTGCCGGTTTCACCACCTCAATTTCTTGAGCTTGAGCCCCCCGGTAAACTTACTCTCTCATTTTATGATTCAAAATTATACGATCCCCTCCATCCTGTTCCAAACAGGGTCTTTTTGACACTGGATCATGACAAAGACCCTTATGATTATTCTGCTCCAGGGGACGAAAACGGACTCATTCTGGATGAGGTGATGCGTGGCACATATAACTACACTGTGGAGGCCTTCGGTTATGTCGACACCACCGCACAGTTCGATATTACAGGCGGGGCAGATAATCCATACGATGTGATCCTTACACCTTGTTCACGCGGCACGATAACCGGTACGGTTGTAACCGGCTCCGTTTGCACCACTCCTCTCGAAGGTGCAAACGTCGCACTGGAAGGCACGGGGATTGGTTCTGTCACTGACGGTGACGGAAACTTTACCTTGGCTGATATTCCCTACGGCACGTATACCCTCTCTTTTTGGAAAGAGGATCATGTATCCGCTCATCAATCAATCACGGTAAATGATACAAGTCAAAGTATCGAAGAATCCCCCTGTCTGCCTGCAATTACCGTACATACCGATTGCCTTGGAACTGAAAAAACCATGATGGCCTGGAACCGGATAGACTCTTTCCCGGGTTTTCTTGATGTGCCGAGCTATGAAATTCACACAGCCTATGGCGTTTTTGATTTTTCAGGCCTTCTCTCTTACGGCCTGGCAGCAGACGCGGCAGATTTTTACAATGTTTATCTCGATATAAGCGGTCGCAACTGGTATTATTACGCTGTCAGCAGCGAGTTCAGCCTGGGAGATATTTTTTGCTCAGGGCTGAGTGAGATTGCAGACGGCGCCGGAGATCTTGCGGGTTTCCTGTTTGAACACGTTGGCGGAGCACTTATCGAAGATTTTTTAAGTGCCGGTATCAGCGGCGGCGGATCCGGCGGTACTACCATCGTCAGGGTTGACCGTGTCGCGCTCTATGATGGAGATACGCTTCTATGGGATTCACCTATGCTGACACGCCAGGAATATTCAACAGATGGTCCCATGGGATATGTTGTCTCGGGCGCGCATACGGCTGATATCAACAATGTGGAGTTCAAGGTATATTTGAAGGTAATGAATGAAAATTATTGCGCAGGACCGCTTTTTCTTATGGATACCTTTCGTCTTGTCTGGCACTACAAAGATGGTAAGTTCGAACTGGATAAGGATAAAACCATACAGCACCCCGCGGATTATCCTTCATTACCTGATTAAAAAGGGAAGAGATCTTCATTCTTTGCAGAAAAACACATGCAGTCAAGATGCCCGAAAAAGCGAGACTCACTTGCTAGACGTGGCACTTTCCACGCGGAGATTGATAAATCTGGGAGTTACACAATGAGAAAACAATCATCATACCACAGGGAAACAAGAAATATGTTCCGGTCACTCAAAGCAGTGGCGATCGTCCTGCTGTGCGGCTTGCTGATAGCAGCCATACTGATACCCGCCCATCCCGCCTTTTCCGATGATGATGACGACTTGCTTCTGTATATTCCTTCCATAATAGCCGGGAGTGCTGGATGGAGGAACACCACACTCTCACATCCTATTCCGCTCACGTATAACGGTTACGACGATGAACTCAGGCCGTGCCGCATCGTTCAGGTTGAAGACGGCTACTGGATCGCCTATGCCAAGTACTCTACTATTACGGCGGAACGACGCCTCCTTATTTTAAAAACCAATCTGGAGGGCAGGACCATGATCCCGCCCTTCCTGCTTACAACGGTCACCAGGTCGGACAACTCCGCCAGCTATTACCGTTTTACACTCATCCCCCGCGAAGAGGGGGGGGTCGAGGCACTAACGACCCAATGGGATGGGGTCAATATAAACAATCCCGCCATCCTGTATGATTATGTGCTGGATCGGCAGGGTAAAATCACCCGCTCCGGACCTGTCATGACAGAAGGCAACTCTTACTCCTCCGATCAGTTCCATTCTCTGTGGGCCGCGCGCACAGCAGATGACCGGACGATTTTCGTAGCATTTTCCTCGGGCGCAATCTTGTATGGCGTGTATACTGACAGCGGCGACGTGCAGAGCTGGGAGGCTGTGCCGGACACCTTCGATCCGGACTATTTCGCCGCGCACTACGACACTACTCTTGATCGCCTCTATATAATGTACAGCCATTACTACTCATCCGCTGAGTATTCAACCTGCATGACACGGTGGAAACTGGACGGCACACGTGAGTTTCAAGTCGATCTGAGCGGGCAGGTCGGCTCCATATATGGCCTCAAATCCTATCATCTGATGCCCACCCCAGACGGCCTTTTTGTGTCACTCCCCAACTACACTGGAACCTACCAGTTTTTCCTGCTGAACCAGGATTGCACCATAAAAAAGCAGGTGGAGGTGAGCGGTCTTGTCGTGAATATACAGGCTGATAACCCGGCTCATATGGTGACACTGGACAACCGGAACGTCGTCCGCCTGGTCTGGCGAGGAACGGGCACTCATTCCATCCTATATTACACTGCCTTCAACTTGAACGGCAGACTCCTTGTCCCACCCATGAAGATCAACCAGAACGGATCAGATGTCGCTATGCACCCGAATGTCTTTGTTGACGGCCGCAGAACGACCCTCTTTTACAGTGTTACCGATGTCCCCCCGGACTACGATTACCGCCATCTGTTCTGTAGGCACATGGCGTTTGACTTCACGGCCGGCCAGCCAGATCTGGTTGTATCGATCCCCCATATTCTCCAGTCACCGGATTACGCCATACTCGACGCGGGGATTGCGTTTCGGGTGCGAGTATTCAACCGGGGTGAAGCGGCCAGTACCGCCGCAAGCGTGACTCTGGCGCACAATGGCGTCAATTATGTGGCGCCTGTGGGGGTTCTGGAGCCGGGCGAGTCGCAGTTGCTGGAAACGGAATTTCTTGATATACCGACACCCGCTTTTCTGACGGCCCTGCCTGCAGTGACATTTGACCTCGCAAACGGGTATTGGAGCGGAAATAACCATGTCGAAACTCTTGTAAGATATCCCGGACGTACACCGGTCTATCCGGCAGGAAGCGAGGAGTACACCTGGACCGTCCGCATCAAGGATACCACTACGCCGCTGCAGTGGGCGCAGGTCATTACCACCCTCCCGAATATACAGACGGCCGACGGAGTCTTCAAAGATGTGGTTATCCTCAATGAATCGGATAGTAATGGTGAGGTAATCACACGGCTCCCGGCCGGGACCTATACCTTCGAGATTTCAAGGCGTGAATATCCGTCGGAAGCCCCCGTTGTCACAGTTCCAAGCCCTGCATCTTCCTATTTCTATCTTGAACCTCCCGGCACCGTGACACTGACCTTTGAGGATAACATTGCCAGCGGTTCTCTGCACCCCGCTCCCAACCGCGTGAGGGTTGACTTGGAGGAAGATGTAGAAGAAAATTATAAATATTTTGCCATGGGTAATGAGGGCGGTCTGTTCCTGAATGAAGTGATGCGAGGCAATTACACCTATAGTGTCAAAGCCTTCGGGTATTACGAGGCCAACGGTTCTCTCACCGTTGTGGGTGGTCAAAACAATGAATTGAAAATAAGTCTGACCCCTACTCCCCGGGGTTCCGTGTCCGGTGATACAAACCCCGGCACTGTGGATGTTGGACTGGGGGGGACGGTTATCGGGAGTATCAGCGATGGCAGCGGTGCGTTTACGCTGGAAGATATCCCCTATGTACTACCCGGAGGATCATCATACCGCATCGTCTGCTCAAAAGACGGTTATGCCCCGGTTGGTGGCCAGATCACGGTAAACTCTCCGACACAAGACCTGGGCAACTTTACCCTGCCTGCAATTACCGAGGCCGATGATTCGCTGGGAGACTGGACCACATCCGCGTGGAACAGGGTCGACGAGGTTCCGGATACCTACTGGACGGATGGCTACAAGATAACCACCGCTTTCGGCGTCTTCGATTTTTCCGGGAGCATATTTTACTCTACGGATGGAACCACCGCCGATTTTTACAGCGTTTTACTGAATCTGAGCGGTCACAACTGGTACTACTGCAGTGTCAGCAGCGAACTGTTCAGTGTGGAGGATGCTTTTATTTTTGGTCTTGATGGACTCGCAGACGGGGCAGGAACGCTTGCCGGTTTCATCATGGATCAATCTGATGCAGATTCCTTCTTCAACAGTTTCCTTGATCCATCCATCGTTTACGAAATCGAATTTTCTGGTGGCAGTACGATTGTCCGTGTGGACAGTGTCTGTCTCTATGACGGGGCAACAGACACAGTGTTGTATGACTCTCACGACACCTGGCGGCAGGACTATTCATTTAATGGACCGATGGGATACGCTATAGGCGAACATACCGAAAATATTCAAGAGGTGAAACTCCGCGTTTACCTTAAAGTGATGAACCAGAGTTTCTGCATAGGTCCGCTCTATCTTATGGACAAGTTCATGATGGAGTGGCGTTACGTTAAAAAGAGATCAATATTTGATCCCAGCGATAACTTTGAATTGAAAGAGGTCATCCAGAATCCTCCCAACTATCCCTCATTCTCTGCGCCGTAACATTCCTCTTGATGGAAGTTAATAGCTCACAGACATACGGGGTTGAATCTCTTTGCTTCTAATTCGCCTAAATCTTATATGTTATCGATCTAGATATATATTTATTGTTCCAACACCTGCTTTTGCACAAGCAAGATTGAATTATCTGATAAAGTGATATATAAAAATGGTTACGTGCAAAAGCTGCTCTATAACAGTTTAGCTTTTGCTTTACGAGGAATGAGATATAACCTTGTTCCGCTAATAACATTGGCTGAGGGGATATAAATTGAACATACTGAAGATGTCGGCAAACCATCGGAAATGGATTCGAAAATTGCATCGAAGAAAATTTCGGGCTGAGGAAGGAGTTTTCATTGCCGAAGGGTTTCATGCGTTTCGAGCGGCGGTTGAAACAACCCATTATCCGATAACAGAAGTGGCTACTGATAAAGATCACCTTGCCTCAGTTGTCGATATTCTCCCCAATGATGTCCCGGTCTATGAATGTTCCGGCAGTATAATGAAGGATATTTCAACCGAAAAAACGCCGCAGGGTATCGTAATGATCTGCCGCCAGGAGGCCTTGCAATTTCCCGACCTGGGAAAAGTTGCTTCTGAGATTCTGTTATATCTCGACCGGGTATCCGATCCTGGAAACCTGGGAACTATTATGCGCACCGCCGCCTGGTTCGACGTAAAACAGATAACGTTGAGTCCTTCCTGTGTCGATCCATTCAATACCAAGTCGATACGGGCATCGGCGGGGGCAATCTTCGGGATAGCGATATACCAGTCGGTTGATTCTTCGCAGATACGTCGGTTTGCCGGAAGACAGGGATACCGAATGATAGCGATGGTTCCCTACGGGGGCACTCCTCCGGACAAATGGAAAAAAAGCGGTAAAAACATTCTAATGTTCGGTCAGGAAGCGGACGGATTGTCGGAGGAACTTATCGAACATGCCCACCAGTTTATTTCGATTCCGGGAAGAGGAGGCTTGGAATCTTTGAATCTTTCGGTTGCCGCCGCGATAATGCTTTATGAGATTTCGAAATAAATGCGAATTCTAACTCCAGCCATCTTTAAAGCCATACTCAAATAAACTTAACGCGGCAAGGATAACCTCAATACTTCCGCCAGATGTTTTACCCGGATGATTCTGTTTTCTTGATACAGTCCGTCCAGAAACTGGAGGAGACATCCCATACAGGAAGTTACCACTGTGTCGACATCTGCTTTTTCAATTGATTGCAGCCTCCGTCTGAAAATTTTGAGAGACAGGTCGTAATGGCTGAGGTTAAAGCTTCCCCCTGATCCGCAACAAAGATTTTCCTCTCCGGTTTCAACAAACTCAACCCCTTTCACACTTTTGAGGAGATTTCGAGGCTGTTCAAAAATGCCCTGCTTTCTTCGAAGGTGACAGGGATCATGAAAAGTCAAGCGGAGGGCGGAATCAATCGAATGGAAATCAGACCGGTTCTGGAATCCCTCATCAATCAGAAACTCGGAGAAATCCTCCACTCTCCGGGAAAATTTTAACGCTCGCTCTTTCCATTCTCCTTCCTCAAAGAGTTCGGAATAGTTCTTCAGGTGGGAACTGCATGACGAACAAAATGCCACAATCGGGATAGAGTCTTTGGATTCAAAAGCGGCGATATTTTTTTTTGCCAGTTCGCGATCGATCTCGGTTATGCCGGTGCCGAAGGCCATCAGTCCGCAACAGGCCTGCTCCGCAGGAATAAGGACGGAAATGTTCAGGTACTGAAGGATAGCGAACGCCGCTTCCGCGATCGCAGGGTATACATAGTTTGAGACACAGCCGACAAAGAGGGCTGCTGAAGGATGTTTCGGAGATTTTTCCGAAGAATGTTTCTCCAAAAATGATTCTTTGGCTACATTAGGAACAAGCCGGGTATTTTTATCGCGAAGCACCGGAAAACGCCAATATAATCCGCTTTCCAACGGGACTTTCTTCATAAAGAGTGGTTGGATTATTTTTCCGGTCCTATGGATTTGATCCATTCTGTCAGGAGAAGGAAGGATGTGAGATATCGCCAATCTCAAGGGGAACGATAGACTATCCTTCGCGTTGAAGGTCTCCCTGGCTCTTTGGATGATCGCGTCTCCGGGCACCAAGTTAGGACAGTTTTCCGCGCAGGCGCCGCAGAGAAGACAGAAGGAAACAATCTCCTTCAGTCTTTTCGAAGAAGCCCTGATCTCTTCTGCCGAAGCTGATTCGATAAGAGAAAGCTTTCCCCGGGCGGCTTCGGTCTCTCTCCCGGTTTCTTTAAAAACCGGGCATACACTTAAACAGCGCCCGCACTTTACGCATCGAGAGACGTCGGCAAGCAGATTAGCCAATGAATTCGGTTTTGATCCTTGTGGGTCAGGCGGCATCTTTGTATTTATCCGTAATGGTTTTTTTATTTTCAAGATTTATTTGGGAGGGGTTCTCCAAAATCATCTCCAAACCGTATTTCGGATGGTCGATGATTCTGCCGAAAAGCTCCACCTTTTTCCCCTTATAACTGTGAGGGTCAAGTCCGAGCTTAAGGAATTTCTCCGCGGAAGAACTGAATATTACTGCAGTAAAAGCTGAGCTTCCCGACCCAAGATGCAGAAAATAGGTGTTGCTACCTTTAGAATGATATACGCTTGATACGGTCCCGTATATTTTTGCAATTTTTTTGGCGTTTTTCTTAATTTTTGCTCTATCCGACGTTGAGATACGAGGAAAATCAGAAAAGCTTTTTTTGATCCCGCGTTCACTCAAAAATATCCCTCCTTCCCACATCTTGTTGAATTCCTTTTCATATGATTCTGCTATCGGTGAAGAGCAAGGGAAAATTAGAAGATTTTCTTCATTTCTTTCCTCAGCTGAGGCGGTCCAGTTATAGGAACCGGTGATCACTGTTTTCCCATCGATAACCGCAAACTTATTATGCATTTTGCCGTAACCTTTTTTCAGCCCGAATATCGATCTATGATCTCGGTCGATTTTCACTTCTACCCCCCGGTCATTAAGAATCAGGTGTTGAGAAAACTCGTTTTCGATAAAACCGCCATCGAGGATAACTCTTGTTTTTATTCCTCTCTTATGGGCTTCGATTAAAGCCCAGGCAAGTTTCCTGCTGGTAAAGGCAAACATTGCCACATCAATTTTTTCTTGAGCGCTGTCAATCTTCTCAATGATCAAACTCTGGATGTTCCCCCCGGGACTGAAATGAACACCCACCTCCTCTCGATGCTTAATAAAAAAAATGAAGAGTAAAACGACAACGAAAATAGTCACTATTTCGATATAAATTCGATTATACTTTGCCATAAAAAATTTTCCCCGGATTGAGGATTTCATTGGGATCAAAAACGCGTTTGATTTTTTTCATCAGTTCCATCTCTTTTTCAGTGAGTTCCATGTTCAGATATGGTGCCTTGGAAATCCCGATACCATGCTCCCCGGAAAGGGTTCCTCCGACCGCGAGCACCTCCTGAAAAATTTCCTTAATTGCTTTATCAGCCTTTTCCTTTTCCAAGGCATTCTTATCATCAATCATGACGTTTACATGGATGTTTCCGTCTCCTGCATGTCCAAAGGAAACGATTGTAAGTTGATAATTATTCTTTATCTTTTCGATCTGATTGATAATATAAGGAATTTTACTTCGGGGAACGACAATATCCTCGTTAATTTTAGTGGGGTTCAACTGCGCCAGAGAAGGAGAGATCGCCTGGCGAACCTCCCACAAACTTTTCGCTTCCTGGGAATTGCGAGCGCGATCAACACGGAATGCTTCTTCGTCTCGACAGATTTTCTCAACTGAGTCAGCTTGTCTTTCCACCGAAATCGAGTCTCCGTCAATTTCGATAAGGAGTAACGCTTGGGTATCAGCAGACAGGTTAAGATTGTGATATTTTTCCACACACTTGATAGAATCCTGATCCATGAATTCCAATTTTGAAGGCACTATTTTGCTTCGGATAATGCTTGCGACTGTCTGAGTAGCGGCTTCGATATGCTTAAAGACGGCCATGATGGTAAGCATCTTTTCTGGTTTGGGAATGAGGCGAAAATAAACTTTGGTTACAACCGCCAGAGTGCCCTCGGATCCAACAATCAGGCGGGTGAGATCATATCCGACCACCCCTTTCATAGTTCTCACGCCCGTCGTCAGTATCTCTCCGGTGGGAAGCACCACCTCCAGACCGGTTACATAATCCCGGGTAACTCCGTATCTCAAAGCATGGGGGCCCCCTGCACATTCAGCAACATTCCCTCCCAAAGTGGAAAAAGCGAGGCTGGCCGGATCAGGGGGGTAGTAAAGTCCGACGTTTTCAACTTCCTTCTGGAATTCGCCACAAACCACACCCGGCTCAACAACCGCGGTTAAGTTGTTTGTGTCAATCTCAAGAATTTGATTGAGTCGGCTGGTTGCTAACACAACGCCTCCCCATATTGGGAGGGTCCCTCCGCTAAAGCCGGTCCCGGCGCCCCGGGGAATAACCGGAAACTGTTCTTTATTGGCCAGTTTGAGGACAGCTGAAATTTCTCGAGAATCAGCAGGGAAAACGACAGCATCGGGGAAAAACTTTTTGTTTACCGCATCATAGGAGTAGCAAACCAGATCTTCCTGACTAGTGGCAATGTTGCCTTGTCCCACGATTTCAGCTAACTTGCGAATTGCTCTTTTCTTCAACAAAAGATCTAACTTCCTTATATAATTGGGATAAATTGGTTATGCCATTTTATTAATCAAAAACGATCAACCCATAAAAAAACTAACTCTATCAATTTCATTACTGCCCTTCAAGCCATGGAAGCACAAAAGACCCATAAGGAATGAGATAGGTAGCGGGGTTGTCTCCCAATAAATGATAGGCCTTTGAAAGGGCTTCTTCAATCGAGTGAACCGGAGTCATCGACATGGCGGCAACTGCTGAATCGGGAAGCTCGGAAAGAAGGAAGATATTTGCGTTTTTCGTTTTAAGCAATGTTGCATAAGCGGTTTGTCCGTTTATCTGGAAGTTTTCTCGAAGCGCGGATTCCATTTCCTTAAGATTATGAAAATTAAACCAATCAAGAAAACCCGGATTCCCCAAACCCTCCTGACAGGAAGCTGTTAATATCATAACACCTCCGGGTTTGAGAGCATTCATGGCGTAATCCATTGTTTTGTGGGATTGAATAAAATTAATGTCTTTGGGAAATCCTCCGCAGCTTACGATGACTAAATCAGCTAACCGTGAAACCGGAATGATAAAATGTTTTTTTA